>ENA-UESU01000805-UESU01000805.1-human-gut-metagenome-genome-assembly--contig:-NODE-805-length-24984-cov-41.781708_pt1 | contig 24984 bp, 17 predicted proteins | sample MGYA00243007_ERZ508008 | MGnify/ENA primary metagenome ERZ508008 (study PRJEB26167, sample SAMN06115399) | human gut metagenome | host: Homo sapiens | place: China:Henan | collected 2016-06-23...
ATCTATGAAAGTATAGAAGATATTTGGCCGGATTATCCGAGCAAAGAGGATTTCTTTTTTAATGAGGAAGAATATTAACCGGTTATAATCAGGTTAAATAATTAAATATCAGCGCGATAAACAATAATAATTTGTTTGTCGCGCTGGTGTTTTATAGTCTTATATAGTGCAGTTTGTTTGTCTAAATTGCGGTTTTTCCCCCTAAAATTCGAATTTGTTTGTCTAAAATACATTACCTTTGCTTCTCCTCAGGAATACTAAAAACAGGAGGAAGAAGCGTATGGGAAGACCGAAAAGATTATATCCGCTTGGCAAATACCGCCTGCGTACACCGAAAGAACCGGAAAGCGACAAAGCCTATCCGGTAGAGTTGGAATATACTTGGAACAGACAGATTATTCGCAAGACAACCAATGTCTTTGTGAAAGTTGCTGATTGGAACCAGAACGGCAATCACGGACGTGGTGAAGTCAGAGCCAGCTATGGCAGCGAATACAAACGTGTCAATCAATTGCTGTTGGCACGGGTGGACCGTATTGATGCCCTTCTTGCCGAATACAACGAGAAGCATCCGAATCAGATTACGTCCGACATTGTTTCCGGTTTTCTTGCAGACAAGCCTCTAATACGTAAGGATCAAGGCAAGGATTTCATAGAGTTCACATTGGAACGTCTTGCTTCCGACTATTCAAGAAACAGAATCGGAAGAAGCCGCTATGAAAACGGGAAAAGCTGCATGAATATATTCCAGACGTTTCTGAGGGCAACCAAACAGGGAACTTATCGTTCTGATAGTATCTATGTGGGTGATATGACTCCCGAACTGTTGGACAGTTATATATCATGGCGCAGGGAAATCAAGCAGAACAGTGATGCCACCATCAACCACTCTCTGACTCCGATACTGAAAGCATGCGCTTATGCCTGTGAAATGAACATGATGGAAGCTGCGATCAATGCAAGGATTCAGGATATGCGTATCGTAACTAAGGTGTCGCTTTCTGAAGAAGAAGCGGAGTTTGACGGTAAAAGTCTCAGCAAGGAACAGATGTCCGCATTGCTTGAATATTACAAGACCTGTCCCGAACCACGCAGGAAAGAGTTTTTGGAGATGTTCTTCTTTGCATTCCACGCCTGCGGACTTCGCGTGGTGGACGTGATGACCTTGCAATGGAAACATCTTGACTTTGCACGTAAAGAGTTGCGGAAAATTATGATAAAGACAAACAAACGTCATGTCATTCCGCTTACTGAACCGGCATTGCATATCCTGCAACAGTGGCAGGAGAAACGTGACGGATGCCGGTATGTGTTCAATCTTGTGAAAGAGACTTTAGACCTTGATGATGCGGAAGCGTTGTATAAAGCCCGTAACAATGCGACCAAATGTATCAATCAGTCACTGGCTGTTGTCGGTGAACAGATAGGCCTGCCATTCAGTCTCTCCATGCACGCAGCACGCCATACTTTTGCTGTTTTTGCATTGAACAAGGGATTGTCCATGTCTGTTGTCAGCCGATTGCTCGGTCATGGCAGTACGGATGTAACAGAAAAGGTATATGCACGCTTCCTGCCAGAAACGTTGTCTGCCGAAGTTGCCCGGCTGAAAGATGAATTCACTTCGCTTGAAATAATCAAATAATGGAAAATGCTTATGTTACAAATAACATTCTTGGTTATAGGTCTTTGTATTATCGTGCTTGCATTGTCCTTTGTCTTTAAGAGACATGCAAGACTTATTCTTTGGTCAAGTGCAGTTACCATATTTACCGGTACGTTGTTGCTTGTCGGAATCGGCGCAATCAATCCTGTCGATGGAGATGCTACTGGTTCCATAACGTTTTGGGGCACTATCATGACATTGATTTCATGTGCAGCACTCGCCTTCTGTGCAGAAAAGCTGAAAGAGAAAAATAAGGGAAAAACAAACAAGGCGCAAAATGGCAGCATCATTGACGGTTCTGTTGCGGAGGAACATCCGGCAGAGCTTGAAGCAACGGTTGTTCTATCCGGAGCGTTGAATACGGAGACCGCACGGAAAGTTTTTGCCAAAGCGATAGAAGCCGGCTACATGAAAGAAGAAGGTTCACATTATAAATGGAATGAATCTAAAGTTCTTCTGGCCTATATGTGCGGTCGGATTTATTGCGGTGATATTTCCGTATATGACAAGACCGATGAAAAATATTATTGGAAATTCGGCAAATACGATTTCTTTCCGGACTCTGAATTGAAAGTACTGTTCGGCGTTTCGGATATAGGCCAGTCCCGTCAGAACAGGAAAGACCTTGCAACCCCTAAAAAATCTCAGGAAATTGACAAATTATTCGAGTAGTCCATGCGGCTACTCTTTTTGTTTATTATCAGTCACTTATACCAGAATGGAATAACTTCATCCTAATCTCGTCATAACACAGTCATAACTTTTTGCATCTGGTTATATAATTCACTATAACACAACTCCTTAATAAGTGTTTCTACATTCGCGCCGTGATTGCAGGACGATGTGCACAGTCGTTCCGAATCACCAAACAACACGGCTAGGTATCCGAGTGTGCATCAGGAATATCAGACCATAATAATCATCATTAATATGGCAAAGAATACGAATGCAGAAACTCTATGCGACAGAGAATTGCTGGAGAAGATTCTCCGCATAGTGGAGAAACAGGATAAATGTCCGACCCATAATCGGACAAGTGAACTCCGTCTATACGACAACAAGTCTATAATGGAGAAACTGAACATCAAAGACAAGTATCTGAAGAAGTTGCGTGACAATGGCTATCTCGGCTATTCTCGCGAAGGCGACAAATATTGGTACACGCAAGAAGATTTGGATAGATTTTTACGGAGATTTCATTATGAGGCTTTTGCTTCAGGGCTAAAGCCATTGGAACGGGAAGGAGGCTCTTATGAATGACAACTTGCGTTTGACCAACATGCTTCGGGCAGACGTGGAGCATGTCTCTGAAACAGGCCTGCCTTTGGACGTTTTCCCTGATAAGGTTCAGGAGATTATCCTTAATCTTGCCCGTTACGAGAATTTCAATATTGAATATGTGGCATCCATTATTCTTTCGGCCGTGGCAACGGCTATCGGCAATTCATGCCAGATACGGATAAAAGGAGAATGGAAAACGAGCCCGTCCCTTTACATGATGCTCATCGGCCGACCCGGATTGGGAAAGACTCCCCCTTTGGGCTTTATCTACAAGCCGATTTATGAACAGGATGACATCATGTATGACAAGTATCTCAATGAATGGAACGAGTATGAGAAGGCCTTGGCTTCTTCCGGAAACAGATGTGCCGGTGGAGAATCGAACAGCGACATAATCCCCCATAAGCCGCAATTGGTTACGACTGTCATATCCGATTTCACTCCGGAGGCTATGGTGAATACCCATCGCTATAATCCGAGAGGCATTGCATTGGTTGTCGATGAAATATTGTCAATGTTCAATTCGGTGAAGCGGTATAGCAGCAGGAACAGCCTTATAGAAGACCTGTTGTCGGCGTATAGCGGCCAGCCATTGAAAGTTATCCGTAAGTCAGAGGCAAGGCCGATTGTCATCAAGCACCCTTGTATCAATATTATCGGGTCTATACAGACAAATCTGCTGAATGAGGTATTCCGGAGTGAATTTCTTTCCAACGGATTGCTTGACCGTTTCCTTTTCATTTACCCGAAAGACAGAAAGATTTCGCAATGGAGGCGAGACGGACAGAAGATACCTAAACCCGATACAAGAGGATAATGGAAGACGATTCTGAATAAAATTCAGGGCATTCCATGCTCAGTCATGGATAATGGCCGGTCGATAGATTCCCTTGTACTGAATATGAGTGACGAGGCTGAGGAATGCTTTTATAACTGGTACAATGATATCATTGAAAAGGTCAATGCTGTTGATGATATGGCCATCGAAAGTCGCCTGATGAAACTCAACGGTAACGCAGCCCGTCTGTCTCTGGTATTCCAGATATTGAAATGGGCAACTGATGAGGATGATATGCAAAGCATAAACATTGATTCGGTAAAATCAGCTATCCGCATGATTGATTATTACGAAAAGACCTATCAGCGGATTCAGGATATACTTGTGGCGAACAATATCGGTGATACCAAAGAGGCTTGGCTGTCATTGCTGGGTGAAACATTCACAGCTGGCGAAGCGATTACTGCAGGGAAAAAGGTGGAAATGTCAAGGCGTTCTGTCTATTATGCTTTAGAGCAATTATGCCGGTTACAGAACCCGGTTATCGAAAAACTCCAGCATGGCAAATATCGGAAGATTGTAAACCCGGATGCACCTTGCACTATTGCACTTTCATCGGAAGATAATACTACGGAATCCACACAAAGTGCAAAAGTGCAGAGTGCAAACACAGAAATCAAGGAGAATCATGGCTGAATATCGTTTTCATTTGCAGAAATACAAATCCGGCAGCAAAATCAATTGTCCGGGCTGCGGTAAAAAGCAATGCTTTGTCAGGTATATTGATGAAGAAGGAGCCATACGATTCCCTGAGACTGTCGGGAAATGCGACCATGAAGGCAGTTGCGGGTATCACTATTCTCCCCGTGAATACTTTCGTGACAATCCCAATGTCTTGGCAAAGGGTAATGGCATATCAGACCGATTGCCGCTGAAGCGTCCTATTGTGCACAAGTCGGTTCAACTGCCCTCTTTTATTGATGAACATATTCTTAAACGGAGTTTGTCGCATTATGAGATAAACCCATTGTACCGCTATTTCTCGAATACATTTGGCGAAGAGGAAACCAATCGCTTATTCCGACTATATCATATCGGGACATCGGCAAAATGGGGTGGTGCAACAATCTATTGGCAAGTAGATGTGTCAGGTCGGGTGAGAACTGGTAAGATTATGCTCTATGACCCACAAACGGGGAAACGGGTGAAAGAACCTCGTTCATACGTCAGTTGGGCACACTCCGAACTACATTTGCCTGACTTCAATTTACGGCAATGCCTGTTTGGAGAGCATCTGTTGTCAGCTTTCCCTTCTGCCCCTGTGATGATAGTGGAGGGAGAAAAGACAGCTTTGATAATGAGCCATTTTATCCCGGACTATATCTGGCTTGCTACAGGAGGCAAGAATGGCTGTTTCAACAGCAATGCGTTGTCGGTACTTCAAAATCGGGAAGTGACACTGATTCCTGATTTAGGAGCTACAGAACAATGGCAGGAGAAATCCTCCTTGTTGTCCGGTATCTGCAAGCGTGTGATTGTCTCCGATGTGCTGGAACGTATGGCAACTGATGAGCAGCGTAATCTGGGGCTGGATGTTGCAGACTTTTTTCTGAGCGTACCTTCCAAGCGTCAGATTCTCCAGCAGATGATAGAGCGTAATCCTGCTTTGCAATTACTCATTGACGAGTTCGGATTGGCATTAGTTGAGTAATCAGAAGCCTTGCTTCGGGAGTTTGTAGAAAAGTCCATAACACAATAAGGACTTTTTGCCAGACAGCAATAAAGTCCCGTGGGCATCTGGCAGCAACCGAATGCCAATGATGAGCAAGCTCATGTATAAACCATTTATCAATAACAGAACATTTATGAATACAGATATAAAACAGGCCATGCACGTAGAAGCGGTGAAATCGTTTGGGGCAGCAGAGGCTAACGAAAACGAACGGCGTTGGAACGATGACAAGATTGACAGGAAGAATCAGGATCCGACCAACCATTACGACAAAAGCCGGATGAAGCTGAATTTCGAGATTGGGCCTGACGGGAAAATTCACCCGTTGGGCTATCAGGATAAGTCGCTCGAAGTCCGCTTGCAGGAAAGACTGGCAGTCTTGGGTTGGAAGCCATTTAAGCCTGATAGCAAGATTCAGCCGAACTGTTGCGCTAAATTTGTCTTTGGCGGCAATCATGACCGGACGCTGGAAATGGCTTTCGGAGAACAGAAGCCCAATTTGGAGAAAGGTGTAGATAACAGTCATCTGCATCGCTGCAAGGAAGTGGAAGAATGGGCAAAGGACGTTTACGCTTGGTGTAGCCAACGATATGGCAAGGAAAACATCATAGGCTTTCAAGTACACCTTGACGAGAGCAGTCCGCATATTCACGCATTGATTGTACCTGTCGGGGTGCGTCCGAAAAGCGGTCGTGAGTGTGTAATGTGGTCGGCAAAGTTTGGGAAGAACCGTTTTGAATACGGACAGATTCTTAAGGAGATGCACACGTCGTTGTACGAGGAGGTGGGCAGCAAATACGGTCTTGAACGTGGTGACAGCATTGAAGGACGCAATGTAGAGCATTTGCATAAACGGGATTATATCCGGAAACTCACCAAAGAAGCGAAGCAGGCGGAGAAAGCAGTCAAGGGGCTTCAAACCATGATGCGGCAACTGGAATCAAAGATTTTCAGTTACAGGATGCAACTTGAAGAGTCCGAAAAGGAATTGGCTTCCGGCAAGATAACTCTTGGCAGGTATGAAGCGCAAAAAGCGGATATCCAGAAACTCATTGCTGAATACCAAGCCAAACTTGAAGACAAGGCAGGGAAACTTCATGTAAAAGAGCAGGAATTGGACAGGCTTACAAAGGATGCGGAAAAGGCACGCTCAGTCATCCAGCCGTTCCGGAATCACAAGATAGAATTTTCTGCTCCCCGGATAACTGATAAAGTTCCACTGTTCGGTACAGACAAATGGGTTGATAGGCAGAATCAAAAGATAGAAAAGCAGTTCATGTCTATTGTCCGACAGATTGAAAGTCTGTATCGGGATGATGCTTCCCGACAAGTAGCGGTAGCCCAACGGAATGTTCTGGCAGACTATGGCGAGCTTTGCCAGTTGAGAAGAGAGAACCAATCCCTTTCGGACATCAACGAAAACTTGGAATCGGAACTAAACACGTTGCTGGAGCAGTTGGCTATCCCATCTATTCGTAACCTGATTTTTGCCATAGCCGATGCCCTTATCGGTGGCCAGCCAATCCCCATATCTTCCGGTGGTGGCGGTTCCACATCCGACCTTCCTTGGGATGGCCGCAGACCAGACGAGGAAGAAGATGTGTATCGGAGGAGGTGCTTGATTCAGGCCTCTCGGATGATAAGAGCCAGCACAAAAGCATATAGAAGGAGATGATAAGATTGCAAAATGAATTATTCGATATTTTATTTCTAATATTTTCAATTTTATGCTATTTGTCATAGCTCTATAGAAGAATAATTCATTATATTTGCCCCAGTAGTAAACATATGAGGACATGACTAATAAAAAAATCAATCGAATTAAGGTGATGCTTGCCGAAAAAGGGAGAACCAATAAATGGCTTGCAGAACAAGTTGGTAAAGACCCTGCTACAATCTCTAAGTGGTGTACGAATGCATCTCAACCAAGTTTGGAGGTATTATTACAAGTGGCTAAAATTCTTGAGGTTGAAATTAAAGACTTAATTCGAGAGTAAGATAATTAATGATATATGAATAAGCAACAACTGGCAAATAAAATATGGGCATCGGCGAACAAGATGCGTTCGAAGATCGATGCCAACGAATACAAGGATTATATTCTCGGTCTCATCTTCTACAAGTTCCTCTGTGACAACGAGGAACAATATCTTCGTAAGGACGGATGGACTGACGAAGATATGCCTTATCTTGTTGAAGACTACGAAGATGCTAACGCAAAGGAAACCATTGAGTACTGCAAGAACAATATCGGATACTTCATCGAGTATAAGTATCTGTTCAGCACATGGCTGAAGCCTGATTCTATGTTCAATGTGGCAGATCTGAGTGCTGCACTCAACAACTTCGACCGTTTGGTAAGCCCAAACTATCGCTCTGTATATGAAAAGATCTTCCTGACTTTGCAGGCCGGTCTCAGTAAACTTGGAGAGAATCCAACTTCGCAAACTCGTGCGCTGAAAGACCTCATAAAGCTCATCAAGGATATTCCTACTGATGGCAGCCAGGACTATGACGTGCTTGGTTATGTCTATGAATACTTGATTGGTAACTTCGCAGCAAATGCAGGTAAGAAGGCTGGTGAGTTCTATACACCGCACGAGGTAGCCATCCTTATGTCGGAGATTGTGGCAGAGCACCACAAGACAAAGGAAACTATCGAAATCTACGACCCAACATCAGGTTCTGGTTCGTTGCTTATCACTATTGGTAAGTCAGTTGGCAGACACATAGAGGACAAGAACAAAGTGAAGTACTATGCACAGGAGCTAAAAGAGAACACCTACAACCTCACACGTATGAACCTTGTGATGCGTGGTATCAAGCCAAACAATATCAATACACGCTGTGCTGACTCGCTTGACGAAGACTGGCCAGTACAGGCAGGTGATATGACCAAGCCTCTCTATGTGGATGCTGTAGTCAGCAATCCTCCATATTCTCAGCAGTGGAACCCTGCTGATGCCGAAATGGACTCTCGTTTCAAGGATTATGGTGTGGCTCCAAAGAGCAAGGCTGATTATGCGTTTCTGCTCCATGAACTACACCACATCAAGCCTGATGGTATTTTGACCATCGTTCTTCCTCATGGCGTGCTTTTCCGGGGTGATCCGGATAAAGATGCAGACGGCGAGGGCAAGATTCGCAAGAACCTCATAGAGAAGAACAACATCGATGCTATCATTGGTTTGCCAGCCAATATCTTCTTTGGCACAGGCATCCCCACACTCATTATGGTACTGAAACAGCATCGTGATAATGATGATGTACTTATCATTGATGCATCAAAGGGATTCGTAAAGGATGGTAAGCAGAACAAAATACGTGCTTGCGACATCAAGCGCATTGCCGATACCGTTCGTGATCGAAAGTCAATCCCAGGTTTCTCTCGTGCAGTATCTCGTGACGAAATCCGTCAGAATGGTTACAACCTCAATATTCCTCGTTATGTAGATTCAAGCGAAGCTGCTGTGCAGTATGACATCTACGCTACCATGTTTGGCGGTATTCCAGAGAGCGAGATTGATTCGCTCGACAACTACTGGCAAGCATTGCCCTCATTGCGCAGCGAACTATTCAAGAGCAATGAGAGTGGAATCCCATACGCAAGTGTGAAAGTGGAAAATATTGCTGATGCTATCAACGCAAATGCAGACGTTAAGGCATTGCAACAGTCGTTTGTTGATGCCTTTGGAGGCTTCGATGATATGCTTCATGAGCACCTTATTACCAATATCATGTCAGTTAATGAGATGAAGGAACAGGATGCTATTGCTGAAGACATTTTCCGTCGATTGAAACATATTGTTCTTGTTGACAAATATACTGCATATCAAGCATTGGCAGATAACTGGCAACAGATTGTTGGCGATATTGAGACCATTCAAACTGAAGGGATTGATGCTGTGCGAGTTGTTGAGTCGGCATACAAAATTATCAAGAAAGATGGAGAAGAGATAGAAGTAGCTGATGGCGTAAAGGGGCGAGTTATTCCATTTGAACTTGTACAAATAGAAAAATTTAGGTCAGAACTTGATTCAATTTCCGGGAAACAGGCACAGATAGAGGATATTACATCTCAATTGGAAGAATTGCGCAATAATTTCTCGGAAGAAGAAGCTGTAGCTTATCTTGATGAAGATGACAACACTAAGTTTAATAAGAATGCTATAAAAGCCGATGCTAAGACTAAGGTGAATGATATTGAGGCTGAAACGAAGGCAAAGCTTAAGCAAATCGTTGCTTTATGGGACAAGTCGTCTAAGTTGGGTAAGGAAATCAAGGCTGACAAAGCTGCATTGGAGACGAAGACAATCGTGGCTATCGAACATCTGTCTGATGAAGAGGTGGACATGTTCTTGCATAAAAAATGGATTGCTCCGATTTGTGAGGATATTGTAAGCATTCTTGCGGCAGTGCTAAATACCTTTGAAAAAGCAGTTTTGTCTCTTGCGGCAAAATATGCTGAGTCATATAATGACATTGAAACCCACATTGCTGATAATTTGGAGCAGTTGGCTAAATTGATAGGCCAATTGACAGGTGATGAGTTTTCGATAAAGGGTTTAAATAATTTGATAGAGAAATAAAGGTATGGGACCTATTAGAATATTCATAAGTAGTGTACAGCAGGAGTTTGCATGTGAACGGAAAGCATTGACCGAATATATTCGTGCCGACGCTCTACTTGGCAGGTTTTTCGAGGTTTTCATATTTGAGGAAATGCCTGCAAAATCGCAATCAGCAGTTCAAGTATATCTAGGCGAAGTAGAACAGTCAGACATTTACTTGGCACTCCTTGGCGCAAATTATGGCTACGAGGATGCGAAAGGCATCTCTCCGACTGAAAGAGAGTTTGACCTTGCGACACAACTTCATAAAGACCGCTTGATTTTCATCAAACGAATGGAGAGAGAGAAACGTCATGAAAAAGAAGCTTCTTTCATCAAGAAAGCAGAACAATGCGTAGTGCGTAAATCTTTTGGCGATTACGAAGAGCTACGTTCGGCGGTCTATGCGTCATTGGTACGCTATCTGGAAGAAAATGAATACTTACGCCTATTGCCTTTTGATGCTACTCTTCATCCTACAGCAACACTTGCTGATATTGATGAAGATAAAGTGGACATCTTTGTTGAACGTGCCCGTAAGAAACGAGCTTTCCCACTGGCAAAAGATGCCGGAGTGGAGCGTGTGTTGAAAAGCCTTAATCTGACGGATAATGGCAAGATTACGAACGCAGCTTTATTGCTCTTTGGAAAAGAACCTCAAAGGTTTTTTCCTACATCTGAGGTTAAGTGCGTTCAGTTTTATACAACTACGATTAGTAAGCCATTGGCATCCTATCAGGTTTTTCAAGGCTCATTATTTGAGATGATTGACAATGCCGTTTCATTTGTCATGTCTCACATTGATGCTCGTGTAGGAGAAAGAGATAAACGAGCCGAAGTCGATATTGATTTTGAACTTCCAATCAAGTCTGTAACCGAGAGTATTGTAAATGCGATTTGCCATCGTGACTATACGAGCAATGGCAGTGTGCAGGTAATGCTTTTCCCTGACAGGCTTGAGGTATGGAATCCTGGGCGTTTGCCGTTCGGTATCACAGCAGCTCAGTTATCTTTACCGCATGTGTCCATTCCAGCCAACCCGGTGTTGGCCAACCCTCTATACCTCGCCGGCTATGTAGAACGTCTTGGAACTGGCACCAGTGACATGGTAGATGAATGTGTCGCTATGGGACTAAAAGCTCCGGAGTTTATTCAGGATAGTAATTTCCGTGCGATTCTTTGGAGAGAAAACGCACCAAGTTCTGGTGGAAATGCACTAAGCTCCGAAAAATATGCACCAAGCTTCACCGAAAATGCACTAAGCTCAGATAATAATACACTAAGTTCAGGTATCAAGCTAAACAAGAAGCAGAAGATGGTACTTGATTATTGTGCGGTGTATGCAAGAACAAGTAATGAGATATTTGCTCATCTAGGCATTACAAATCAAAGTCGTGCAAGGGAGAAATATATTAATCAACTCATCTTTGCCGGTCTGCTTCGTCCAACAAGGTCAAAATCAACCGACCCGGAGCAAAAATACATAGCGACAGCAGCCAACAGCAGTGTTAACGATAATAACCATAAGGCATGAAAGTACCGGAAATAAGAATAAAAGGATATGATAGAGAATGGAAGCATCTACTTCTTCAAGATTGTCTTCTCATAAATGTTTCAAAAAACAAAGGGAATAAATACGGGAAAGACCACGTGTTATCTGTTTCTGAAGACTTTGGTGTTGTAAATCAAATAAAACATCTAGGACGTAGTTATGCAGGTTCTTCAGTTGAGAATTACAAAATTCTTAAACCTAATCAAGTCGTTTATACCAAATCTCCTCTAAAAGAAAAACCTTATGGAATCATTAAAGTAAATAAAGGGGAATCTGGTATAGTATCAGTATTATACGCAATATACGATGCCGTTGAAGGTGTTTGTCCTAACTATATTGAAAGATATTTTGAGCCTAATTTTAGGATTAATAGATATCTCTTGCCACTTATAAGTAAGGGTGCAAAAAACACTATGAATATCAGCGATGAAAATGCTCTAAAAGGACATATAAATATCCCTGATTTTGATGAGCAACAAGATATTGCAAATTACTTCCAGTTATTGGATGACATAATACTTTCTACGACTAAAAAGATTGAGAAACTTAAGCAGACGAAAGAAGCATCACTTGTTGCCATGTTTCCACAAAAGGGTGAGACAAAGCCTATAGTTAGATTCAAAGGATTTGAAGAAGAGTATTCTTCAATGACAGCAAGCGAATTGTTCAAGACAATCGATGAAAGAAATCATCCAGAACTTCCTGTACTATCAGCATGTCAGGATATAAGAGGAATGGCTCCACGAAGCGAAAGTGGATATGATATTTTTCACGATAAAGCTAATGAAGTAACATATAAACGAGTATTACCTGGACAATTCGTTATTCATTTACGTTCATTTCAAGGTGGCTTTGCGCACTCGTCCGTTGAAGGTATTTGTTCTCCTGCATATACAGTATTCAGTTTCAAAGAAGAAGGCAAACACGATGATTACTATTGGAAGTACATCTTTATGTCTAAAGCCTTCATTGAGCGCTTGAAACTGATTACCTATGGTATTCGAGACGGTCGTTCAATCAGCTTTAAGGAGTTTATGGAAATGGACTTTGTTTTCCCTTCTTATGAAGAACAGAAACAAATCGCTATATTCTTCAGCACTCTCGACAAGCAACTCTCTCTCGAGGAGCAGAAGCTTGAATCACTTAAGCGCATCAAATCAGCATGTCTTGACAAGATGTTTATATAAAAAACATGATGACGAACAAATAGAGATAATAGAGGGCACTCCTAAAAAATGATAGAGTAAATGAATAATCTTACACTCGCTATAACCACAATAGGTGATTTGCTGCTGGAAGGTAGAATCACCAGAAAAAAGGACGGCAAGCCCATTGAAAATGTATGGCTTTCCATCCCGGAATATCAGCGCCCTTATAAGTGGACAGTACGCAATGCTATCCAGTTACTAGATGATGTAATTGAAGCTCGAAACAACAATAAAGAGGTTTATCGAGTAGGTACACTCATTTTGCATAAAGACAATAACGGACGTTACAACATTGTTGACGGACAGCAAAGAACTATTACGTTCTCATTATTGCTTTATGCCCTGTATGAGCTGGAGAAGGCTGATGATAGAAAGGAAATCAACTTCCTTAGCCAGCCTGTATTCAACAATCAGTATAGCCGTCATAATATTCCAAATAACCTCAATACGTTCAGACGCAGAACATACAAGAATACAGAAGGAGATGAGAATTCGGATCATATCAGAGACATGAAGCGGTTGCGCGACTTCATTGAAAAACAATGTGAACTGATTGTGGTTATTACTGATGATGTTTCAGAGGCTTTTCAGTTTTTTGATTCCCAGAATGCCCGTGGCAAAGCGTTGTATCCGCACGATTTGCTGAAAGCCTATCATTTGCGCGAGATGACAGAGCTTGATGCAGACAAAATAGAGCAAATCGTAAAAGAATGGGAGAAAATACCCCAAAACGAACTGGCTGCATTTTTCGGAGATTATCTATACAGACTGAAAGAATGGATAAAGGGAAATTGGGCCTACAACCTTAATGAACATAATATTTACAAGTTCAAGGGAATAACCAGAGTGGCCCGTACCCCTTATGCCCAATTCTATAAAAGTGCATTTTCATATGCCGAATTCATCAATTCCTCCGCAATGCCTTTTGTCTCAGGGACCAGAGAGGTGAATGCATTTCAGCTCAACACGCCGATTATTGCCGGAAGACCATTTTTTGACTATACCAAGCACTACTATGCCATTCTGAAAGACATACAAAATAACAGTCAGTATGAAGGATTCTACATTAAAGGTGATATGGTAGTGAAAACACTGGACAGATATTTCAATAAGGGTGTCGGAAACAAAATTACAAGATTACTGTTTGACACAGCATTACTGCTGTATGTTGACAGATTCTGCCCGGCAACCTATCCGACAAATGTGGACACTGAACTTTTTGAGCAATTTCTAACTTATGCCTTTATCTGGGCTTACTCGCTGCGTGCCCAGTATTATCGTCTAGGATGGCAATCGGCGCAGAATTATCTGCTTGAGAGATGTGACGACAAGAAAATAGTCAATTCTCTTAACATTTACAAACTCATCTCAGAATCTGACACTCCGATCTCATTGCTGAGTTCATTAGCAGATGCTCTTAATCCATTGTCACGAGGGAATATACAAGACGGAGTTTCCAATTATTTGGACAATGGAGCAATAGATAAAATGGAAGATGGAATATATAAGAATTATCTCCATTTTTTCAAGGCAAATACATTTTATAAAGAATAAGTATTATGGAAAATATATTACCTCTTGAGGAGTGCTCTATACACCAGATATATTTGGAAAGCCAGGAAACAAAAAACTACATGATTCCTGTCTATCAGCGTAATTATGCTTGGGAAGAAGATGAAATCACGGCTTTGATAAAGGACGTTTACGATTCTTTGAACAAGGATAACAATGCACCCTACTATATAGGTACATTAGTTACATTCAAACGGGGAGATGCTGAATATGAGGTAATCGACGGTCAGCAACGTTTGACAACCATATACATTATTCTGAAAGCACTCGGCATCAAAGACTGCCAGAATAAACTAACATATGGTGCCCGGAAAGTGTCGGCATCCACAATTGAAAAACTTGACCAGTATCCGGATCTTGGGAAAGACGTGGATAACGGCATAAGAAATGGCTACAAATTCGCGTTGAAGGCCATCAACACAATTGTTGGCAAAACTGAACTTGAGAGTTTCACAGACTACTTCCTGCATAATGTGCATATCATCCACTACCATGTCCCCAAAGACGTGGATCTGAATCACTATTTTGAGGTAATGAACTCCAGAGGTGAGCAGCTGGAAAAACATGAGATTGTCAAGTCCACATTAAGTCAGGACCTTAATCCGGCAGACTTGGCGACTTTCAGCAGAACCTGGGAGGCTTGCAGTGAGATGAACATCTACATTCAGCAGGCATTTCCCAGCAGCAGGATATTTGGCGAACACATGGATAAGTTCCAAATTAGCAACTTCTCAGAAATTCCTCCGCAAAAGGAAGAAGAAGGGAAAGATACAATATTGAACCTTCTACAGAAGCCGATTAGTAAAGTGGAACCTGTGAACGGTATTGAACAAAATGACAGATTCCAGCCGATTATAGACTTCCCCAACTTCCTGTTGATTGTGCTGAAACTTACGAGGATGAAATCTGACAGTTTTTATCCTGCCGAGTTCACCCTTGACGACAAGGAATTGCTGAACGAGTTTATCAAGGCATTGAAATCTGTCGATGATAAGGCAGAATTTGCAAGAACATTCTCTTTCAATCTGTTGAAGGCAAAATTTCTTCTTGACAACTATATTGTTCATCATGTACTGAATGACAAGGAGTTGTCAGGAGATAATCCATGGAAACTGCAGTGTTACTTTCATGAGACGTCTAAAAAGAAATATCCCAAGAATCTGTCAGGCACACAGGAAATCCAAAAAGAAATGGTCCATCTACTATCCATGTTTGAGGTTTCTTTTACACCTAAACAGAGAAAGAATTATTTATTTTACTGCCTGATGTATTTATTTGACAACACAGACATTTCCGATTATTTGGACTTCATGCGATGCCTTGCAGACAAGTATTTTTATGATGTCTATCTGAATGCAGCTTGTCTGAACGAAAGGAATCAACCTGGTCCTAATGCTTTTGACAATGCAATACTTTCAAAAGGAAAGTTGCAGATTGATGAAATAGGTGAAGAAGGCGTGAATTATCAATCTGTCTTCAATGAAATTTATACGCAAGGTAAATCCGACATCCCGTTATTTGTCTTCAATTACACAGATTTTATCTTATGGACAAGATATGCCGACACCATGAGAGGCAACAAGACAAAAAAAGGATCACGAGAGCGTAATGACTTCTTTGCTGCATTCGGCTGCAGTGACTTTGAACTTGAACCTTTCAATAATTTCTATTTCTCACGCACAAGAAAGAGCCTAGAACATTATTATCCTCAGGCAAAAGCGGTAAAAGATGAAGATGTAACTGAAGATACTATTAGTATATCACAGATTAACTGTTTCGGAAACTTTGCAATGATAGGGGCAGAAGCGAACAGTTCCGGCTCAAACTGGGATCCCAAGACAAAACTTGACCATTATACCGATGGTAAGGCAGATCCTATAAGTGTAGCCTCATTGAAGTTCAGAATCATGATGCAGATATGTCAGGACAATCAAAGGGCTATGCTAAATGGGAATTTGCATAGAAATAAAGGTATGGAATGGAATGCAGAAGATATGCAGATGCATCAAGCTAAAATGTTAAATATAATCATTTCATAAATTGGAACTATATAATATGGCTACCGATAATACACAATTTTTCATCAAGGAACTTGCATTTGAGCAGGCTCTTGCCAATCTTCTCCACACCAGTCATGGATGGGATGGAGGCATCATGATGAATCCGACAGAGGAAGACCTTTTACAGAACTGGGCCAAGATCCTCTATGATATTAACCGCGACATCAATCGATTGGGCAACGCACCTCTTACACAGACAGAGATGCAGCAAGTGATTGATCAAGTGAACATGTGCGCTTCGCCATTCGAAGTGAACCGTCTTATCAATGGTGGACAGATTATAATAAAGCGTGATAATCCAGCAGATACAAACAACTGCGGCAAGGAGATATATCTGAAAATCTTTGATGCACAGGAGATATGTGCTGGTCAGAGCCGTTATCAGATTGTACGTCAACCTCGTTTCAAGGCTTCGCACCCATTGGGAGGAGATCGTCGAGGAGATGTGATGCTGCTTATCAACGGTATGCCTGTAATCCATGTGGAGTTGAAACGCAGCGGAGTGGATGTTACTCAAGCAGTCTTCCAGATTAAGCGCTACACTCACGAAGGTGTTTTTTCGAGCGGTATCTTTAAATTAGTACAAATTTTTGTGGCCATGACACCCGAAAAGACTTTGTACTTTGCTAATCCAGGAGCAGAAGATAACTTCAAGCCTGAGTTCCAATTCCATTGGGCAGACTTCAACAATGTGGAAGTGACAGATTGGCGTACCATTGCCAGTCAATTGCTATCAATTCCTATGGCGCACCAGCTTGTGGGGTACTATACTATAGCCGACGAAAAGGACAAGATGCTGAAGGTGCTGCGCTCATATCAGTATTATGCTGCCAGCAAGATAAGCGATGTGACTCACAGCACAAACTGGGACACTCATCAGCATCGAGGTGGTTATATCTGGCACACTACAGGCTCTGGTAAAACCATGACCTCGTTTAAGAGTGCTCAACTTATAGCAAATTCTGGAGATGCAGATAAGGTGGTATTCCTGCTTGACCGCATCGAACTCTCAATACAGTCTTTGGACGAATACCGTGGCTTTGCTGGCGATGATGACAGCATACAGGATACTCAGAATACAGCTATACTGGTCAGTAAGTTGAAGAGTACCGATCCTGATGACCGACTGATTGTAACATCCATACAAAAGATGTCGAACATCAATGTTCAGAACGGTATTGCTCAGAGCGAGATAAATGCAATCGGTCGCAAACGATTGGTATTTATCATTGATGAGTGCCATCGTAGCGTGTTCGGCGGTATGCTTATTGGCATCAAGAATGCTTTTCCACGTGCATTATTTTTCGGTTTCACTGGAACACCAGTCTTTGAGGAAAATGCACATAACGAGATAACTACAGAAACGCTCTTTGGTGACATGTTGCACAAATACACTATTGCAAGTGGTATTCCTGATGGCAACGTACTGGGATTCGATGTGTATCGAGTAAACACATACGAAGACGATGAACTGCGTGAAAAGGCAGCTTTTGCACAACTCGAGGTTCATACCATTGAGGAGGTAGAAAAGGATGAAGAAAAGAAGAAGGTGTATAACAAGTTCATTTCTGAACTACAAATGCCAGATACATACAACGATTCTAAGACAGGAAAGTTAACGCATGGTATTGAGCACTATCTACCAAAAGATATTTATCAGCAACGAGTGCATCACTTAGCTGTAGCACAGGATATTGTGGCACATCGTGAGCAGGCAAGCAAGAATGGCAAGTTCCATGCTATCCTTGCCACACAAAACATTCCAGAGGCTATTGCATATTATAAGCTATTCAAGGAAATCTACCCATCAGTGAATGCCGTAACTGTGTTTGACAACAATATTGATAACAGTGATGGAGGTATTGCTAAGGAAGATGCTATACTGGAGATGCTTACCGACTATAACGCTCACTATCAAACAACCTTTACATTGGCAACCTACGGTAAGTATAAGAAGGATGTGGCTAAGCGTTTGGCACACAAGAAACCTTACTTGAGCATCGAACATAATCATACACAACAGATTGACCTACTTATCGTTGTAACACAGATGCTGACTGGTTATGACTCAAAGTGGGTGAACACTTTGTATGTGGACAAGGTGATGAAGTATGTGGACATAATTCAGTCGTTCTCACGTACCAACCGTCTGTTTGGGCCAGACAAACCGTTTGGTATCATCAAGTACTATACTTTCCCATACACTATGGAGCAGAATATCGAAGATGCTCTTGAAGTATATGTGGACAGGCCTCTTGGCGTGTTTGTGGATAAACTGGAGCAGAACCTTGATAGTATCAATCGTTATTTCCTTCATATAAGCGACATCTTTAAGTCTCATAACATTCAGAATTTCTCAAGTCTGCCTGATACTCGCGAAGACCGCAATATGTTTGCCAAGGACTTCGTGCAGATGACTCGTTTGCTTGAAGCTGCAAAATTGCAAGGTTTCCTTTGGGAGAAGACTGAGTATGAGTTTGAGCATGGTGATACTTACACAAAGGTAAAGATGGAGTTTGATGAAGCAACATACCTTACCCTACTACAGCGTTATCGCGAATTGTTTGAGTCAAAGCCAGGAGGCGGCTCTGAGCCTACAGAGTTTGACTATCCAATCGATACCTATATCACAGAAACAGGTACAGGAACCATTGATGCCGAATATATCAACTCAAAGTTTGTGAAGTTCGTCAAGAACCTCTATATGAATGGTCCTGGTAGCGAACTGACAAAAGATGCTTTGAAGGAATTGCACAAGACGTTTGCCTCACTCTCACAGCGTGACCAGCGGACAGCAATGGTGATTTTGCATGACATTGAGAGTGGCGATCTTCACCTTGAAGCGGGCAAGACCATTCAAGATTACATTGCAGAGTACCAGCTTCGTGAGCTTCACAAGCAGATTATGATACTTACAGAGGCTACAGGCTTAAATTCAAGTCAGCTTGCTCATATCATGGGGCGTGACGTGACAGAACAGAATATCAATGAGTATAACCAGTTTGAGAACCTGAAATTGACTCTTGATGGTGTGAAGACTCGCGCTTTCCTCGAAAAGGTAGAAGGTACAACAATACCACCTCGCATGGTACGACCAAAGGCTGACAAGATGCTTCGCGACTTCATCCTTGATGGAGCAAAGCGAGAAGCCATCCTGAAGGCTTATCTTGGCGTAAACGTAGATGCCAAATCGGAAGCCAAAATAACACCAGAAAAAGTTGCGACTGCTGAAAGGCAAACCTCTGAAAAAGAGACTGGTTTCAATCTGGAAGTTGTAAGAGATAAGCTAGAAGCGGTCTTGACTTCTTGCATCCCTTCATTGTTGATTCACATGCGTCCAAAGGAGGAAATTATAGATAGTGTATTCTATGTAATGAATACCAAGTCGATTGACTCGCTTGATGGTGTGGATATATTTATTCAGAGAGCATTTGAGAATCTGTATGCAAAGAAGGCTACACTGGTAGATAAACATATTGCATTCAATCAGTTAGTAACAAAGTTTGAGGCATACCTTAAAAAGCTTTACTACCTTATCAATGGCAAGGAACTTCCTGCTCGTAATGAGGGTGACACTCCTTCATGGAAGGATGCAATCTATGCTCACAAGTGCTTGTGGAATCTTCGTTGGAGCACTGACGAAGCCAAGCAGCAGCTCTATCAGTGGTTGTTGTTGGTCAAGGGTTGGCGCAACGAAGAGTCTCATATTTCTCCAACAGCTTCAGAGCAGGAGGTGGATGCCGCACTCAACATCATTCTTACCATGTATTTCTATGTAACAGGCTCGTCAATAACAGCCCTAGAAATTAGTGGACACGATATTTCTGCTACTGAAATTACTGCAGCAACAACAAGTAAAATTGTTGATTTCACCCCTTATTATATGAATAGTGAATCTCGAATGGTAGCAGAACCTGAAGATATAAGAAATCTGCCGGAAGAAACACGCATAGATATTCTCAAAAAGAGTATAATACAACTTTTAGGTTACATTCCTAAAAAGTCACCATTCACAAAGCAACGTCACTGGATTGCAATTTATCGTATTGCAGCTGACATGGGATTTATCATTGATGGCGATTATGCTTACTTCAAGTCAATTATTGACAATATGAAGATTGAAACACTGAATATCCCTCTGACAACTGCATATTTAGAGAAAACTGTCAAAGGTTTGTATGCAACCAATATAGAGGATTGGACAAACAAAGGACTATCTTCAAAAGAACTGGCAGAATACGACGATATTAAGAGTTGCGCAGATGCTTTTTTCAAGGTTGTTGAGAAGAATATCCCTAAAAAAGAAGAATCCTAATTGGTTCTACATGGAAGAGTGCAGAAAGGCTGCACTCTTTTGCTTTACCTTTGTCATGTAGATTTAAAAATTGAGTTTTATGCCAACTAATAAGAATGCACAATTAAGATATCAAGTCCTTGATAAGTGTTTGAGTAACTGGTCAAAACGTTATTACATCGAAGACCTTATTGATGCATGTAATGATGCTCTTTACTTATATAATGGCGAGACAAAAGATGGTGGTGGAGTAAAGAAGCGCCAAGTTCAAGAGGATCTGAAGTTCATCGAAAGCGAAGAGGGCTATGCAATGGATATTGATGCTATTCAGGATGGACACCGCAGGTATTATCGCTATCACGAGAAAGGCGCATCTATAAAGAAACAACCTATTAACCAGGAAGAAATTGATTTGATACATGATGCGCTACTACTCCTGAGGAGATTTGAAGGTGTACCGCAATTTGAGTGGTTGGATGATTTGGAAAAGCGTCTCTATACTACCAGCAAACTGGGTGAGACTTTGGATTCCGTTGTAAGTTTTCAGCATAATCCTTATCTCAAAGGTATGGACACGTATTACAAATCTATCTTTGACGCTATTGTAAATAAGAGGGTTATCGAAATAGTATATCATCCGTTTGGCAAAGATGCCAGAACTATTGTTGTAACTCCTTACTTTCTGAAACAATACAATAACAGATGGTTTCTCATAGGAAAGCATAAGGGTTCGGAGTACCTGTCCAATTTTGCGATAGACAGAATTGAGGGTTTTAATGAAACGTCTAAACCATACGAGCCACTTGCCGAGGATATTGATTTCAAAGAGTATTTTAGCAATGTTGTTGGCGTCTCACTTAGTAATGTACCTGTTGAAGAGGTCATACTTAAAGTTAGTAATCAGGCTTACGGATATATTGTGACAAAACCTTTGCATGAGTCTCAATCAGCTGTCTCAACTCCAATGGAAGATGGCTACTGGCAAGTCACACTCAAGGTTCAGAATAATTATGAACTTCGCTCTCTGCTTCGTTCTTTTGGTGAGCAGATTGAAGTTATCTCGCCTGAATCCTTGCGTAAAATGATGAAGGATTCAGCAGATGCAATGAGCAGTATGTATAGTGATAATGAAACCGAAAAATAAAATAAATTCAAATGTCAAAAACAAATATACCAGAACCTGTAAAGCGATTGTTATGGCTCAGAGCTGCAGGTAGATGTGAGTTTGAAGGATGCAATAAAATCCTTTATGAAGGAGATATAACGAAAGAATATGGAAATTTTGGAGAACTATGTCATGTCATTGGGGACTCGCCTAATGGTCCGCGTGGTGGAGAAAAGTCAGAATCATTGGCGAAGGATATTAAAAATATTGTATTGATGTGTCCTGCTTGTCATAAAATAATAGACTCAGACACAAAGAAGTATACAATAGAAATAGTAGAAGGAATGAAGAAGCGTCACGAGGACAGAATTCGTCTCGTGACAGGTATAGCACATGACAAAAAGAGTCATGTGGTGGCGTACTACAGCAAAATCGGGAAAAACCTCCCTGACTTTTCGTTCAACACAATTTCTTCTGTCTTGTTTCCGGACTATTTCCCTGAGGCGAGTACTGCAATTGAGATTAGTATGAAAGGGAATGCCATAAAGGACTCTGATCCGAATTTCTGGGAGATAGAGGATAAGAACTTGCAAACTGCATTTGATTACGAAGTAAAGCAACGTATTCAGCATTCCGAAACAAAGCACATTTCTTTGTTCCCGTTTGCCGACATGCCCTTGTTGGTAAGGCTTGGTACATTATTCAACGATATCTGCGAGTTGAAAGTCTATCAACCGCATCGTGACACAAGGAAATGGGAATGGCAAAAGAGTGGTGATGAGAACATTGAGTTTAAGATTATTGAACCAATAGACAAGAGCAAGCAGCCGGTTCTTGTATTTGCGCTGAGTGCTACAGCCATCACGGAGAGGATTATGGCATTGTATTCTAGCCGCGATGTTTCAATATGGACGGTTACATGCACTAATCCTAACAATGACTTCTTAAAGACAGAAGCAAAGCTTAAAGAATTTGCGAACTTCACTAGAGAAGTGCTTGACAAAATAAAAGCATCATCAGCAGCCTATAATGAGATTTTGGTTCACATGGCTATGCCGGTTGCCTGTGCATTTACACTCGGTCACGTCTGGATGCCCAAAGCAGATATGAAACTAACACTCTACGATTATTATAATGACACTGAAAACAAAACGATTACAATTGAATAAGATATGAGGATATTAACAACAGAAGAACATAAGCAGTTCAATGAGATTTTTGAGAATTTGGGTGCATCGCTCGACGTACCTGAGTCGAGATATGACGAGCTGGTAAGCAGTTATCAGGCTGTAGGCAAGTTCCTTGGAGATGACTCGTCCCCACTAGCACCATATAAACCAGAAATTCAACCACAAGGTTCGTTTCTACTCGGAACAATGATTATTCCAGTCAACGAGAATGATGACCTTGACATTGACTTAGTATGCGAGTTGATGGAAAAGCATCCTGACTGGACAGCGGAAAATTTAAAAGCAAAAGTTGGCGATAGACTGAAACTTTCAGAACGATACAAGAAGTTATTGGACGAAGAGGGCCGTCGATGCTGGACACTCTTATATCGTAAGAATTCAGAAAACGAGAGCGACAAATATCACATGGACATCCTGCCATGTGTAAATAACGAGAAAACACGCCTTCGTGAGCAATATTTCAGCGTGTCGGTGGAGCAGGTTGATAAGCTTGCTCTCCGTATTACTGATAGGGAACTTCCTAACTATCAATATGAGACAGATAGTACTAAATGGCTTAAGAGTAATCCGTTTGGCTATGCCAAATGGTTTGAGGATAGGTGCAGTGTTTTGACTCGGAGAACAGTGTTGTTATCCGAAGCAAAAGTTGGCAATGTGCCAGCATATAAAGAGAAGAAAAGTCCTTTGCAACGTGTTGTTCAGATACTTAAACGTCACCGAGACATGATGTTTAACGGCGATGAAAACAAGCCAATCTCTATTATTATCACAACACTAGCAGCACGTGCATATAACAAGGAAACAGACGTGCTTGATGCGCTGGTAAACGTAGTCAACGACATGGAGAGATATATCGAACGTGAACCACGTACCGGTCTGTGTATTGTGCGTAATCCCGTAAATCCAGATGAAAACTTTGCCGACAAATGGGTAGAAACACATCAGAAACAGTTAAACTTCTTTGCGTGGTTAAAACAAGTGAAGCAAGATGTAGAACAAATCACTGAAAAAAGAGGCGGTTTGCAGTTGATTGCAGAGTCGATGAACAAACCTTTCGGTAGAGATGTAGTGCAGCGAACTTTTAGTGCGATAGCCGACAGTCAGCGTAAGAGCAGAGATAATAACACGTTAAGAGCGACGACAACAGGTGCTTTAGGAACTGTTGGTACAGTAGTGAAAGCTCATACATTTCACGGAGACGAATAAATGCGTAGAGAAAAGAAATTTACAAAAGCTCATCAGAAGGCATTTCTGCAACAAGCTTATCCTAACGGACATTTCTACGCAGAAACTCCATCTAGTTTCTGCTGGAAGTATTCCGTGCAGCCTTCGTCACTCAGCGGAACATATCAGTTCAAGATTTGCTACAAAGAAGGAAAGCATGTGGACGTGTTCGCTATCGACAAATTATCGCTATGTGGAGGAGAGAAGAAGTTACCACATGTCTATGACTCGGACAAGCAGCACCTTTGTATCTACCATCGACCCTCAGAAGAATGGAATGCTTCACACAAGATAACAGAAATAGTCCCGTGGGTTTCAGAATGGTTTTATTACTATGAAACTTGGCTTGTCACTGCAAAGTGGCTAGGAGGAGGAATCCACGGAGGCAAGAAGGAATGATAAACATAGCGATCCAAGTGAATGGCGAAACTGAAGATTAACGGTTGAAATGAACAATAATATTAGCAACTTATAATTTGTTTGTCCACCCATTCCTCCCGTCGCCTCAGACCGCCTCAGATAGCGCAGTTTATTTGTCTAAACGGCAACGTAATTTAGACAATGGATTGATACTCAATACTGATTGATTTCTTTAACGAGGAAGAGTATTAATTTATAAATGACCGAACATATAAAATGAAGGTGTGTCGTAATACACGATGCGCCTTCTTTTTTTTCATTGACTATAAAAATCGACTCATTTTTTTAAGCTGCG
>ENA-UESU01000822-UESU01000822.1-human-gut-metagenome-genome-assembly--contig:-NODE-822-length-24641-cov-21.240230_pt1 | contig 24641 bp, 17 predicted proteins | sample MGYA00243007_ERZ508008 | MGnify/ENA primary metagenome ERZ508008 (study PRJEB26167, sample SAMN06115399) | human gut metagenome | host: Homo sapiens | place: China:Henan | collected 2016-06-23...
AGGGAATAGTGCTGCGCTCCGGACAGACTGAGCGTACTCGCCTTGAAAATGAAGTCTCGCTTGCCTACAGTCTCTATAATCAGACAGCCACACAGCTTCAGGCTGCAAAGGCGAAAGTGCAGCAGACCACTCCGGTCTATACCGTCGTGCAGCCCGCTACAGTGCCGTTGCGCGCTTCTAAACCCTCGAAGATGCTGATACTGGTAGGATGTGTGTTCCTTGCCGTTGTCGCTGCTTGTGCGTGGGTGCTTTTCCTGAAAGATTTCAAGTTGCCTAAAAAGGAAGATGCCGAAGTAAAATAATGTGGCTCGTGCCGCGTTATTTAGGTATGAAGTCATTATCATTAAAAACTGTTTTCTACGTCGTATTGCCGCTGCTATGCCTTGTCGTCACGGGGTGTGGGGCGGCAAAATTGTCTGTTGCCGACGAGCAGATGGCGCGTGGGGAGTATTACGATGCCTCACGCACTTACCGTAAGGTATATAACAAGTTGACCAAAAGGGAGGAGCGTCCCCAGAGAGGCGTGATTGCCTACAAGATGGGCGAGTGCTACCGCAAGCTCAATATGAATGCACGTGCATCGGCTGCGTATCAGAATGCTGTGCGTTACGGCTATCCCGATTCTACCGCGTTGCTCTACATGGCGCAGTCACTTCAGGCTGAAGGAAAATATCAGGCGGCGATTAACGCGTATAACGATTATATTGCCACCTCTCCCAAGGATGCCGATATGGCTGAAACCGGTATCGCCGGATGCCGTATGGGTATCGACATCAAGAAAAATCCTACCCGCTATGTGGTTAAAAATGCCAAGTTGTTCAATTCCCGCCGTGCCGATTTTGCACCGATGTTCCTTGACAAGAGTGCCGATGCGCTTTACTTCACCACCACCAACGAGAAGGTGACCGGCTCCCACAAAAGTGAGATTACCGGCATGAAGAAGAGCGATATCTGGGTGGCGCGCAAGAATGAGCGCGGCGAGTGGCAGCGTCCCGAGGCGGTCGAAGGAGAGCTTAATTCCGAGTACGACGAAGGAATAGTGTCGTTTACCCCCGACGGACAGACGATGTATCTTACCCGTGCCCGACGCGAGCCTAATTCCAATACATCTGTCGAGATTTTCACCTCGCAGAGAAGCGATGCCAAGTGGAGCGCGCCCGTTAAATTCGAGATTACTGCCGACACCCTTTCGGCTTACGGTCATCCTGCCGTGTCGCCTGACGGCACCTGGCTTTATTTTACCTCCGACATGCCGGGCGGATTCGGCGGTAAGGATATCTGGCGCATTAATCTCAAAGAGCGCGCCGGCTCGCTTGAAAACCTCGGCGAGTTTATCAACACTCCCGGCGACGAGGTATTCCCCTATGTCCGTGCCGACAGTCTACTCTATTTTGCCAGCAACGGTCATGCCGGGCTCGGCGGTCTCGACATTTTCAAGGCTACTCAACGTCCTTCCGGAGGCTGGAGCGTGGAAAACATGGGGTCGCCCGTCAATTCCTCTGCCGATGATTTCGGCATCACTTTCGGGGAAGGGGAAAGCGGATATTTCAGTTCCAACCGTGGCGACGGGCGAGGCTACGATCACCTTTACTCATTCGTCTTGCCCGACTTGAAGATAACTATCAGCGGTATGGTGCTTGACCGCGATGAAGAGCCGGTCCCTAATGCCGTGATACGTATAATCGGTGACGACGGCTCCAACCAGAAGGCGACCGGGAAGGTCGACGGCTCATTCTCGTTTCCGCTTCAGCGCGGTGTGCGCTATGTGATGCTTGCCGGTGCGAAGGGATACCTTAACGCGCGCCAGGAATTTACTTCCGACACCGCCGAAGAGGATGCCGACTATAACGTAGACTTCATTCTCGCGTCGATAACCAAGCCCAATGTGGTAGATAATATTTTCTATGACTTCGACAAGGCGACATTGCGCCCCGAGTCATGTGTCGCCCTCGACTCTATCGTGCAGGTGCTTCATGATAATCCCAACGTGACCATAGAGATGGCTTCTCACACCGACCGCTGGGGTTCCGAGGAATACAATATGAATCTCTCTGAGAGGCGCGCGCAGTCGGTAATCGACTATCTTATCGCCGCCGGGATAAAGCCCGACCGCCTGCAGCCGCAGGGCTACGGCAAATCGCGTCCCAAAGTCATCACCAAGAAACTTGCGCGTGAGTTCCCGCAATACAAGGAGGGCGATGTGCTTACCGAGGAATATATACTCGCGCTTCCCGAGGAGGTTGATCAGGAAATTGCCGACCAGATTAACCGCCGAACAGAGTTCCAGGTGCTGTCGATTGATTACAAGATGTATTGAAAATATATGGATTTCCGCACTATAATAAAGCCGCTTGAAGGCATGGCAGGACTTGTGTCTCACGACCGTCCTGTCGTCATGATAGGGTCATGCTTTACCGACAATATCGGCGCCCGGCTCCGGGGCGAGCTGTATGATTGCATTGTAAACCCCTGCGGTACACTCTACAATCCCGCAAGTATCGCCTCATCGATGCTTGACCTCCTTTATGACCGCGAATTCACCGCCGGTGAATTGTTTCAGCATGAAGGCGTATGGCGCAGCTATTCCCATCACTCGCGTTTCTCAGGCACTGACCGCGACGAGGTGTTGCGCATGATGAATGATGCCGCAGCAGAGGCGCGCGAGGCGTTGCAACGTGCTTCGGTCTTGATTGTGACCTTCGGCACGGCATGGATATTCCGGTTGAAAGAGGATAACCGCGTCGTGGCAAACTGTCACAAGCAGCCTGCATCGCTTTTCAACCGGGAGATGCTCAACACTACTCAGATTATAGGTCTTTGGAAAAAGATATTGCGTGAGATTACGGCGCGCTATCCCGACCTGAAGGTGATGTTTACGGTCAGCCCTATCCGTCATCTCGCCGATGGTGCCCATGGCAATCAGGTGAGCAAGTCGACACTGCTTCTTGCCGTCGACCGGCTCGTGGCTGAAAATCCGTCGGCACTGTATTTCCCCTCCTATGAGATTATGCTCGACGACCTGCGCGATTACCGCTTCTATGCCGCCGACATGGTGCATCCGTCTGATGTCGCGGTCGACTATATCTATGGCCTGTTCCGGCAGTCGTTTGTCAGCAATGCCGATGTGCGTATCGGTGCCGAGTGTGCGCGTCTTGTAAAGCGTCTGAATCACCGCAGTCTCTCCGGGGTTGCCGACACGGAATTTGACCGCGCGACCGCGGCGATGCGTGATGACCTCCTGTCGCGCTATCCGTATATTGCATCGGCGTTGACACGCCTTCAACGGTAATTAGGCTAATTATACTTCTGCTTCCACGCGGTGAAGGGCGCCTGCAAGCGATTCTACAGCATGGCGGAGCATTGAGCGTGGACATCCCACGTTCATGCGCATGAATCCCTCTCCTTCGGCTCCGAACATAGCCCCGTCGTTGAGCGCGAGATGTGCCTTGTCGACAAACATGTCGATGAGATGGCTGTGGTCAAGCCCCAGACCGCGGCAGTCAAGCCATACAAGGAATGATGCCTCGGGTCTTACCATCCTTATCTCCGGGGCAAGCTCTTCCAGCAGTCTCTCGGTCTCGTCGATATTGCCGACTATATATTCAAGCATTTCGTCAAGCCAGTCCTCGCAATGGTCGTATGCCGCCATTGTGCCGATTATAGCCGTGAATGTCGGCGCGTTAAATTCATTGGTCTCAAGCCATTGGAAAAATCCTTTGCGCAGTTTTTCGTCTTTGATTACACACCATGAGCTTACCAGCCCGGCGATGTTGAATGTCTTTGACGGTGCGCCGAGGGTGACGGCAACCGATGCCGCTTCCTCGCTCACCGATGCAAAGGGATAGTGGGCGCGCCTGTCAAGCATCAGGTCGCCGTGAATCTCGTCGCTCACCACAATCACGCCATATTTTGCCGCAAGCGACGCCACTTTGCGTAATGTATCGACATCCCACTGTATGCCTACCGGGTTGTGGGGATTGCAAAGTATCATCATGCGGGGATGCTCTTCGGCAAATATGCGTTCAAGACCCTCGAGGTCCATGCGGTAGCTGTCACTGGTCGGCACGAGCGGATTGTTGACCACCACGCGGTTATTGCCTTCCACCACCATCTTGAACGGATGATATACCGGCGGTTGTATCACCACCTTGTCGCCTTCATGGGTAAAATAGTTTATGGCAAAAGCGATACCTTTAACCACGCCGGGAATAAATGTGATTTCCTCACGCCCTACGTTCCAGCCGTGGCGGTGTCCGAGCCATCTGATTATTGAGTCCCAGTATTCGCCGGGAATCACGTTGTAGCCGTAAATCGGGTGAGCCATCCTTTCGGCGAGAGCCTTTGTGATAGGAGGTGCCACCGCAAAGTCCATGTCGGCGATCCACATGCCTTCAAGGTCGTTACGCCCAAATATGTCAACAAGTCCGTCGACCTTCATCGCGCCTGAACCCTTGCGCGTGATTATGCGGTCAAAATCATATTTTCCCATTGCAAAGCTATTTTTCTGCAAATATACGACTTTTAGTTATGACCATTTCAATCTTTTTTGTTAAGTTTGTAACTTGTACGGCGACTTTAATGTGCCTGAATGCTACAATCAACAGTTAAATTAACCGACGTATCAATGGAAGAACGCAATAAACTCACGCTTGAAGAGGAAGACCGTCTGGTAGAAGATGAGTTCCGCGATGTGCTTAACGGTTATCTGGCGAGCAACCACCGCAAGAAGGTGGAGATTATTGAACGTGCCTACCGGTTTGCCAAGGAGGCGCATAAAGGTATCAGGCGACGCTCCGGGGAGCCATATATACTCCATCCTATCGCTGTGGCGAAGATTGCCAGTCAGGAAATGGGGCTGGGGTCCACGTCTATCTGTGCCGCGCTGCTTCATGATGTCGTGGAAGATACCGAGTACACTGTCGAGGATATCGAGCAGCATTTTGGCAAGAAGATAGCGCAGCTTGTAGCAGGGCTTACCAAGATTTCAGGCGGTATATTCGGTGACAAGGCATCGGCGCAGGCGGAGAATTTCCGCAAGTTGCTGCTTACTATGAGCGAGGATATACGGGTAGTGCTCCTTAAAATGGCCGACCGCCTTCATAATATGCGCACACTCGGCTCCATGTCGCCCAACAAACAGTATAAGATTGCCGGTGAGACCCTTTATATATACGCCCCGCTTGCCCACCGGCTCGGGCTTTTCGCCATAAAGACCGAACTGGAGGATTTGAGCTTCAAGTATGAGCATCCGGCGGCTTATGAGCGCATCAGTGAGCAGATACGTGCTTCTGAGTCGCGACGCGCTTCGGTTTACAACGATTTCTCTTTCCCCATCAAGGAAAAGCTGAAAGAGATGGGGCTTAAATATGAGGCGAAAGCGCGCCTTAAATCGGTCTATTCGATATGGCGCAAGATGGAAAACAAGCACATTCCCTTCGAGGAGGTGTACGACCTGTATGCCGTGCGTATCATATTTGAGTGTGACGACATAAGCCGCGAAAAAGCAATTTGCTGGCAGATATATTCAGCTATCACCGACCTCTACAAGCTGCATCCCGAGCGTACACGCGACTGGATAAGTGTCCCGAAGGCAAATGGATATCAGGCGCTTCACCTTACCGTGATGGGACCCGACGGCAACTGGATAGAGGTGCAGATACGCTCGCGACGCATGGACGAGATTGCCGAACTCGGTTTTGCAGCCCACTGGAAATATAAGATAGGCGAGGGAGAGGAGGAGAGCGAGCTTAACGCGTGGCTCGCCACAATCAAGGATATACTTGACAATCCGGAACCTGATGCCATCGACTTCCTCGATACTCTCAAACTCAACCTCTTTTCATCGGAAATCGTGGTATTCACCCCGAAAGGCGAACTCCTCACGCTTCCCAACAACTCCACGGTGCTTGACGTGGCATTTGGGCTTCACTCTCAGATAGGCATCCACTGCATAGCCGGAAAAGTGAATCATAAGCTTGTGCCGTTGAGCCACCGCCTGCAGTCGGGCGACCAGGTCGAGGTGCTCACATCCCAGTCGCAGACCCCTAAAAAGGAGTGGATAAATTTCCTTGCCACGGCAAAAGGTAAGACACGTCTCAGAGCCGCTTTGCGAAAAGAGCTGCAGCCGGTAATCGAGAAAGGCAGGGAGATTTATGAGACATTCCTGAAGGACAACGGGGTAGAGGAAAATAACGAGGTGGTGACAAAGGTGCTCGGCGCGACCCATTTCCAGAACAAGGAAGAGCTATTTACCGCCCTTGGCGGCGACGAGGCAGTGATTCCGGCATATCTTGCCAAGTCATTGCGCCCCGCGTCATCTTCGCTGTTCTCCAAGATACTCCGGCCGCTGAAAGGAAAGAAAAATGTCGGGGTCACCCCGGTCAAGGAGAAGCCTGAAATCAATTTTAAGGAGACCTATGTGCTGCGTTCCGACGACAATGGCGCCAATTTCATAATGGCTGACTGCTGCAGCCCTCTCCCCGGCGACGACGTGATGGGCTGGGTCAACGATGATGGAGAGGTCGAGCTTCACTCGCTCACATGTCCGCGCGCCCAGGTGCTCAAGGCAAGCTACGGCAGGCGCATACTCAACACCACATGGGCGGCGCATACCGGGAAATTCCTTGCCAATGTAAGGATAGAGGGTGTCGACCGTTTCGGCATACTTCAGGAAATTATACAGATGATATCAATGCATCTCGCCATAAATATACGCAAACTCGACATCGAGGCGCAGAATGAGGTGTTTCATTGTGACCTCTCGGTGCTTGTAAACGATACCAAAGTGGTCACCGATCTCTGTTCCAAACTGAAACAGATAAAAGGTGTGCAGAAGGCGAGCCGCGTCAATTAGCGATTGTATATGAAAAAGATTTTCACGAAAGATTCCTTGTTGCGGGTGCTCCTGTTTGTGGGGGCGGTCGTGATTATAATAGGGCTGATGCCCAGAAAAGACAGCCATTCCTATCAATATGAAATGGGGAAACCCTGGGCATATTCCCTGCTGACGGCGCCGAGCGACATGCCCATATATCTTGACTCGATAAGCATGGAAAGGGTGCGCGACAGTATTTCGCAGACTTTTGTGCCGGTGTATCAGCGCGACATAAATATCGAGAAGACCACTCTTGCCGCCTACGCAACCCGTGTCAATCACACTCCGGAGATAAATCTCACTCCCGCCGAGCGCAACAAGCTCATAAACGCGCTTAAAAAGCTCCTTGAAAACGGTATCGTGGACCAGGACACCTACCAGAATGTCAAGACAGGTAAGCTACGCGATGTAAGGTTTATTCACGACAATACGGCGATAACCCTTCCCGCCGACAATTTTCTATCGGCGCGCGCCGCCTACGCCACTCTTGACAGCATGTTCTCCGAACCCGCTTTCCGCTCTGCAATCGAGCAGACGGCGATGTCGCAGTTCCTTGTGCCTAATGTCGTGCTTGACTCCGTTGCCACCAAGCGTCTGCTTGGTGAAGTGATGCAGAAGGCGATGGCACCGGTAGGGGTCATCCAGCAGGGTGAGCGCATAATCGACAAGGGCGATATCGTGACTCCCGAACTTTACACGCTGCTCCGTACCTACGACCGTATCTCCGGTCTGCGTTCACCGAGCCAGGTTGACCGTCATTATTACCCGATACTGGGGCAGTTGCTTTACGTGGTGGTGATACTCACGTCGCTTTATCTGTTTCTCTACTATTTCCGCTGGCGCACATTCCGCAATCCACGTGCGATGGTGTTCATCATGACCATGATTACGGCGTTTGTGCTCTTCTCCTACGGTATGTCGGAGACTTTCCGTGGAGGGCTTTACATGGTGCCGTTCACGATTGTCGCGATACTCATGGTGGTGTTTTTCGACGGGCGTACAGCCTATTTTGTGTATATCACGGAAATAATGCTATGTACCATCATAGCCACCTTCCCGCTTGAATTCATATTTGTGCAGCTCGTGGCGGGCATAGTGGCAATCACTTCGCTCAAGGAGCTTAACCGCAGGTCGCAGCTTGTAAGGGCGGCGATATTCGTGTTTCTTGCCTATTGTGTGTCATACGTGGCGGTCGAGGTGATGCAGAGCGGCTCTGCCGACAAGCTCAGCACGCGCATGTTCGGCTTCTTCGCCATCAATGCCGTGCTTATCTCGTTTACCTACGTGCTTGTATTTGTGCTGGAGAAGATATTCGGCTTCGTGTCGTCGGTGACTTTGGTCGAGCTGAGCGATGTCAATAATCCCGTGTTGCGTGAACTGTCGGAGGAATGTCCGGGCACCTTCCAGCACTCGATGCAGGTGAGCAATCTCGCCTCCGATGCCGCCCACCGTATAGGCGCCAATGTGCAGCTTGTGCGTACAGGCGCGCTTTACCACGATATCGGCAAAATCAACAATCCGGCGTTTTTTACCGAAAACCAGCATGGCGTGAATCCCCACGATGCGCTCAGTCCCGTGCAGAGTGCGCGTATTGTCATCAACCACGTGTATGACGGTCTGAAACGCGCCGAGAAAATGAAACTCCCGGCGGTAATTACCGATTTCATACGCCAGCATCACGGCTCCGGAAGAGCTAAATATTTCTATAACACTTATTGCAACGCTCATCCCGATGAAGATGTGGACCCGGCTCCGTTTACCTATCCCGGACCTAACCCGCAGACTAAGGAGACTTCCATACTCATGATGGCTGATGCCGTGGAAGCGGCGTCGCGCTCGTTGAAAGAGCATACGGTGCCGGCTATCACGGAGCTTGTCAACCGCATAATCGACGGTCAGATACGCGACGGGCTGCACGATGAGTCGCCCATCTCGTTCCGCGACGTGAATGTGATTAAAAACGCGTTTATCGAGCGTCTGCGCACAATGTATCACGCCCGTGTGAGCTATCCCGACCTCAAAAAAGATGAGCCGGCTGACAAGACTGAAGCCTAACTTTCCGTCGCCCCGCGTGTTATAATATAAATTAATTTTTAAGAGTTACTTATGTCGACACTGCTTTTAATATCAGGTATAGTGGCTCTTGTCGCGGCATTTCTTGCGATATTGCGCCCTTATGTGCCCGGGGCTGTCCTCGCCTACGCCGGGCTGTGGCTGCTTAAGTGGAGCGGTTTCATCCATCCCTCTGCCGGATTGCTTGCCTCGTGGGGAGTGATTGTTGTGGTGGTGCTGGTGATTGATTTCCTGTTGCCGTCGAGCATCTCCCGCGCTACAAACGGCATGGGGTATATGGGTGTCGGCGGTCTTGTGGGGCTGTTTGTCGGCATGACCGGATTTTCGCTTGCATGGGCGGTCGCCGGGGCGGCTGCGGGGGTGCTTTTGGGCGCATTTGCCTACACCCGTATGCCCGGGGGAAAGGCGCTCGGGTTTCCGTCATCAAGATTTTTTCAGTATCTTTGTGCTAAAGGGCTTCCTGCCGTGGTCACTCTCGGGCTTATCGGCATCGCGCTTTTGCTCGTGGTGATGGAACAATATCCCGGCTTCGCCCTTGACCAACTATAAATTACAGCCATTATGAAAAGAGTATTGTTACTGTTCATATCGGCACTGCTTGCCTGCGCCGCATTTTCGGTCGACGCCGCCAAGCGTGGCGACAAGAAACTCAAGCCGGAAAAGCCCGACATGGAGAAGATAAAGAAGGAAGTCAACGACCCCTCGTCAAAATATTACTATCCCAAACTGATGAAACAGTTTGAGGCTAACGACACTTCGATGACGCTCGACCAGTTTCGTCACCTCTATCTCGGCTACGTGTTTCAGGAAGACTATAATCCCTACCGCCGCAGTGAGTATTCCTCTAAAATGGAGGATCTCTATTATCGCGAAAAGCACACTCTCGCCGAGTGTGACACGATTATCAAGTATGCCGAGCTGTCGTTGAAGGATGACCCCTTCGACCTGCGTCAGATGTCGTTTCTTATCTACGCCTACCGCGAGAAGAAGAAAAATAATCTTGCCAATATACTGCAATACAAGCTCAATCATATCCTTGAGGCGATTGTGTCGACCGGCACCGGGCTTGACCAGGACAACGCCTGGGTCATCATCAACCCGCAGCATGAATATAATCTACTTAACTTTCAGGACTATGTGGTGGAAGGTCAGGAAGACCGTCCTCCTCATTTCGACTATATCACGGTAAAGCCCAAGGATGGCAAGGATGAGCCGAAAGGGTTCTATTTCAACGTGCTTTACATCCTCCAGGAATATTATCGCAAATTCCCCGACGAAGAATAGACAGGGGAGTTGTCAGTTTTCAGTTGTCAGATTTCAGATTTCAGTTGTCGGCGCGTAGCTGTAGGGGCGAGTGGAAGCTCGCCCGAAGTTTAAGCAAGGACACAAAATGACAGAAAGTTTTCATGTGTCAGTTGTCAGATTTCAGTTGTCGGCACGTAGCTGTAGGGGCGAGTGGAAGCTCGCCCGAATGCTCGCGCGTTCGTTTTGCCCAAATGCTCACGCATCATTCTGAAAGCTCGTTGCCCGTAGGGCATCATCCATACTTAGCCGGTGGTTGAGCGAAGCGATACCACCGGAAAGCGAGCAAAAAGAAGATGTTTCCGTAGGAATCATCTCGGAGCACGTTTGATGATTCCCTGTCGGGAAACGACGAGATGGGATGCGCGCATACCGTGGGTTTCGCTTCGCTCAACGCCACGGCTAAATTTGGATTTTTCCCTCCGGGAAAAGAGTTTTCAGTTGGGAGTTGTCAGTTCTCGGTTTGCATCGCGTAGCTGTAGGGGCGAGTGGAAGCTCAATGTCATTAACTTAAAGATTTTGCCCGGAATGGGCAAGATAGAGTTATCCGCGGGTAGCCCCGGATGGGGCACCCGTGGAAAGCATAAGTTAGTGACGTTACATCTTTATCTTGACTGCATTGCCGGCAACGGTGACTATATAGCAGCCGGGGTTGACGGCTACGCCGCTCTCCGCGTCGTCGGTTGTCCCTGAGGCGATGACTCTGCCGTCGAGCGAGTACACCGAGTAGCCTTCGCCGGCTTTTGCATTGATTATTATCTTGCCGCCGTTGCAGGTCACGGTCGCATTTGCGCCATCAGTGACCGTCTCGATTGCCGAAAGGTCCTCCGACTCTATGTAGTTGAAAAATATGTTCCATCCATCGGCTTTGCGGTAGCTGTCGATTGACCCGACGGGGATATATATCGGGATGTTGGGGAGGATGCCTCCGTTTACGCTCGTGTCAGGATCTCCGAAAGGACCTGTGATGCCTGTCATCACGCACTCGGCGGGAATCGCGGCGCGGCAATACATTTTCTTCAGCCCCGACCATCCCGCACAGCTCTCCGCGCCGAGAGTCTTCAATGTCGACGGGAAAGTGACCTCCGTCAGTCCGGAGCACCCGTAAAACGCCTTTGCCTCGATGGCGGTCAATCCTTCCGGCAGAGTGAGCGCGCCGCTCAACGGACACCCGTAGAATGCTTCCTTGCCTACGGTCACCGCTTTGGAGGGAATGTTGACCTCAAGCAGTTTCTCACACTCGAAAGCTATACCGGATGGTACTGAGGTAAGTCCGTCAGGCAGCAGTAGCTTTTTAAGATTGCGGTTAAACGCGAATTGTTCATCTCCTTCAAGATTGATACAAGATTCGGGAAGTGTCACTTCGCCAAGGTCTGCACCGTAAAAAGCAGTTTCGCCAATCATCTCAAGCCCTTCCGGGAAATTAATTTTCGTAACTCCCGTGCTGAGGAAAGCTGAATTATTTATGCTTTTTATGGTCGAAGGAAGCACTACTTCCGACAGCGACTTGCAGTTCATGAAGCATCGGTTGGGAATTTCCTCCAAGCCTTCCGGAAGTATGAGCGGGGAGATGCTCAGTTTCGGGCAATCACAGAAGCAAGCTCTACCAAGGCGGCGTAATGTCGATGGCAGTGTCACCTCCTGCAGATGACCCGAATAAGAAAAGGCACTTTCACCGATTTCCTCTATCCCTTCACCCAGTATTATATTGCGAAGGTTGGTCATATACAATGTCATATTATCATCCGGATCAAATTGTTCGCTCCGGTAGAAGGCACGTGCCGGTACCCGGTTATCTTCAGCCTTGGCTTTTTCAAGGTTGATTGCCGAGAGCTTTCCATAGAAGGTGGCGCTCCACATCGTGTAGAAATCGGCATCGTTTATCGGTCCTTCCACCACAAGTGAGTCTATCGTGTTGGCGCGATCGCCAAGAGCCTCGGCAAGTGTGCCCGGCGCGGTCAATTCAGCTTTGATGTAACTTTTGTCATCGGCTGTCTGCGCATACACCGAAGCGCATGCCGCAAAAAATGAAATTAACAGAATAGTAACCCTCATAATTTAAATTTTTAATGATTGATTGTATGTCTATGTCGTTTTGTTATGATTATTCAGCATGTCAATATAAGACCCTCATTATCAAGGTAGGGATGCACCACGGTGCATCCGAAAACGCGATTGATTGACCCAAAATCCGGCGGATGCACCACGGTGCATCCCTACAATTCGATTGTAATCAACCCGCCTTGACTTCTGAATTGGTACATTATATCGCAAAAATATGATATTTTTTATTAAAATCAAAGAAATGTCACTGAAATTCGTTTGTTTTTACGTGATTTGCGTCATTAACAAACAACTGCAAGTCAGTAGCTTGCAAATCCGATTAAATTTTCCAATTTGTTTTATATCCATTTAAGTTATATTTTATTGTTAATAATAGCGTAATCATGACGGGAATCGAATGTATTTCAGGGAATTAACGCGTAGCTGTAGGGGCGAATGGCAGTTCGCCCGAATACTCGGAATCACCCATAGAGCCTGTTGCCCAAATGTGGGGAAATCACCCTGGTAAGCCCGTTGCCAAATATCCGGGCATCATCGAGAAGCTTGTTGCCCGCAGGGCATCATCTATGCTTAGCCGGTGGTTGAGCGAAGCGATACCACCGGAAAGAGATGCAAAATCAGATGTTTCCGGAGGAATCATCTTAGAGCACGGTTGATGATTCCCTGTCGGGAAACGGCGAGAGAGGATGCGAGCAGTCCGTGGGTTTCGCTGCGCTCAACGCCACGGCTAAGCATGGATGATGCCCTACGGGCAACCTCTCTGGCATTACTAAATGAATTAGCAGACTCAATACGTCATTGATATAGCATTCATGCTCCCATCCCTTTAAGGGTTCGGCATCTACATAAGATTGCTAATAAAAATAATCTTTTAATCATAATTCTGTTAATTTTAAGTTGTTATTGAATGTTACCTTCTCCTTCATAAGTATCACCTTCGTCAGTGATACATGTAATGTGATAATCGCCTGATGGTAATGCCTGATACATTACCGGGCTTTCTTGTGACACTTCCCCCATGTAGATTGCGCCGGTACTTATTTCTACTATAGTTACCGACAAGCTTTCAATGTCATAATTAAATGTAAATTGACATTCTTGTGTGTCGCTAAAATAATAGAACTCCAAGCATTGATTGCTTGGCATACGAGGTCGATGTGGATTGCGCGGTGAACTTTTTCCTAATCTGATACCTTTAGGGGGAGGATTTACAGCGTTTGTATTGCTAAAAGCAAAAAAGTACAAAATGCATAATGTTACAATTCTCTTAATCATTTTATTTCTTAATTATGGGAATAAACTTTTGCAAAAGTATTAAATGAATTAAGAAATAGACTGGAGAAGATTCTTTTTTCGTTTGTTTTTCTATGAAGAATTTGCAACGTAACTATTTGTATGTCAATTTGATATAAACAGAAAAGATTGCGCGATTTGTTTTTTAGAAATTAGATGGTTAATATTGTTGTTAATCAAAGAGTTATATTTTTATCAAAAAAAGTTCAGTAAAAAATGGTTTTGAGAAATATTGTATTTCAATGAGCTAAATACATTAAATATCTATCTTTTCTTGACGAATCAAGTTTTTTTATTTTGGTCTTAAGACGTGCTTTTCGATTGTATATAGATTCGATCTTATCTTCTTTTAACAATAAGGCGATCGCACTATTGGAGAATCCTAATGCTGAATAGATGAATAGACGATAGTCTGCCTCTTTAAGTTTTGGTAGTTCTTCTCTTAAAGAAGCTATAATATTTACATCATTAGTATTTAATGTGTCTTCGAGTTCTGCAATTCTTTCATCAGACATTAAATCATGAATTATATTCTCAACCTCATCGGAAATTTTGCGTTTTATACCCTTTGTTGCCGAGTTTTCATAATATGATGCACATAGCTGATCTATTATTTCAAACTTGGATGTTAATAAATCCATTATTTTTTTATGATTATTTTGAGATTCGGCTTCTTGCAATGTTAGAATTTCGCGTAAATTTTGGGCGATGGTTAAATTCCGTTCAATAATATGTTTTTGGCGAATCCTCATTTTTATAATTATAAATGTTATGCAAGCAAACACGATGGCAATTGCAATAATAGTTATTGAATATGTCATTTTTAAATTGGTGAGTTCAAGATCTTTTATTTTATTATCTAATGAATAATAGTTGGATAATTCTGAGCTAAGACCTTGATTCAGGGACATTTCAAGTACGCTGTCATTTCGGAACATCACGTTTTCTACTAAACATAATGCAGATTTATAATCCCCGTTACGTTTGTAAATCTCAGATTTAAGCATAAGAAATCTTGTAGCATCAGATTTGATGGTGTCAGTTTTTAGCTCGTTTGCTTTTTCTGCCTGATTGCTATTGAAATATGCAAGACCTAATAATCCAATAATGTCTGCCCGATATTCAACTTTTAATAGATCCAAATAATCCATTATTGCTTCATTATATTGTCCAAGATAGTAATGACAGTCAGCGCTCACTCCTTTTGCGCAGATATAAAGTTCATGGTCGTTATATGTCTTTGCAGAATCCACGGCATTAAGAGCAAGATGCAATGCCTTTACATAGTTATCATTGTTATAATATGCTCGTGATAATTCAAGAATTGCATAGTTAAGAAAGGGTTGTTGTTTTGATTTTAGTATATATTTGTGTGCAAGAATGGCGTATTTTAATGCTTCGTTTCGATGATAAAAATTGTCATAAATTATGGATATTTGGTCGGCGTTTCTGCCACACCAGAAATCATCGCCGAGTTGCTCCGCATATTTTAGACTTTTGTGGTGTACCAATAGGCTGCGGGGAAAAGATTTCTTATTATATAGCACTCTGGCATGATAATAGTAGCTGAGCATCAAGCGGTGAAGGTCGCCCGAGTTTTCGTAGTGGTTTACTGCGATAAGTATCAGCGAGTCGTCGGCAACGTCGATATAGTTTTTGTCAAGTGCCTGTGAGTAAAGGAGTGCGTAGCGGGCATTTTCCTTTGCCGATGCCGGGGAGGGCAATGTGTCGAGCAGGGCGAGGGCAGAGTCGGGGTGCAGATCCATAAGTGTCTCGGCGCGGTCGAGTGTCGCGGTCGCGGGGTCAGTGGCGCATCCGGTAAGGAGCAGCAATGCAAATAATGCAGATATGAGATAATGATTGATATTCATTGGCGATCGGGTAATGATTTTCAGCTTAAGGCTTGCAAACGCTGAATAATCTGTCACAAATATACGCCAAATATTTGTAACCTGCATCCATCTCATCCTGAATTTAGCCGATAGAGCCGACAGGGAGTTTTCAGTTGTCAGTCGTCAGTTGTCAGTTTTCAGTCGTCTTTGCGTAGCTGTAGGGGCGCCTGAAGTTCAATGTCACTAACTTAGGGATTTTGCCCGGAACGGGCAAGATAGAGTTAACCGCGGGTAGCCCCGAAGTGGGCACCCGTGGAAAACGATACCACCACAACAACTCAACCCTGAAACGGGTTGCATAAATATGTACTAATCAAGTGGCTATGCACCCTGCTCTCGGGGTTGAGCCGAGGAGAGAGGCGCTTGAACCACGGGTATGCCTCCGGCATTACCCGCGGATAACAGGATGAATCCCCCTTTCGGGGATTTATAGCTCTTCTGCTTAAGTTAGTGACATTGCCTGGAAGGGCGCCCGCGAGTGAGGGTGGAGATAGCTCGGAGTGTAGCGGGCTGCTGGAAGGCAGCCCATAAGGAGGGGCAGTTGCCCGCAGGGCATCATCTGCGTTTAGCCGGTGGTTGAGCGAAGCGATACCACCGGAAAGAGATGCAAAATCAGATGTTTCCGGAGGAATCATCTTGGCGCACGGTTGATGATTACCTGTCGGGAAACAACATGGGAGAGCCCGATGTCCGTGGGTTTCGCTGCGCTCAACGCCACGGCTAAATTTGGATTTTTCCCTGCGGGAAAAGAGTTTCGTCAGTTTTCAGTCTTCAGTTTTCAGTCGTCTTCGCGTAGCTGTAGGGGCGCCTGGAAGGGCGCCCGTGTTGCATGGGTGGATGCGGGCGAGCTTCCACTCGCCCCTACATTTGGGCATATTCCAAAAATTATAAGTCCATCTGTATCCCCTCTGACAACTGAAGACTGAAAACTGACAACTGACAACTGAAAACTGACAACTACGGGTATGAAAAAGGGCTGCGCGAGGCAGCCCTTAGAGTATTGGTGTGAACAGGATTGTTTACCAGGAGGGGAGGAGCGGCTTGAGCGCGTCTTTCTTTGACTTTGAGCCGAAGGTGAAGTTGATACCAAACTGTACGTTGGCGTTAAGGTTGTTGACGGGAACAAACTGCGGGGTCACCTTGTAGAAAGTAAAGTCGGAGCCTACGAAGAGGTTGAATCCCTTGGGATGGATGTTGATGATCCAGCCCAGTGACGAGCCGAATGTCGAGAGCGCGTAGTTGACGGAGAGGTCAAAGAAGCTCACGGGTATCAGGTTGGCGGATATACGCCCTTCGGTCCATGAATGGAGGCCGTCGATGCGCTGGGTGAAGAGCAAGCCGCCTTTCAGCCCGCGGTAGAACGGAGCTGTGTATGCCGCACCGACGGTGATGGTGGCGCCGATGCCCGATGTGCGGCTTCCTCCGTCGGAGAGACGGTGAAATTCCACTGCGTCTTCAAGGTCGTTGCCAAGATTTTCAAGCTGCTGGTCAAATTTATTGGTCTCGTAGTTGGGCGAGTTCTTGTCGATTGCCACATCTTTAAAACCGTCAAATTCCCATGTGGTAGTACCGGTCTTTGCATGAACGGCGTTGCTCCACGACACGAAGCCGAGGTCGAGCACCGATGCCGATATTTCCAGGTCGGGGTGAAGCTGATAGGTGGCACCGAGGTCGATAGCCGCGCCGAATCCGCTCAGCCCGAATTTGTCATAGTCAAGCCCGTCCCAGTCGATGAGGTTGGCGTCGTCGGGATTGTCGTAGTGCTTGCCGCTTTCGGCGTAGGTGGGCACTTTCAGTCCGTCGCCGGCGCAGATGTCCATTTCACCGTCGGCGCGTACGCTCCACTTCTCGTCGCCGAGAGTCACGTCCATGTCGCTGATGCGGATATTGGCATCTCCTACACCGAGGAGGAATTTAAGCTTGGCGCCCACGCGCAACTGCGGGAGTATCTGGCGTGAGTGTCCGAATGCCACCTCTGCCATCGCATTGGCGTTGATGCCTATGTTCTTGAAATTGTAGTGTGATGTCGGACCGTCCTGACCGAGTTTCATGAAGGTGAAGAGGTCTTTGGGCAGTGACATGCCGATATTCTCACGTACACCGAGCGAGAAGGTGTTGTAACCGCCGAATCCGCGGAAACCGAAGGAGAGTATCGTCAGGTCAAGTTCCTGCTGGATATGGTTGACATTACGAAGCTTGCCGAGAAACTCGCTCGCGCTCACGTCAGGGTGCATGAATGTGGCGAGTTCGCCGTTCATCGGATAGAGGAATGTGCTCAGTCCCACATTGGAGTTGAACCCAAGGCTGAGGTTGCCCAGCACGGGGAATGACACATAGTTGCGCTCCGGGGCAAACGCCGGGTTGAGTTCATGGCGGTAGTTGTAGCCCTCAAGGAAGTAAGCGGAGCGTAAAGCCTCCTGCGCGCTTGAGGCGACTGTGCAGGTTGAGGCGAGCATTATCGCTGCGAAATATGATTTGAGATGTCTCATAGTTGGTTTATCTTCTTTGGTTTAATGGAAAATAAGGTTTACAGTTCGTTGAGGTCAACGGTTACACCACCGATCAGGCGGGCGCGTATCTCGGTGAATTTCATGCCCTGTCCCTCGTTGATGGGTATTCCTGCAACTTCTTCGTTATTGTTGGTGACAAGCTTGTATTCGATACCGTCAAGACCGTTGAGGCTGCTTGATGAATTTGTTGAGGTAAAGCTGTTTCCATTACCTTTCAGTGAGATTACCACCTGCGATACTGAGGGGTTGGCGAGTGTGCCCGCGGCTATGGCACCCTTCTCGATGGTTATCTTTACGCCGTCGCGGCTGCCCCCTGTCTTGTAAATCGGAGTTGCCTCCAGGTTGAAGTTGAGCGGGGCGGTGTTTGACACTTCCATCTCGATACGCGCCTCATTGAAGTCATACTTGCCCAGGTCGGTGTCCCAGCCCTCTTCGGTGTCGCTGTAGGTGAAGCTCAGGTTGTTGCCGAATGCAAGGGGTGCGATCACCTCATTCTCGGCTCTTACGTTATAGTCGGTGCCGAGGGCGAAGGTAGTGGTCTCCTGCACCACGCTTGCAGTGATTTCGCCTTCGATGCGGTTAGGTATCGTCATGATGAGGTTGTTGAGATTGCCTACTTCCTTGACGGTGTATCCTGTGGCGATATTTTTATCTTGGCGGCAGATGACAATCTTGTTTTCGCCCGGTACAAGCACGATGTCGTTGATGTCAACCTTGTTGGCTGCCACTGCCGAGCCGTCGATAATCGGGGTGAGCTGTATCGACACCTTGACTTTTGCCTGAGTGGGGTTGGTGATGGTAAGATAAATCTGCGGATTAGCGATGTCAAGAGTGTTTCCGTCTTCTTTGAGGAAGTCGGGGATATCGTTGATTTCAAATGAGAATGTCTCGGGATTGATTACCGGGTTTACGATTCCGCTGACCGAAGTGATTTCACCGCTGGCTGAGCCTACGTTGGTGATGATGGTCATGTTGATTGCCGGACCGCCGGCCACTACTGCAAGCGACAGCTTGCCGGTGGTGACGATTTTGTTGGTGAAGTTGAAATTGTGGTTGGCGTCAAACACGTCGGTGTCCTTGAGGTCGATGCCGGTTACGTGGAGGTCGAGCTCGCAGCCCTCGTTGGACACGGCGACATCACTGGTGAACCGTACGATATTGTCATTGCCCTCTTTTACAATCCGGCAGCCGGCGGGGTAGTTGGCGCCAAGCTCTACTTCAAAGTTGGGTCCGAGGTTGATCTGGAATCCTTCGTTGATTGTGACAAGCTCCGAATATCCGGGAATTGTGAACTGGATAAAGAGCGTCATGTTTATGTCGGTGGCAACGTGGGTGAGTGACACTACCTCTTCGGTCACATTGTTTTCGTGAAGGTCGATAATGTTTTCAAAAGCGCCTATACCGAGGTTGAATTCATCGAGATTGCTCTGTGCGCCGAGAGTCACCGACACGCTGTTGACAGGTATGGGCAGATCGGCGGGAATTGCGGGGAAGCTTACCGTGCTCTCTGCATGTGCGCCGCCGTCAAGATTGATGTGGATAGGGTCGATCTTGAAATTGGAGCTGGTGGGATCGCCGCTCTGCACGAGCAGGTAGTCGCCCACGGCGAGTCCGTATTTGTCGGCTAATGCCTGGTCAGCCGCCTTGATTGACGATTCAGGGTCGAGGTCAAGCAGTTTTTCCAGAGAAAACAGTTCCGTGCTGCTGCCGGGAACTGATAGCTGTCCGCCGCCAACATTCACTACAAGGTTCATGTCCTTGCTGAGATCATAGTCATCATCGACACAGCTCTGAAACGAGCCAAGCGCTATAATAGATGTGCCTATCATAGTACTGATGCGTGATAATTTGTTCATAGAGTGTTGCTTTTGATTAAAATAAAAAAATATTATAGGTGCGAAGTTAGTGATAATTATGGAAAAAAGATATATTTCGTAAGATTTTTTAATGGTTTTTAAACATAAAATCGTGAACAAAATCGCTGTTATCGTGTATATTTGGCTATATTTTTAACTAAATTTGATGAAACGCATCCATTTTGTAAGCGCTATCTTGATGATGGCGTGTATGATATATTCATGTGACACCCGCAAGCCTTTCCGCTCTGCCGAAGGTGTAGTGTGGAACACCGTCTACCATATCACGTATGCCTCTAATGTCACGCTCGATGATTCAATCCATAGGGTGATGAAGCAGGTCGAGATGTCTTTGTCGGCGTTCAACGACTCTTCGGTCGTGAGCCGCATCAATCGTAACGAGTCGTTCACGACCGACTCGATGTTTCGCAGGGTGTTTCTGGAGTCGCAGCGTGTGAGCCGTGTCAGCGGAGGTGCGTTTGACCCCACGGTGGGTGCGCTTGTGAATCTTTGGGGATTCGGTACTGACGGTCATGAGACGGTGCCCCCTGCCGAGGAGGCTGTCGACAGTGCGCGTCGCCTCGTGGGCATAAATGAGTGCCGCCTCGATTCTGCGGGGCGTGTGGTAAAAAAAGATTCGCTGACAATGATGAATTTCAGCGCCATCGCCAAGGGATATGGCGCCGACGCTATAGGCGCGATGATGAAGCGCAACGGTGTCGCCGACTATATGATAGAAATCGGCGGGGAGATTGCTGTTGCCGGAAAAAGTCCGCGAGGTTCCTTGTGGCGCATCAGGATTGATGCCCCCGTAGAGTCTGCCGACTCTGTGATACATGATAACATGGGTGTGATCGAAGTGAGCGACTGCGGTATAGCCACTTCGGGCAATTACCGCAACTACAGGGTCATCGACGGCAAGTCGATGGGTCACACCATAAACCCCTTTACCGGCAAGCCGGCGCTTTCCGGGATATTGTCGGCAACGGTCATCGCGCCTGAGTGTATGACTGCCGACGCGCTTGCCACGGCTTGCATGATAATGCCTCTTGACAGCGCCGTGGCGATGATAGAGTCGCAAGCAGGAGTGTCGGCGATGTTTGTCACCGCAGGCGACACTGCCCGCTGGGCGGTAACCCGTACCGCAGGTTTCCCGGCGGTCGGGCGCTGATTATTGCTGGAGCTATTCTATCAGCGGGATATATCTGCCGTATCCCGCCTCTTCCATCTCTTCAAGGGGAATGAACCGTAATGAGGCGCTGTTGATGCAGTAGCGCAGACCGCCGCGGTCACGCGGTCCGTCGTTGAACACATGTCCGAGATGTGCGTCGCCGAGAGTGCTCCTTACCTCCGTGCGTGTCATGCCGTGGGTGGTGTCGGGCAGTTCGGTTACGGAGCGGGAGTTGAGCGGGCGCGTGAAGCTCGGCCAGCCGCAGCCGGCGTCAAACTTGTCGGTCGAGAGAAACAGTGGTTCGCCCGTGGTCACGTCGACATATATGCCGTCGCGATCTTCGTCCCAGTAAGCGTTGCGGAATGGCGGCTCGGTGGCGTTGTGGCGTGTCACGGCTTCCTGGTCGGGGGTAAGCTTGTGCACATTTTTAGCCATGGTGAACAGCATCGGGTCAATATGGCAGTAGCCTCCCGGTGTCTTGTCGAGATAATCCTGATGATACTCTTCGGCGGGATAAAAGTTTTGCAGCGGTTTTACTTCTACCGCAGCCTGCCGCCCTATTCTTTTCTCAAGGGCTTTCACGGCGTCGAGGGCTATGCGTTGCTGTGTGCTGTCGGTATAATATATTCCGGTGCGGTATTGGGTGCCGCGGTCATTTCCCTGACGGTTGACCGAGGTGGGGTCTATGGTCAGAAAATACATGTTGATGAGTGTCGGCAGGTCAATCCGCTCCGGGTCATAGCTTACCTCGACTGTTTCCGCCGCGCCTGTGGTGCCGCTGCACACCTCCTTGTAGGTAGGGTCGGGCACACTGCTGTTGGCGTAACCGGCAGTGGTCGCTGCCACTCCGTCAATCTGCTTGAAAAAATGCTCGGTGCCCCAGAAGCATCCTCCTGCAAAGTAAATAGTCTTCATTCCATCCATTGTGTCAGTATTGTCATTGTTGATTGCATTTGTGCGGCAAGCTATTGCCGTCAGGGCTGTCAGTAAAGAGATTAATAGTCGCATATATGCCTAACGCAGGAAGTGCTTCCTATGTTTATTCATGAGGCGACGGTTTTCTGAGATAATACAATCCTGTTAAAGTTTCGGGAGAATGTCGGTTTTTGCTTAAAAAGTGTATATATTTGAAAAAATAACTGATACCTGACATAAATTTTTAAGCACATTTATTCCCATGAGAAATATTGATGATCCTATTGAGGTGGTATGCAATGTCGATGACAGATATGCCCGTCAGTGTGCTGTCATGTTTACTTCACTGTTGGAAAACAATCCCGACGACATGATTATCATTCATGTCGTGACCACTTATCTTATGCCAGCCAACCGGGTGCTCCTTTCCGATATCGTGCAGCGTAAATACGGCTGCAGGTTGGTGATGCACAAGGTTGACGACGAGTTGTTGAAAAGCTGCCCGGTACGTCGTGGCGATTATGTCAGCGTCACGGCATATCTGCGTTGTTTCTTGCCTGCAATTCTGCCCCTGTCAATCCATAAAGTGCTTTATCTTGATTCCGATTTGCTCGTGCTCGGTAATATACGCCCTCTATGGGATGTCGATCTCACCGACAAGGCGCTCGCTGCGGTGGAAGATAGTTCGAGCGGCAATCAGGAGACACTCGTAAGGTTGCGTCTGCCCGATAATTACACCTATTTCAACTCGGGGGTCATGGTGATGAATCTCGATTACTGGCGTGAAAACAAGATATTGAAGCGGCTGATGCTGTATCTCGACGGGTTTCATGAACGCATACGTGAAAATGACCAGGACCTCCTGAATGTGTGTTTGTGGAAAAACCGTGTACTCCTCCCGTTGCGATGGAACATGCAGAGCGGCTTCCTGAAAAACCGGCCCGGATGCCGCCGCTATGCGCTGGCGAGGGCGCGAGAGGAGATACGCCGCACGGTGATAGCTCATTTTGTCGGGAGGAAAAAGCCGTGGCATAATAATTGCGCCAATCCTTTTGCGAGTGAATACAACCGTTATCTTGACATGACGGAGTTTGCCGACCATCGTCCGGCGAAGGCAAAGATTAATCCGCTGTTCGGCATGGTGCATCACGTCATGGCTCGGCTCGGGATAGGCGGCTACTACCGTCACCGCTCGATAGAGGCTTACGGCTTCACCGCCCGGTAACACATTTAAGAATTGATTGTTCAACCATCTAAGTGTGAAGATATGGAGATTTCAAAACAGCAATATGTGGATGCACTTAACCGTATTGAGGACCTTTTGCCGCTCGTGACGGAAGAAACTCCGGCAAGCGACAAAAACGCCATTGAGCTGACCATTGTCTCTGATGTGGTTGAAGCATACGAAAAAATCCACTACCCGATAGCAACAGCGGAGGGAGAGTAAAGGTCGGAAGATAGCTAAAAATCGAGGATACATTCTCCTACAACAGCCCGGGCGCGGCGAAGCAGTGGGATGCAACTGCTTTCCCCTGCCTTATAAGCGCGTTCAAGATAATATAGCGCAATTGACGGGTCGGGCGCGACAGCCGCGCCGTAGCCTTGGAGATACATCTCGCCCACGACAGTCAGAGCGGGTGGAAAGCCCTTTTCTGCAGCCGAGGAAAAAAGCCTGAACGCCTCGGACATAGAGCGGTGTTGAAAGAGTTTGCCGAGGGTAGATAGATAAATATTGTAAGCCTGGCAGTGTATCGCCGGGACATATCCCGCCTCGGAGGCGGCGATGACCGCCTGTAACGCCTTGTCCCATGCGCCCTGACTGAGGTACAGGTCAGAGAGAAATGTGCATGCAGGTAGAAAACCGCTGTCAGCCACACGATGCAGCAACAGTCCGGCTTCGGCGAGGGATGCCTTCCCTTTGAGAAGGATGACCCCTTGAATAAAGAGTTGCCAGATGTCGTCCCGACGGTCAGATTGCCGCAGGTAGTATTCGGCGGCATATTGCATGGACCATCGGAGTGATGAATCAATTTCGCCGAGCATTTGCACCGCCACTCCGGCATTTTCGGGGCGATTGGCGATGTCGCGGAACAATTCGAGAATTTCAGCTACCTCATGAGCCGGCTTCAACGGCATTGCTGCTACACTGCCGCGTCGCGGGGTAATGATTGTAAACAGGGCAAGCAGGCCGCTTTTTACCGCCGCTTTTCTCAATATGCCGGAGAGAAACCCCGACGGCGGTACGACCATGTTGACCGGCAACTTGTTTTCATTCAGCGATGAATAACTGTCGGACTTTCTTTTCTGCCATGAGCTGAAAACGACGGCGGAGAGGAAAAGGATAAAGAGAGGGATAAGATACGCCATTACTTACCTGCTGTCGCTGAAAAGAGAAACGCACCGACAGCAAATGTCAAACAAAGCGCTTCAACCCAGCCGAGGGTCTTTCCAGCTGACGGCGAGTAGGTGCGGTTTAATTTCAAATTAGTAATTATCGTCATGACGGTCAGAATCAGGCAGAGGACCAACCCGAATATCCGACCGGAGAGAATCTCACCGAACAGGTCGATAAATTGGGAATATGCCGATGAGGCGGCATTCCATGCCACTTTTGAGAAAAGAATCGCAGCACAGACCAACATTCTGACCAATGAGTAGGTTTTTGTGAACCGGTTATGCCAAAGGCGACCC
>ENA-UESU01000844-UESU01000844.1-human-gut-metagenome-genome-assembly--contig:-NODE-844-length-24311-cov-14.623092_pt1 | contig 24311 bp, 19 predicted proteins | sample MGYA00243007_ERZ508008 | MGnify/ENA primary metagenome ERZ508008 (study PRJEB26167, sample SAMN06115399) | human gut metagenome | host: Homo sapiens | place: China:Henan | collected 2016-06-23...
TGCATATGACCCCGTTAAATACTTCCGTATTGTTAATATACACCGGTGGAACAATTGGAATGATTGAAAACACCGCAACAGGCGCATTGGAGAACTTCAACTTCGAGCAACTCCAAAGGCATATCCCCGAATTGCAAAAATTCAACTTCCCGATTGATACTTATCAGTTTGACCCTCCGATGGACTCTTCGGACATGGAACCCGATATGTGGAGAAAGCTGGTACACATTATTCATGAGAACTATGATCTCTATCATGGCTTCGTCATTTTGCACGGAACGGATACGATGGCTTATACAGCCTCCGCCCTGAGTTTTATGCTGGAAGGACTGGACAAACCTGTGATCCTTACGGGTTCCCAACTCCCGATAGGGGTGCTCCGCACGGACGGAAAGGAAAACCTGATGACAAGTATCGAAATTGCCGCCGCACAGGATAAGGACGGGAAAGCACTCGTTCCGGAAGTCTGTATCTTCTTTGAGAATCATCTGATGAGGGGAAACCGTACGACAAAGATGAACGCCGAAAACTTCAACGCATTCCGTTCATTCAATTATCCGGTATTGGCGGAAGCGGGTATTCACATTAAATATAATCAGGCACAGATTCATGTCAACAAAAGCAAGCAGGAGTTAGTGCCACATTATTTATTGGATACGAACATCGTGGTTCTCAAGTTATTCCCCGGCATTCAGGAGAATGTAATAGCTACGATGTTAGGGACCAAAGGATTAAAAGCGGTCGTACTCGAAACGTATGGTTCCGGCAATGCTCCCCGAAAGGAATGGTTTATCCGCAGGCTTTGTCAGGCCAGTGCGCAGGGGATTGTCATTGTCAATGTAACCCAATGCAATGCCGGAATGGTGGAGATGGAACGTTACGAAACAGGGTACCAGCTGCTACAGGCAGGAGTGGTCTCCGGATATGACAGTACGACAGAGTCGGCCGTGACTAAATTGATGTTCTTATTGGGACACGGATATACTCCGGATGAGGTTCGTGATTGTATGAATCGGTCGATAGCTGGTGAGATCACTTTATAAGGACCTTTTGTTTAATGCATTGAACAAATTTTATCCGAATTTGTTTTGCGCGTTGAACAAATTATGCCTATTTTTGTATTCCATAGAAAACAAATAAGGATATGGATACACTAATCAGAAGATATAAAAGGTTACTAACAGCCACTTCCACTACTTATATCAGGAGCTTAATGGATACAATCAATTGGGATAACCGACTGATTGCCATCCGCGGAGCACGTGGAGTCGGAAAAACGACTTTAATGCTTCAGTACCTGAAACTTCATTATGCAAACGATAGTCAGAGCGCTTTATACACAAGCCTGGATAGTCTGTATTTCACTCAACATACGCTTAGCGAATTGGCTGAACAGTTTTATCTGAAAGGAGGAAAATGTCTCTTTCTGGATGAAGTACATAAATATCCATCCTGGAGCAAGGAGATTAAAAATATATATGACGAGTTTCCCGAACTGAAAATAGTATTCACAGGCTCCTCCTTACTTCAACTTCTGAATGCAGAAGCAGATTTGTCACGCCGATGCATATCATACAATATGCAAGGACTCTCTTACCGTGAATATCTAAAGCTATTTCATCAGATTCATATCCGTCCCTATACATTGGAAGAGATCTTGGAGAGCAGTGACGGAATTTGCAATGAGGTCAACTCTCAGTGCAGACCACTGGCTCATTTTGAGGATTATCTGAAACATGGGTATTATCCTTTTTATCTGGAAGGAAATGCAGAGTATTATACACGAATCGAGAATATAACGAATTTGATACTTGAGATTGAACTTCCCCAACAATGCGGAGTAGATATCAGTAATGTACGGAAATTGAAAAGCCTGTTAGGCATCCTTTCCTCCGAAGTTCCGTTTATGGTGGATATCACTAAGCTCTCTGCCCTGGCAGAACTCTCGCGTACCACCATTCTGGCCTATCTGCAATATTTGGACAGAGCCAAGTTAATTCATCTTCTTTATTCGGACAATGACTCTATCAAAAAGCTACAAAAACCGGATAAGATATACATGGAAAATACCAATTTACTTTATGCGCTGACTTTCAAGGATGTGAACAAAGGCACATTGAGAGAAGTATTTATGGTGAACCAACTTTCTTATCTGCATAGAGTAGAATACTGTACACGTAGTGCAGACTACACGATAGACAGCAAATACACGATAGAAGTTGGCGGAAAAAGTAAGGACGGAAAACAGATAGCTGGCAGCAAAAAGGCATTTATAGCCGCAGATGATATAGAATATTCAGCAGGAAACAAAATTCCGTTATGGGCATTCGGGTTCTTATATTAAAGGAAAAAGAAAATGGCAAAAGAAAAAACCGTATATGTATGCAGTAACTGCGGACAGGAATCACCCAAATGGGTGGGTAAGTGTCCGTCGTGCGGAGAATGGAATACGTATGTAGAAGAAATCGTACGGAAAGAAACGACCAACCGCCGTCCGGTATCGGGCATCGAGACGCAGAAAGCGAAACCTGTTATCCTCAGCGAAATAGAAGCCGATGATGAGCCGCGCATCAATATGCACGACGACGAACTGAATCGTGTATTGGGCGGAGGACTTGTGCCCGGCTCTCTGGTTTTGATCGGCGGCGAACCGGGAATCGGAAAATCGACACTCGTCATGCAGACTGTCTTGCGTATGCCGGACAAGAAGATTCTCTATGTATCCGGTGAAGAGAGCGCACGACAGCTGAAACTACGCGCCGACCGCCTTTCGGAAGTCTCCAGCGACTGTCTGATCGTTTGTGAGACTTCACTTGAACAGATTTACGTGCATATCAAGAACACCAGTCCCGACCTGGTCATTATCGACTCCATACAGACTATTTCCACAGAAAATATAGAATCATCTCCCGGAAGCATTGCCCAGGTAAGGGAATGTTCGGCATCGATTCTCCGTTTTGCCAAGGAAACGCATACGCCGGTCCTGCTAATCGGACATATAAATAAAGAAGGCAGTATTGCAGGCCCAAAGGTACTGGAGCATATTGTAGATACAGTTCTCCAGTTTGAAGGAGACCAGCATTATATGTACCGTATTCTGCGAAGCATCAAGAACCGATTCGGAAGTACTGCCGAACTAGGTATTTACGAAATGCGTCAGGACGGATTACGTCAGGTCAGCAATCCTTCGGAGTTGCTGTTAAGTCAGGATCATGAAGGGATGAGCGGAGTAGCGATTGCTTCTGCTATCGAGGGAGTACGCCCGTTCCTGATTGAGACACAGGCTTTGGTAAGTTCTGCCGTCTATGGAAATCCTCAACGGTCGGCAACCGGCTTTGATATACGGAGAATGAATATGCTTCTGGCTGTCCTCGAAAAGCGCGTAGGCTTCAAGCTTGCGCAGAAAGATGTGTTTCTGAATATTGCCGGAGGATTGAAGGTGAATGATCCGGCTATTGACCTGGCAGTGATCAGTGCCATCCTTTCTTCCAATATGGATGCGGCTGTCGAACCGGAAGTCTGTATGGCAGGAGAAATCGGTCTGTCGGGAGAGATACGCCCCGTGAATCGAATAGAGCAGCGAATCGGAGAAGCGGAAAAGTTAGGATTCAAACGGTTCCTGCTTCCTAAGTATAATCTGCAAGGGATTGACACCCAAAAACTAAAAATAGAATTAGTACCTGTAAGAAAGGTGGAAGAGGCATTCAGAGCACTCTTCGGATAAGTTTAAATTAAAATAAATCCATGACACAAGAATACCAACTCCGCATCCTTCCCGAAATCGCAGCAAACGAACAGCGACTGAAAGAATATATATCTAAAGAAAAAGGCATTAACCTGCGTAATATCACTGCTACCCGAATACTGAAACGGAGCATCGATGCACGTCAACGGACTATCTTTGTCAACCTGAAAGTACGGGCATACATTAATGAGATGCCCAAGGAGGATGAATTCGAACGCACTATATATAATAATGTGGAAGGCAAGCCACAGGTTATCGTAGTCGGTGCCGGTCCCGGCGGACTGTTTGCCGCCTTACGCCTCATCGAACTCGGACTACGTCCGATTATCGTAGAAAGAGGAAAAGATGTGCGCGAACGGAAAAAAGATCTGGCACAAATCAGCAGAGAACATACCGTAGATCCGGAATCGAACTATAGTTTTGGCGAAGGAGGCGCAGGAGCCTATTCGGATGGAAAACTTTACACCCGTAGCAAGAAAAGAGGAAATATAGACAAGATACTGAATGTATTCTGTCAGCACGGAGCTTCTGCGGCTATACTGGCCGATGCCCATCCTCACATTGGGACAGACAAACTCCCGCGTGTCATTGAGAATATGCGGAATACGATTATCGAGTGTGGTGGAGAGGTGCATTTTCAGACCAGAATGGATGCACTGATTATTGAGAACAACGAAATCAAAGGTATTGAAACCAACACAGGAAAGACTTTTCTCGGTCCTGTGATACTGGCAACCGGACATTCCGCAAGGGATGTATATCGCTGGCTGGCTGCAAACGGTGTTACGATAGAAGCCAAAGGAATCGCTGTCGGTGTCCGGCTGGAACATCCGGCTATGCTGATCGACCAGATACAATACCACAATAAGAACGGGCGGGGGAAATACCTTCCTGCTGCCGAATACAGCTTCGTGACACAAGCTGAAGGCAGAGGAGTTTATAGCTTCTGTATGTGTCCCGGCGGTTTCATTGTTCCTGCCGCCAGCGGACCGGAACAAGTTGTAGTAAACGGAATGTCTCCTTCTAACCGCGGATCGCGTTGGAGTAACTCAGGAATGGTGGTAGAGATTCAACCGGAAGATTTTATAAGTGGAGAGTTGAAAATGGAGAGTGGAGAGTTGGCTGCGCAACAAAATGCGCAGTTATTAGCCATTAATCCATTGCTGAGCAATTCTCAGCTCTCAACTCTCAAGACTCAACTTACTCCCCTTCACTTTCAGGAGGAGTTGGAACGTCAATGCTGGTTGCAGGGTGGCAGGCGCCAAACGGCACCGGCGCAACGTATGCTGGACTTTACTCGCAAGAAATTAAGTTTTGATTTACCGGAATCTTCCTACAGTCCGGGGCTGATTTCTTCTCCGCTTCATTTTTGGATGCCGGATTTTATCAGCAAAAGATTATCTCTCGGTTTTCAGCAGTTTGGGCGTACCAGTCACGGTTTCCTTACGAATGAAGCGGTGATGATTGGTGTGGAAACCCGCACTTCTTCGCCAGTCCGCATCGTACGGGATAAGGAGACGTTACAGCACGTCACTGTTCGCGGACTGTTTCCCTGCGGAGAAGGTGCAGGGTATGCAGGTGGAATTGTTTCGGCAGGAGTCGATGGAGAACGGTGTGCGGAAGCGGTAGCTAATTATATCAATCATTAATAAATATTCTACGGTCAAATGAACTACAAACCTGAAATAGCCATTATCGAGTCCAATACCCTCACTTGTCTCGGACTGAAAAGTATATTGGAAGAAATTATTCCAATGGCAACTATCCGTACTTTCCATAGTTTCAGTGAACTAATGGATGATACCCCGGACATGTATGCCCATTACTTCATCTCGGCGCAAATCTATGTTGAACACAATGCCTTCTTCCTCCCCCGAAAGCGGAAAACAATTGTGCTGGCCAGTGACAGCCCGCAATTCCAACTGTCGGGTGTGCCTGTACTCAATATCTACGAACCCGAAGAGAAACTGGTGAAAAGTCTTTTGAAGCTTCATCAACATGCACACCACAACGGCTATCCTGTAAAAGATATGCCCCCGATTGCCATGCCGGAGGTACATCAGGAAATCTTATCTGCCCGTGAGATAGAAGTACTGGTTCTGATTACCAAAGGATTAATCAACAAAGAAATTGCCGACAAACTGAATATCAGTCTGACTACCGTCATCACCCACAGGAAAAACATCACGGAAAAACTTGGAATCAAGTCTGTATCAGGATTAACCATCTATGCCGTAATGAACGGATACATAGAGGCGGACCGAATCTGATTTCTTAAAATATGAGGCATAATCCTAATAAATGAGGATTGCCTACCTTATATATTTGCCGTTACTTTGCACCAGACAAATTAACTGCGAATGAAAACAAAGAATATTATGATTGCCCTCACACTCCTGACGACAGGAACAACATGGGCTGAAGATTTCCCTAAAGATTCTCTTAAAGTAGTAGACATCGAAGAAGTGGTAGTGATCGCCACTCCGAAAGAAAACCGGAAACTACGTGAGCTGCCGGCAGCTACAACTGTATTGTCACAGAAAGACATGCAGGCTAACCAAGTGAACTCCGTGAAAAGATTATCCGGACTCATTCCGAATATTTTCATTCCGGAGTATGGATCAAAGCTGACTACTTCTATCTATATTCGGGGGATTGGTTCACGTATCAACACACCGGCTATCGGACTCTATGTAGACAACATCCCCTATATTGATAAATCAGCTTTCGATTTCAACTACTCCGACATAGAACGTATTGATGTACTCCGCGGTCCGCAAGGAACTTTGTATGGACGTAATACAATGGGCGGGCTGATCAAGGTACACACCAAGTCACCTTTCACATATCAAGGTACAGATATCCGTATGGGAGCAGCAACTTATAATGACTACAATGTATCGTTAACACATTACCACCGTATATCCGACCAATTCGCCTTTTCTACCGGAGGATTCTACGAACATACCGGAGGATTCTATCAAAACTCTGCACGCAATAATGAACGGGTAGACAAAGGCAATGCAGGAGGTGGACGGTTCAGAGGTATTTATCTGCCGAAAGATAACCTTAAACTAGACTTGAATGTCAGCTACGAATATAGTGACCAAGGAGGATATCCTTACTTTTACACAGGCATCACCCAGGAAGGCGTCAACAAGGGAAAGACTGAAGAACGGGAAGAAATGATCGGAAAGATTGCATATAATGATAGAAGCAACTACTACCGTAACCTGCTGAATGCAGGATTTAATGTCGAATATCAAGCCAAGAATTTCATCCTAAGCGCTGTTACCGGTTATCAGCATCTGAAAGACCGAATGTTTCTCGACCAGGACTTTACTGAAAAGAACATATTCAATCTTACCCAGAAGCAGAAACTAAATACTATTTCAGAAGAAATTGTGCTTAAATCGAAGCCCAACCGTAAGTGGGAATGGACAACAGGTATCTTTGGATTCTATCAGACATTGAATACAGACGGTCCGGTTACCTTCAAAGAAGACGGGGTAAAAGAAACTATTGAAGGAAATACCAACAGCATCTTTGAAAATTTAGGGAATAAAGCACCTAAGATGAGCATGAGTGTTCTTAACCCTACGTTAAAAGTCAGTGGCAACTTTGATACTCCAATATGGAACGGAGCCATTTTTCATCAATCAACCTTCAATAACCTTTTTACCAAAGGACTATCCTTCACTGTAGGTCTTCGTCTGGACTACGAAAAGATGAGTATGAAGTACAATTCGGCAAGCGACCCACTCAACTTCGACTTCAACTTTGCCATGGGCCCTATGGTTATTACCGCCAAAGACCTGATAGCAGATGCTGCCTACAATGGTAAACTATCTGAAGATTATGTCCAATTATTACCCAAGTTTGCCTTACAATACGAATGGAGAAAAGGCAATAACGTTTACGCTACAGTATCCAAGGGTTACCGTTCGGGAGGCTATAATGTCCAAATGTTCTCTGATATAATCACTGGGCAACAGGCGCACTCGATGGTAGAAGCCATTAAAAAAAGTGCGGAGTTCGAAAAATACAGCACATTGATTGAAGGAATGATAGGAGACAAAATGCCTGCTATACCCGAAGTAAAAGATGCAACCACCTATAAACCGGAATATTCATGGAATTATGAGGTGGGTACTCATCTCACTTTGTGGGAAGGAAAACTCTGGGCCGACCTTGCAGCTTTCTATATGGATACCCGTGACCAGCAACTCTCTCAATTTATCGGCAGCGGTCTTGGACGTACCACAATCAATGCAGGCAAAAGCAACAGCTACGGTGCAGAAGCATCCCTCCGCGCCAGCCTGACCAACGAACTAAGTCTGAACGCAAGTTACGGATATACGTACGCCACCTTTACCGACTATATTATAAATGAAGCAGACAAAGATGGCAACCTAACAGTAAAAGCTGACTACAACGGCAAATATGTTCCCTTCGTCCCCAAGCATACGCTTAATATCGGAGGAGAATACGCCATCACCTGTAGCTCCCGTTCCATCTTCGACCGTGTTGTATTCCAAGCAAACTACAATGCTGCCGGACGCATCTACTGGACGGAACTGAATGATGTTAGCCAATCTTTTTACGGCACACTGAACTGGCGTGCAAATCTTGAAAAAGGGAATGCAATGATCAGCTTCTGGGCACGTAACTTCCTGGACAAAGACTATGCAGCCTTCTACTTTGAAACGATGAACAAAGGATTTATGCAGAAAGGACGTCCCGTACAATTCGGAATAGACCTCCGCTGCCGATTCTAAGAAATAACAGATCAACTGTTCATATAGTCCTTTGGAGACATACCAGCACAGCGCTTAAAGAACTTCCCGAAGAATGATTGATTCGAGAAGTTCAGCTGTTCGCTGATCTGCTGAATGGTCAGCTGACTATCATTTAGCTCAAAACCGTACGGGCATGAACATGAACTCTATAACATTGCCAACAGAACTCTATATAACTAGATCTCAACAACTTATAGTTTCCTATCATTTCCTGCAATGGAAACTGTCGTTTCCCGGTGAGGGAACGGCCGTTCCTTTTAATGGAAACGACCGTTCCTTTTAAAGGGAACTGGCGTTTCCTCCGAGGAAACCAACGCTTGCTCCATATAATACTGATGCTTGATCTATATGGACTAACAACTTATCTATGAACAGACTGCATGAGAAAGGTAGCGCACAATTAAAGTATTCTTTGATAAGCAATGCGCTCTGTCCCGTTCTTGACATAGATGATGCCACAGCGCTGAAAGCCGTATTTCGCCAGAATATGCTGCATAACTTTGTTATCCCGATGTGTATCCACACGGATATTCTCAAAATGTTCAAAGCACCAGTTCAGACAGGCTTCCGATACGCCTTTCCTTTTACCGCTGGTAGCCATCCGGTGGATGACACCGTAAGGTTCGTCATTAAGCCATGCACCTTCATAAATATTCAGATAAGTAGGATCTTCGCCTAATATAAAGCAGAAAGTTCCCAATATTTCCCCTTGTTCGTCCGTACAGACAAAACTATGACCGTCTTCTATCTCCTGACGGATAAATGATTCGGACGGATAGCCGTCAATCCATTGGGTTGCATTCCCATTGGCACGCATAAAAGCACGGGCATAATCATAAATCTCCATCACCAAAGGGAGATCTTTCAATTCGGTAAGTCTGATTTCCATCATTCAGAAGTATGATTTGAATATAAAAACAAGATATAAAAGATTATTCATTAATCGCTCCGCAATGGGGGCAAATACCTTTCTCCTTCAACTTCTCCCCACAATGTCCGCAACGATACTTATAGCTGATATTCCGATGCACCTTCTTCGCAAAAACCCAGATAAAGAATGCAAGGAACAAATAACCGATATAAATATGTGTCATCAGGATAAAGAAGAAATAGCAGAAAATACAACTGGACATCAGTCCCAGCAGATAAAAGACCGCAGCGGCGGGAGTCAACTGCCGGAACAGGTCATCAAGCACCGCCAAAGCGACAATCAGAAACAACCAGATGCTCAACAAAAAGACTGAAAGTATAAAAGGCACTTTAAAAGGCGATAAGGTGGGATTGAAATAGAAATGTTCCCACGTATCCGGCACAAAGACCTGCATTGATTCGTAAACCGTCGCACTGAAAGCCATCAACAGGCAAAGAAACAACGGATAGACACTGTCAATATCATTAAAATAGACCAGCTGCAACTGCTTCCGACGGAAAGCGCGAAACAGATAGACTCCAACAAACAACGCGAAGATAATCATGAAATAAGAAGCATGCGTATCACTGAAAAAATGGATAGCCTGCGAAATACTGTCCGTCGGCACAAACGATTCTTTCAATTCTGTTTCACGTATCCACCCCTGCTCCTCTTGTGTATGCGCCAGCTTTACCCAGACACTGTCCACACTATCGGCAGGGTGAATGGCAAACTCGGCAACAACCACCCGATCTCCTTTATACAATGCGATGTAGGTGTCCTTGATGGGCAGGCACTCCATTGTTACCGAGTCGGTGGTTACTTCCAGATTCGTATTCCAGGTATAATGCCGGTCATAAAGATAGTTCAGAGAATCTTTTGTCTTCTCCGACAGTTCCTCGGAAGTAAGATCGGGACGCGTATAGTGACAGGATGAAAGGAACAGCAGAGTCAGCAACATCCCCACGACAGAACAGCACAAAGCTGTACGAAACTTATCTCTGCCGAGAACAAGCTCCGTTAAACTCCGCATATCTCTGCCGGGGAATCGTTTCATTGTGCCGCTTTTACTTTCATTTGACAGTTTTTGCAATCGAATTCAAGGCGGAAACGTTTTCCGTCATTCGATACCAGATAATAGGGCTCTTTATAAGGCGAGCGCACTCGCTGATGGATAGGGCACCAGCCCATGCTATAACGCAGGCAGTGTTTGCAGAACATCAGCACGGCATCTTCCACCCGTTCCTTTTCATAAGCCTCAGCCACTTGCTGCACTCCATGTTCCCGATAAAAAGAAGCTGCACGGGTGTTCATCACGTTTCCCAAATAAGTAAGTGCAGCCTGCGGATAATCATGTGAAGTCGGCTTCCAGACAGCCAGTTCCTGACGATAATTGATACGTCGGACAGCAATCAGCTTTTCTATCGCCTGACGACGGAAATCCGCCAAAACAGAAGCCGGTAAGAACCAATTCTCCGAGAAGGAGATTTCGATCTTTTCCGCTTCGAAAGGCGTGTTTCCCAATTTAGCAAGCTGCGTCTTCAAGTTATCAGCCTGTGGAGTCCGAGCCGGCTCTTTCTCACGAGGCAGAGTGAGCGTAACGCTGTTATCGTCCTCATCCGTCAGTGTCAGAGAGAAACCGAAGTTGTTGTCTGCAAGCAGTATGTTAACGGCAATCTTCCGTTCGGCCGACTTGCGGGAAAGTATGCGTTCAAACTCCTGATCGAAATTGCGATAGAGCTTGGTACGGGGCTTGATGCGGGGCATTTCCTGAGGATAAAGTTTGTTTCCATCCACCCGATTAATCCGGAATCCCTGCAAACGTCCCTGTTCATCAATATAGCAGACACCGTCTCCGTTATTAAATGATTTCAGTCCGGCAACGGTCAGAAAGTTGCCACGGGCTTCTTTCATTGTACCCATCTCCTCTCCCAATGATTTCGGAGTATCAAAAGAAAAAATATCCTCACTGCGTCCATGCAGGAAGTAATGAGTAAATCCACGACTGAAACTCTTGTCCAGCTGCGGTTTAAAATCGAAACGGCAAGTGCCGGAAGAAGCGCGCACATATTCCGGTCGGCGGGCAAAGATAGCATCTAGTTTCTGACGATAGGCAGCCGTTACATTCTTCACATAAGACACATCTTTCAGACGTCCTTCTATTTTGAATGAGGAAGCTCCGGCATCCAGCAACCGTTCCAGTTCATCACTCTGATTCATATCTTTCAAAGAGAGCAAGTGCTTGTCTTTCACAATCACTTTTCCTTCCGAATCGACAAGACTGAAAGGCAAGCGGCAAAACTGCGCACACTCTCCCCGATTCGCACTGCGCCCGAAACAAGCCTGACTAACGTAGCACTGACCGCTATAGCTTACGCAAAGCGCCCCGTGTACAAATACTTCCAGCGGAACTTCGGGACAAATTTCGTGTATCTTCCTTATTTCACGAATCGACAGTTCCCGTGCCAGAACAACCTGACGGAAACCCGCTTCCCAAAGGAACTTCACCTTTTCCGGTGTCCGATTGTCCATCTGCGTACTGGCATGAAGAGGTATCGGCGGAAGATTCAGTTTCGTGATTCCCATATCCTGCACAATCAGGGCATCCACGCCAACCCGATACAGGGCATGGATCATCTCCTCCGTCTCTTTCAACTCTTCTTCTTTCAGAATCGTATTGACTGTGACATAGATACGGGCATTATACAAGTGAGCATGTTTTACCAACGCTTCGATATCTTCCAAAGAATTCACAGCCGCTGCACGGGCGCCAAATTTAGGTGCACCGATATATACGGCATCTGCTCCGTGATTGATAGCTTCGATACCACATTCCAGATTCTTCGCCGGGGCGAGAAGTTCTATTTTACGCTGCTTGATCATTCAATATCATTAATGTTGTAAGGCGTTTCCTGATAAACAAAGTAGTTCAGCCAGTTGGAGAACAAAAGGTTGGCATGAGCGCGCCAACGGACCAACGGACCTTTGTCCGGATCATCATCTACGTAATAGTTACGGGGAATTTCGATCGGCAGTCCTTTACCCAGATCACGACGATATTCCGTATCCAAGGTATAGGGAGAGTATTCCGAGTGTCCGGTCACGAAGAACTCACGTCCGCCACGTGCCATAGCCATATAAACGCCCGCATCTTTCGATTCGGAAAGCAATGTCAGTTCCGGCACTTTGAGGATATCTTCCCTGCGTACTTCCGTATGGCGGCTATGCGGCACATAGAAGCAATCGTCAAATCCGCGGAAAATAGAATGGAAAGGTTCCAGCACCCGATGTTCGAAGATACCGAACATTTTCTGGTCCAGTGGATACTTGGGAACTCCGTAGTGATGATACAGTCCGGCTTGCGCAGCCCAGCATATATATAAGGTAGACGTCACGTGCGTACGTGCCCAATCAAATATTTCAGTAATTTCCTCCCAATAAGTCACCTCCTCGAAGTCCATCTGTTCCACAGGAGCACCGGTGATGATCATGCCGTCGTATTTCTCGTTACGCATTTGCTCGAAGTCGGTATAGAACGTTTGCATATGTTCTATCGGCGTATTCTTGGATGTATGACTCTTGATCTTCATAAACGAGATTTCTACCTGGAGAGGCGTATTCGAGAGCAGCCGCACCAAGTCTGTTTCCGTTGTAATCTTCAACGGCATCAGGTTCAGAATCACAATCCGCAACGGACGAATATCCTGTTGCGTAGCACGCGAAGTATCAATTACGAAAATATTCTCTTCCTTCAATAATTCTATTGCAGGAAGCTTATCGGGTAAATTTAAAGGCATAATCGCTATATATTAGTAATTTGGCTGCAAAAATACGAAAAATATAGCACATAATAGGGAGGTTGCTTATTTAGAAGACGTACAAATTAAGTCAATTTAATCAAAGAAGCATACCAAGTAATGAATAAAAGCTTTATTTTTGCCGAACGAATTAGTACTAATAATTTAAATCTTAAAAAAATGGCTTACGTAATTAGTGACGATTGTATTGCTTGCGGAACTTGTATCGACGAGTGTCCGGTAGAAGCTATCTCTGAAGGTGATATCTATTCTATCAACCCGGATGTATGTACTGACTGTGGTACTTGTGCAGATGTTTGTCCGTCTGAAGCAATTCACCCGGCTGAATAATACAATCTACAAAAAGTATAGGCTGCTTTCCACGGAAGGCGGCCTTTTTTATTTTCCGGCACCGGATGATTTACGAAATAATTAAATAAACAGGGCGCGAATTACATAATGCAAATCGCGCCCTTATCTTTTTAAGCTATGAGTCTTATTTCAACTTAGCCAACGCTTCTTTAATACGGCGAATAGCTTCTACAATGTTTTCGTCACTTGTAGCATAGCTCATACGGATACATTCAGGAGCACCGAATGAAGTACCGCCTACACAAGCCACGTGAGCATCTTCAAGCAAGTACATTGCCAAGTCGTCCGAATTTTCAATCTTACGTTCACCGTTGCTCTTTCCAAAGAAGTAGCTACATTTCGGGAACAGGTAAAAAGCACCTTGCGGCACGTTCACTTCAAATCCCGGAACTTCCTTAGCCAACTTCACAATCAGGTCACGACGACGTTCGAAAGCTTTCTGCATTTCTTTCACCGGTTCCTGCGTACCTGTATAGGCTGCCTCAGCTGCTTTTTGAGATACGGAACAAGGACCTGAAGTGTATTGTCCCTGCAACTTATTGCAAGCTTTTACAATCCATTCCGGACCGGCGATGAAACCTATTCTCCAGCCTGTCATGGCATAAGCCTTGGATACACCGTTCACAATCACTGTACGTTCCTTCATTTCCGGGAACTGTGCAATGCTCTGGTGTGCACCGATATAATTGATATGTTCGTAAATCTCGTCAGCAAGCACTATCACCTGAGGATGTTTTGCCAATACAGCAGCCAGTCCTGCCAATTCTTCCTTACTATATACAGACCCTGTCGGATTCGACGGAGAGCAAAGAATCAATGCCTTTGTCTTCGGAGTAATAGCAGCTTCCAATTGTTCCGGTGTAATTTTGAAATCCTGTTCGATGCCGGCAGAAACAATCACGGGAGTACCTTCCGCCAGTTTCACCATTTCAGGATAACTCACCCAATAAGGAGCCGGCACAATTACTTCGTCACCCGGATTAACCAGTACGAGGATTGCGTTACAAACTGATTGTTTTGCACCATTCGCACATGAAATCTGAGCAGCTGTATATTCCAGACCGTTCTCTTTTTTCAGTTTCTCAACAATAGCATTGCGCAAAGCCGGATAACCCGGTACCGGAGAATAACGAGAAAAGTTATCATCAACGGCTTTTTTAGCAGCTTCCTTGATGTGGTCAGGAGTATTGAAATCCGGTTCTCCTACACTTAAGTTAATAACATCAACGCCTTGTGCCTTAAGCTCATTGCTCTTTTGCGACATGGCAAGCGTCGCCGAGGGCGACAAGCTGTTCAAACGATCTGATAATTGATTCATTTTGTATCTATTTTATTGTTGTTGAGTGAAATTCGCTGCAAAATAAGCGATTATATTTGATATATGAAAACGAAATGGCAATTTACTTATTAAAATGTAATGTATGCCCCATTCTTTCTTTCTTTGTTCTCAAGTATCGTTCATTATACGGGTTAGGAACTGTTTCAACAGGTACATTTTCTACTATTTCCAATCCATAGGCTTCCAGCCCTACACGTTTCACCGGATTATTTGTCAAAAGTCTCATCTTATGTACCCCCAGTTCGCGAAGAATCTGCGCACCTACTCCATAATCGCGTTCATCAGCAAGGTGTCCCAAGCAAATATTAGCGTCAACGGTATCCATGCCGTCTTCTTGAAGTTTATAAGCTTTCATCTTTTCCATTAAACCGATACCACGGCCTTCCTGGTTCAGATAAACAACGACACCTTTTCCTTCTTTTTCAATCATCTCCATTGCTTTATGCAACTGCTCACCACAGTCACAGCGCTGTGAACCGAGAATATCTCCGGTAGCACAGGACGAATGGACACGCACCAAGATCGGTTCATCTTCATTCCATGTACCTTTAAATATAGCCATGTGTTCCAATCCGTTCGATTTCTGACGGAAAGGGATCAGACGGAACGCTCCGTGTTCGGTAGGCATATTTACTTCTACCCCTTTTTCTACAATTGATTCCTGCTTCAGACGGTAGACTATCAGGTCGTGAATAGAAATCAGTTTCAATCCGTGTTCGTCCGCCATTGCGCGAAGTTCGGGAAGACGGGCCATTGTGCCGTCATCGCTCATGATTTCCATTAGAGCACCTGCCGGATAAAGGCCGGCCAAACGTGCCATGTCAACCGTTGCCTCTGTATGTCCGGCACGGCGAAGTACTCCTTTTTCCTGTGCGTACAACGGATTGATATGTCCGGGACGTCCGAAAGTGGCTGGTGTAGAAGCAGGATCAGCCAATGCCTGAATCGTAGCGGCACGGTCAGCAGCAGACACTCCCGTTGAGCAACCTTCCAATTTATCAATCGTAACCGTAAAAGGAGTTCCCAATACAGAAGTATTGTCGCTCACCTGATGCGGCAAATCCAGTTCCTTGCAACGGGATACTGTGACAGGTGCGCAAAGTACTCCACGTGCGTGTTTCAACATAAAGTTAACTTTCTCGGGAGTTATTTTTTCAGCGGCAATAATCAGGTCACCCTCATTTTCGCGGTCTTCATCATCTACTACTATAACAAACTTGCCTTCTTTGAAGTCAGCAATCGCATCTTCTATTCTATCCATTTTAATTTCTTCCATAACACTCTTATTTATTAATTTTCTGTATGATGAATTGAACTTGTTCATTATTTTTTATAATCCGTTCCATGTCTTTATCCAGACGAATGCGGAATGCCCAGATACGGAAATAGAAAAATAGCCCGACAGGAAAAATAATCCCGGCTACCAAATTCAGCCAATAGATATGGAACGGACGTATATGAGCAGAAACGGGAATGACCGGATAATTGTTTAATGCTCCTATCAAAGTGGCCGACTTAGTGTTAGACATTTCTTCCACCAATACCTCCAGTTTTTCATTGATAGCCATTACCTCATCATCCTTCTCAGTAGACATCCACAATTTGAAGTAATTCGGTGCTTTTGTCAAACGATTTTTGGTAATATATGCCCTACACTCTGCTGTGAGCGATTCCAAATCACCAGGGATACGCTCATAATCAGGATCATTTATAATAACTTCTTTCTTAAATAGATGACGTACACTGCGGATTCCCAAAACCTTTTTAAACCAGTTAACATACGCATCGGCATTCAACACCACAGAATCCTTATTGGATTTATAAGTCAGAAAGATGCCTAATGGAGCAAGCACGGCACTACTTGTCCACATCCCCATCCACACGATCCATTTACCGTCACGTGCCATTTTATATCCCGTATTGTCAATGATATAATAAATGATAAATACCAATACCGATACAATGACAGGCATTCCCAAGCCTCCCTTACGAATAATACCTCCCAACGGAGCCCCGATAAAGAAGAACAACAGACAAGAAAGGGAAATCGTTATCTTCTTATGCCACTCCGTCTTATGTTTCCGGATAGCGTAGTCATTAGTCTCCATCGTATAGCTCTTGAAAGTCAAATCGCTAGCCATGTTTTCCGCACGGCTAACAGCGGAAGATATCACCTTTTGTTTTTGCATTAAAGGCGACACTTCATAAAGACTATCCACATTGTATTCCTGAATATCCGCCTTTTCTATTTTGGCGGTGTCTTCTTTTGTCAATCCGTAAGACGCACGGAAATTTCCTTCGGCCACTTCCTTATAATACTGTCTTCCGATACTATCTCCTAGTACTTTCATAGAGTCAATGGAACTTTGCAATTGTGCCATATCCTTAGCACTGGATTGCCGCCCCATGATATCACCGTCAACCATATTAAAATCGGAGTCAAACTCAATAATCGTGTGCTTCTCCCTGAACGACTCACGGCGGTAAGGCACATTCTGAGATTTCATACTCTGTGCTTTCAAATTCTCGAATAAGTCTCCGCTATATAGATGCAACCAAAGATGCTGTTTGTCCGCAGTCATTTCCAGACGTCCGGAATCTGCATAAATAACACGTGCTTTCTCAAACCCTTCTTTCAGATCATAGATAAGCACATCATACAACATACCCGTTTTCCGGTTTTTCTTGGCAATTTTCAGATTATAATCGGGAATTTCAGAATAGAAAACTCCTTCCGGAATATCCAATTCCGGAGATTTTTGTTTCATAGAAAGAATCAGGGTTCCCAGTTTGGCTTGGGCAATGGGACCTACCACATTCTGAAAATAGAAAGAAACGCCCACCAAACCACAGACAAAAAAGACAAGCGGACGCATAATTTTGAGCAGGGAAATACCCGCAGCCTTCATTGCGAGTAACTCGTATCGTTCGCCGAAGTTACCGAAAGTAATCAAAGAAGCCAGTAGCACCGCCAACGGCAACGATACTGGCACTAATGTCAATGCGGAATAAAAGAAGAACTGAGCCATTATGCTCATCTCCAATCCCTTTCCGACCAATTCGTCCACATATCTCCACAGGAACTGCATCATAAAAATGAACAGACAAATGAAGAATGTGCCCACAAAGAGCATCATGAAGCTCTTTACGATGAATATATCTAATTTCTTTATGCGTAGCATCTTAATAGGTTCGTGCATTTAAGACGCAAAATTAGCACAAAAAAAGGAGCATCGAAAATTTTTAGTTGAAAGTTAACTAAAAACCACAAGTTCTTCTCAATTTAGCCACTTGCGACTCCCACAATTCTTTCATATCATCCACTTCATCCGGCTCCGCAAAATCAGTGATTTCTAATACGTAGTCACTTGTCAACTCATTATAAGTCATCTTAATTTCAAAGTAATCGCGCTCGTTCTCGTCATCCTCCCAACGGAAGCGGATAAAAGAGAAAGAACGTATCGCCGTAATTTCAGCCTTTCTCTGCTCAGTCTTTCCCCAATGAAACTCTACAATCTTATCATCGGATATCACTTTGTCTGCAAACCAGTCCTCCAACCCGGTAGGTGTACTAATGGCTGCCCAAAGAATATTTTTAGATGTCGCATTCAGCAAATACTCCAAATGAATTTTTTCCTTTTTCATAGCAATTTCGAATTGTTTTTACGTGTGCCAAGATAAATACTTTTTTCTAAATACATGGCATAAATCCTACACTTTATTTAATTATTCTTTCATTTTCAAGTCTCAAACTCCCTGTTTATAGAGAAAATTAAAAACCTTCTTAAAGAAAAAACACAAAAAAGTTGTGATTTGTTTTGGAGTTTATAGAAAAACATCTATCTTTGCACCCGCAATCGAGAAACGATGGCGGGATAGCTCAGCTGGTTAGAGCGCATGATTCATAATCATGAGGTCCCCGGTTCAATCCCGGGTCCCGCTACTTGATAAGAATAAGGCATTTGAGAGGCTTCCACTCTTGGGTGCCTTTTTCTTTTTCAGCTCCGGTTTGCGCTAGCGTCAAATACAATGTAACATGGTTCTACAAATTTTATCGGGTCAGTTTGAGTAAGAAAATATATAAAGTACTATTTATATCGCTTCTTTACATACAAAGTAATACGTTTATATGCCGAAGCGATGTGTTCATTCACCGTACTTTCACTTATGGATAATAATTCTGCTATCTCTCTGTTTTTTAACTTATCCGACAGTACTAGCCTAAATACTTCTTTACATTTAGGAGGTAATGAATTTATAGCTTCCTGAATAAGCAACTCATATTCATTATCTTCCATAAGACTTTCAGGATCATTACTTTCAGGTATTAACTCCACTTCATATAAAGAAACATACGTTTTATCAGGAGAGTAATTTCGGCGAAGATAATGAAGTGCCTGATTTTTGGTAGATGTATATAAGTATTGCTCAATAGTTTTGATATGCCCTAAAGATTCCCTTTTCTTCCAAACAGTCGTAAATACATCCAGCACAGCCTCCTCAGCCGGTTCCTTTGCTTGTAAATAGTAATAAGCCACATGATACAATCTTTGCGAATATTGTTCAAACAATTGCCGCAAAGCATTTTCATCACCGGTGATGATCTTATTTAGTAAACCTTCCGGATTCATTTCATTTTACATATTTTAGATAGACTTTAGGGTTTAAATATACATTGCTCCCGTATACGCTTGGCAAATGTAGGAATATATAAAAAATAATCAAGTATAAACCCGTAGTTTTTATTTGTTGCTGTCATCTATATATAAAAACAGCACAATGAAAGAAGATTATAACATAAAAGACCCTAAGGTTGATGATTTAATTAATCGTCTTCGCTTCAAACTACCGGAGTATGACACTATTTCGAACTACAAACGACTACAAGAACGGATTAACACTCCGGTAATATCGTTAAGTAAGAATATCTCTCCGGCATGGAAGTGGTTTTCCATTGCTGCCTCTTTTGCTCTTTTGGTTGTTTCAGCCTTTCACTTTATTGACTTAAGCCGTCCGGAATTAGTATGGTATGAAGTCGCAGCAGTTCCGGATGCAAAAACAAAGATTGTACTTCCGGATAGCAGTACTGTATGGCTTAATGCCAATGCCCGCCTTGTTTACCCCCGTTCTTTTGAGGATGTAAACAGGAAAGTCAGTATTTCGGGAGAAGCTTTTTTCCAAGTTCGCAAAGACAAGAATCATCCCTTTATTGTAGATATTGGGAAATTGCAGGTCGAAGTATTGGGAACCTCTTTTAATGTAATGACAGATACATACAATGATGAAATAAGAATATCCTTACTTGAAGGAAAAGTGGCTTTATATGAAAAAGGGCAATCTTCTAAATCTGCCAAAATTCTTATGCCCAACCAAGAAGCTAAATATTCACCGTCAAATGGTGAAATTATGATTTCTCCTATCCGCATGGACAATGTCATGTCATGGATTACAGGGAAATTTAGCTTTGAGGATAACACTTTGGCTGAAATCGGAGAAGAATTAGAGCGGGCATTTCACGTTAAGATACATATTGAAAACGAGGCTATACGCAAAAAGACTTTTAATGCAACGTTTGAAGATAAAGAAACTCTGGACGAAATACTCTCTATTCTCCAGATTTCAGCAAAATATAAAATGGAGAAAAAACGCGGAGAAATCTATATTTATTAATTGTAAAACCCTATAAAATAATACTATGAACAGCTCTTGAACCCTAAAAAACATTTGGGAATGCGCCAACATCCCCAAACGTAATCGTTAACCGGCAGCCCACTACAACTGCCAAGTATCAAATATTTAATATACAAAAATATGAATAATAAATTATTTATTAGCCATAAAAACACCCATTTAAGATTCTATAACTTTATTCTTTCTACCAAGAAAAGTTATTCCGTATTCTTAATAAGTTGCATCTGCTTTTTCTTTTCAACTAATCCGCTGATAGCACAATCTGTCTCGTTGAATTTCAACAACGCGTCATACGAACAGATCTTTAATACGATTGAGCAAAAAACCGGATATAAATTTGTTTATAACACACAAGAAATCAACAAACACAGTTTACGCTCTATCACTATAAAAGACAAAAACATCGAAACTGTATTAAATGAACTCTTTAAAAATACAGATATATCTTATCGTATATCCAATAAACATATCGCTCTGTTCAAACAAGTAACCAGAAAAATAACGGGGACGGTAACTGATCAGACTGGCGAACCTATTATCGGAGCAAATGTTCTTGTGAAAGGAGCCAAAACCGGAGTCATTACAGATTTCGAGGGTAAATTTACGTTGTCGGTAACCGACAATAGCATACTAATCATATCATACTTGGGGTATGTTACTCAAAACGTCTCAGTAAAAGGTCAGACACATTTTAAAATCACATTGAAAGAAGACACACAAAGTCTGGATGAGGTAGTTGTGGTAGGTTATGGCGTTCAAAAGAAACGCGACCTTACCGGAGCCATATCCTCAGTGAAAATGTCTGACACTCCTATAGGTACATTCTCCACAACTGCTCATGCATTAGCAGGTAAAGCAGCCGGTTTACAGGTAACTCAAAGCAGTGCCCAAGTGGGTGGTGGAGCCAAGTTCCGTATTCGTGGTGAAACTTCAATCAATGCCGGAAACGATCCCCTGTTCATCATTGACGGTTTTCCGGTTTCTGCCTCTTCAGCACTCGACTCGGAGAAGAATTTTTATAAAACAGGTACAGTTGACAACATATTATCGTCTATCAACCCCAATGACATAGAGTCGATTGAAGTATTGAAAGACGCCAGTGCAACAGCTATCTACGGCTCACGTGCAGGACATGGCGTTATTATCATTACTACTAAAAGAGGTAAAACCGGAAAAGCCAAAGTAACCTATTCCGGCAATCTCTCTGTGCAAACCATTAAGAACAACTATAAAATGTTGAATGGGAAACAATACAGAATACATAGAAATATGTACCTTTATGAAAAATGGTTGAAAGAGACCGGACAAGGCATATATGCCGATTATATAACCGACACTTCTTCGAAAACTTATACTCCCAGATATACAGATGAAGAAATTGCAACCGCCCAAACCACAGACTGGCTGGACGAGGTAACCCGTACCGGAATGCAGCAATCTCACAATGTTTCATTGACAGGCGGTTCTGAGAAAACACAATATGCAGCCTCTCTAAACTATTTTACACAAAAAGGGGTGGTAAAAAACAATGCAATGGACCGGTTCACAATGAAAGTCAATCTGGATCAGGAACTATCAAAATATATCAAAACAGGTTTCTCCCTTCATTTAAGTCGCAACCAATATGACAACTCATCATTGGGAGACAATGATTTTGAAAACGCAGGTATTATTTCGTCAGCTTTGCGCTTCGACCCCAGTGTCCCCGTCCGTGATGAAAATGGCGATTATTCAATCTTCCCGGATATGGCACAATACCCCAATCCGATATCGCTGCTCGAAGTTACTGATAAAACAACAAGCGACAGAGTTCTGGTTAATGGCTATTTACAAGCAGAGCCAATAAAAGGGTTGACTTTAAAAGCTAACCTGGGAGTTGACCGCAGATATGATAAAAACAAAAGCTATGTGCCTAACACTACCGTAGCCGGAGCTGCAAAAGGGGGGATAGCCAACATCCTTCAACGTGATAATATAGATTATCTCATGGAACTGACGGCAAACTATACAGAGAAACCGGGTAATACAGATAAAACGACAGTTGCACAGGTTTCCGGCTTCAAACAGTCCGGGGCAACGAAGACTTCCATCCGCTTAACATGGAAAAAAGTAAAGAAAGCAGATGGTTATCAGGTATACCGATATAACAAATCAACGAAAAAATATCAGAAGGTTGCAACGGTAAAAACTAATACCTATACGGATAAAAAGCTCAAAACAGCAACGGTTTATCAGTATAAAGTGCGTGCATACAGGAAAAGCGGTAAAAAGACGGTAACCGGAAAGTACTCCAATGTGATCAAGGCTGCGACCAGCCCGCAGAAGGTGACTGCGGTTAAGGCAAAACGTGTGAAGTCCAAGGTAAAATTAACCTGGAAGAAGGTAAAAGGTGCAGATGAATACGAGATCTACCGTGCAACATCCAAAAAAGGAAAATATCAAAAGATAAAGACGCTGAAAAAGGGCACTATTGTTTCTTACACAGACGGCAAAGCGAAGAAAGGAAAAACATATTACTATAAAGTAAGAGCCGTAAAAAATGCCGGAAAAACATCGGTGAAAGGAACTTCTTCAAATGCAGTGCGCTGTGGAAAATAAAAAGATTTATCATAATAATGATTATCTGGAGCGTAGATAAGGCTGACAGCAAAAAATCCGTGCGGATCAAAATTGATCCTGCACGGATTTTTTACTTATTCATGACAACAGGTTTCCTGTGAGGCGGTCTATTGTTTAGTTCAACATATTTAAGAACTGTGTGATCCTTGGAATGTTACTCTGCTCAAGTTCGGTGTAAGTTCCCTCTTTTAAGATTTTTCCCTCATCGAAGAAAACAACTTTATCTGCCACTTCTCTTGCGAAAGACATCTTGTGTGTAATGATCACGATGGTCTGTTTCTCGTCAACCAGTCTGCGGATGATATTTAAAACTTCCACTTCAAGTTCCGGGTCTAAGGCGCTGGTAGGCTCATCAAAAAGAAGTAGTTCCGGTTTCATGGCGAGTGCCCTTGCGATGGCGATTCTCTGCTGCTGGCCGCCGGAGAGCTGTCCCGGATAAGCGTCGCGCTTATCGGATAAACCGACTTTCTCTAAAAGAGATAACGCTTCTTTTTCGCATTCACTTCGGTCTTTCTTTAAGACGGTGATAGGACCTTCCATAATATTTTCCAGTCCGGAACACAAAAATGGAGAGCGATGTACAGGCGACAACAGTTATCTGTGAAAACAAAATAGAGGACCGTGCACAAATAGGGTCTGACGGGGAAATAAAACCGGAAAATATGGATACGGAAAAATCCGTCTATGGTATCGCAATCGATATCGGAACAACCACACTCGCTGCAGAACTGATTTCCCTCACCGATGGAATATGCTTAAAAACTGCATCTTCTGTTAATCATCAACGGGCATACGGCGCAGATGTGATTTCAAGGATCCGTGCAGCAGCGTCCGGAGATGCAGAAAAGTTGAGAGAGAGCATTTTAAAAGATGTGAGGAATCTGGCAGAGACACTGCTTGCGGGGCAGGACGAAAATGTGCTGAATGTCAGCAAAATCGTGATCGCCGGAAATACTACAATGATTCACCTTTTACTGGGATATTCCTGTGTGGGGCTTGGCGCTGCACCATTTACTCCTGTGAACCTTGCGCCGGAGGA
>ENA-UESU01000851-UESU01000851.1-human-gut-metagenome-genome-assembly--contig:-NODE-851-length-24198-cov-4.700551_pt1 | contig 24198 bp, 22 predicted proteins | sample MGYA00243007_ERZ508008 | MGnify/ENA primary metagenome ERZ508008 (study PRJEB26167, sample SAMN06115399) | human gut metagenome | host: Homo sapiens | place: China:Henan | collected 2016-06-23 | study...
TATAAACACTATGCGAGATAGGACAGAACATTGAGAAATAAGGGACTAAGTTTTTATAAAAAAAAGAAAAAGATCAGTCAGGAACTGCTCAGGGAAATTTTCAGCTGGATCTTCGGCATTGCACTGTCAGTCTTTCTGGCTGCAGTGGTGGTTATCTTTCTGGGAAAGTCCACCAGAGTTGTGGGCATGTCCATGGAACCGACACTGGAGAATGGACAGCAGATATTTATTGACCGTTTTCTGTATGTTTTATCTTCTCCGAAGGCGGGAGACATAGTAGCATTTCTGCCGAATGGCAATGAAAATTCCCATTATTATGTCAAGCGTGTTGTGGCAGGGCCGGGAGACAAGGTAAGGATCGCGGACGGAACTCTGTATGTCAACGGGCAGGAAAGCAAATGGGTGACGGAACGGATCCTGGATGCGGGTATAGCGGAAAACGAGATCATCCTTGGGAACAAGGAGTATTTCTGCATCGGGGACAACCCGAATAACAGCGAAGACAGCAGATCCGCCAATATCGGACCGGTGGAGGAGGGCGATATGATCGGCAAAGCCTGGTTCCACTTAAAATCCGGGACGGATGGCATCGGCTTTATCAAATAGAAAGTATGGTAGGAGAATAGAAAAATGAATTATCAGTGGTATCCCGGTCATATGACCAAAGCAAGGCGTATGATGCAGGAAAATATCAAGCTGATCGATCTGGTGATTGAACTTGTAGATGCCAGAATCCCCATCAGCAGCAGAAATCCGGATATCGATGAACTGGGAAAAGGTAAATCCCGTATCATTTTGTTGAATAAATCAGATCTGGCAGATCCAGTGTGGAATAAGAAATGGGTCGAGTATTTTTCAAATCAGGGAATGGGTGTACTGGAAATCAATTCCCGTACCGGTATGGGAATCAAGTCGATTCAGGGGCTGGTACAGGAAGTCTGCAAGGAGAAGATTGAACGTGACAGAAAGCGAGGCATCGTAAATCGACCGGTACGTGCTATGGTAGTGGGAATCCCCAATGTGGGAAAATCCACTTTTATCAATTCCTTCGCGGGAAAAGCCTGCGCCAAGACGGGAAATAAACCCGGTGTGACCAAGGGAAAACAGTGGATCCGTCTGAATAAAGGACTGGAACTTCTGGATACCCCCGGTATCCTGTGGCCCAAATTCGAGGACCAGCAGGTAGGAATGCGTCTGGCATTTATCGGATCCATGAACGATGAGATCCTAATTCCGGATGAACTGGCCTGTGATCTGATCGGAGCCATCAAAGAACTTTATCCGAAGGCTTTGCAGGAACGCTACGAGGCAGATCCTGCGGGAAAGCCCATAGAGATACTGGAAGCAGTGGCAGAGAGCCGCAAATGCTATGCAAAGGGAGAACAACTGGATCTGGGGAAAGCCGCCGGCATCCTGATCGATGATTTCCGGAGCGGCAAGCTGGGACGAATAACACTGGAGAGGATATAGACAGATGAACAGAATCATGAGAGAATTATTAAACACAGCGATCTACCTGCTCTGTGTACTGGGAGCGGTATGGCTGGTGATCACCTTTGTAGGACAGCGTACGGAAGTGGAGGGAGCCTCCATGGAGAATACCCTGCACAACGGGGATAATCTGATCGTGGATAAGTTAAGCTATCGTTTTCATGATCCGGAACGCTTTGACATCATTGTCTTCCCGTTTCAATTCCAGGACAACACCTATTATATCAAGCGTATCATCGGACTGCCGGGAGAGACGGTACAGATCATGGATGATGGCAGTATCTACATCAACGGGGAAAAGCTGGAAGAGAACTACGGCATGGAAGTCATAAAACCGGAGACCATCGGCCGGGCGGCGGAACCCATTGAACTGGGGGATGATGAATATTTTGTCATGGGAGACAACCGCAACAATTCCAGCGACAGTCGTACGGATATGGTGGGTAACATAAAAAGAGAAAATATCATCGGAAAAGCCTGGCTCCGGATCTGGCCGGTTTCTGATTTCGGTGTATTACAACATCAATAACCATAAATGGGGATAAACAAATGGAAAGTGCAGCAAAGATCAAGGAAATATTACAGGCAGCTTCAATGGAAAAGCTGCCTGAATTTATAGCAGAATATGAGAATGATCCCAGAAGCGGTGTGCAGAAGCTGGTGTCTAGCGCAAAGAAAAAGATAGATGCTCTGGAAAAGGAACGTCAGCGGATCGAGAATCTGAAAAAATACGAGAAAGAATACGCACAATATACCTATATCTGCGGAATTGACGAAGTGGGAAGAGGTCCTCTGGCGGGACCGGTAGTGGCAGGTGCTGTCATTCTGCCGAAGGATTGTGATATTTTATACATTAATGATTCCAAGCAGTTATCCGAAAAAAAGAGAGAAGAGCTGTACGATGTGATCACGAAGGAAGCGGTGGCCTGGGCAGTGGGCTATGCTTCTCCGGAGCGGATCGATGAGATCAATATTTTACAGGCAACCTATGAGGCCATGCGGGAGGCTGTCGGCAAACTGGATCCGGCACCGGATCTGTTGTTGAACGATGCTGTGACGATTCCCGGAGTGGAAATCCGACAGGTGCCGATCATCAAGGGCGATGCCAAGAGCATTTCTATCGGTGCGGCCAGTATTGTGGCCAAGGTGACCAGGGACCGTCTGATGGAGCAGTATGCTGATGTGTTTCCGGAGTATGATTTTGCATCCAACAAAGGGTACGGCAGTGCGGCACATATTGCGGCACTGAAGGAGTATGGACCGACTCCGATCCACAGACACAGCTTTATCAAAAATTTCGGATTTTAAGGCATTTTAGCGTGCCGGGAGAGAAAATATGAAGCTGACAGGATGGTTCTCACAGGATAAAATAGCGGATAACAGCAGAGTACAGACTCCAAATAATGCGAATACCGAACAGGTAAACCGGCAGATCCGTGCACTGGTTCCCGGGCAGACCCTCAGAGGAGAGGTGGTCTCCAGGGAGGGCAATAATGCGCAGATCCGTCTGCTGCAGGATGTCCTGGTGGATGCAAAAGTGGATGCGGATATCCGTCTGGAACTGGGGCAGAACATTACCTTTCAGGTAAAAAATAACGGGCAGACACTGAATCTGAGTCCTCTTTTTACCAATATGGCAACAGAAGGAACCGTACTGAAAGCGTTGGATATGGCATCGCTGCCGGTGAACGAGAATACGGTAGCCATGACAAAACAACTGATGGATGCGGGGCTTCCTATTGATAAGAATACGTTGCAGCAGATCTGGCATGAAAGTAATGCGTTCCCGGATGCGGAGATTCTGGATCTCGTGAATCTTCACAGAGTGGAACTTCCGGTGACGGAGGAAAATATCACACAGATGGCATCCTATCGCAATCTGACACATCAGCTGACAGCAGGAATCGCAGAGACCGGAGAAAGTCTGACAAATATGCTGCAGGGGCTGGTAGAGAGCGGAGACATAGAGCAGGCCGCCACAATCTACAGTGAGGTTCTGGAACTGTTGGCTTTCGAAGATGCGGACGGAGAGACGGTAACAGGACAACAACAGACCGAGGGACCTCTGCCGGAGCCTGGCGTGGATGTGACAGTGACCCCGGAAGAGGCAGAACAGATGCCAGTACAGTCTTCGGCAACAGCACCGGAAGCTGTGCCGGGGCAGAAGACCATCATAGAGGAACCGACGGAGACGGCACCGGGCAACGGTCAGACGATAAAAGAAAATCCCGGTGCAGAAAAAACACAGGAGGCACCACAGCTGCAGAATCTGCAGAAACTGTTAAAGCAGGGGCTGGAGACGAAAGATATTCCCTTGCTGCGCAGTATTCTCCATAATTCCAAAGTGGCAGAGCTTCCGGCAAAACTCCTGGCGGATCGGTGGAGCATAAAACCAGAGGATGTGGAATCTCCGGAGAAGGTGGAGGAACTTTACCAGAAGCTGGGAAAACAGTTGAAGGGGTTGAGTAATCTTTTGGAAGAAAACGGACAGCGTGGTTCAAGTGCTTATCAGAACGTGACGAATTTAAGTCAGAACGTGGATTTCCTGCAACAGATCAACCAGACCTATGCCTATATCCAGCTGCCGCTGCATCTACGGCAGGGAGAGCATAAGACGGGGGAACTGTTTGTATATACCAACAAGAAAAATCTTGCCAGAAAAGACGGACAGGTCAGCGCACTGCTGCATCTGGATATGGAACATCTGGGACCGCTTGATGTGTATGTGACTCTGAAGGATACCAAAGTCAGCACCAAATTTTATGTACAGAATGATGCAATCCTGGATTACCTGGAGGCTAATATGGATGTGCTGACAGAGCGGTTGCAAAAAAGAGGCTATGATTGTAAATGTGAGACAACACTGCGTACCGAATTACAGCAGACGGCGCAGGCCATGGCACCGCTTCTTAAGACAGAAGGAAGTGTTCCGGTAGCACAATATGCCTTTGATGTGAGAACATAGCTCATCCATAGGAAACAGACGTGACTGCTAGCAGGCAGCGGATGTTTCCTATGAGAGGAGCGGACAAACATGAGTATGCAGGACGATAGTCCGGAATACGAATGATTGTTACGATTTCGAGAGTGCGCAGCACGGAGAAAACGTATATGTTTTGTGCGTCTGAAACCATGTATGTTAAGAAGGCCATAGAGGAAACAGAATGAATGACGAGAAAAAGAAAGTAAAACAGGCCGTAGCACTGGAATACGATCCCTCGGATGAGGCACCCAGAGTCATAGCCAGCGGCAAGGGAATTCTGGCGGAGAAGATCATAGAGAAGGCCCAGGAGAGCAGTGTGCCGATCCATCGGGATGACAAGCTGGCGGATACACTGTCCCGGCTGGACATCGGCGAGATGATCCCGCCGGAGTTGTATGAAGTGGTGGCGGAGATTCTGGTATTTGTGGATGCTGTGGATCACCGCATGGTAAAGGAAAGTGTGGCAAACGGGGGAAAACATAAGGGTTGAATACCAGACAGACGGGGAATGTATATGAGCAGATGGCTGCGGACTATCTGGAGAAACAGGGAATGCGTATCCTGGAACGGAATTTCCGCAGAGGCAGGAACGGTGAGATCGACATTATCGGCAGAGACGGAAAATATCTTGTGTTTGTGGAAGTGAAATACCGTTCCGGTGATGAAAAGGGAAATGCGGCGGAGGCCGTGACAACGGCGAAACAGAGAACCATTTGCAGAGTTGCGGATTATTACCGTTATCTGCATCATTATGGGGAGGATACCTGGGTGCGCTATGATGTGGTGGCAATCCAGGGGGAGGCACTTCACTGGATTCCAAATGCTTTTCCGCATCATTATAGTGCAAGGAGTTAGAAACATGTATCCATTGAGCAGAACAGACAGCAGAGACACAGACAGTATACAGCAGAGACAAAAAGGGGAACTGGAGTATCTGGTATTCCCGAAGCTGGAAGAGACCGGTGTGGTGGAACATCTGTTTACCACAAGGACCGGTGGTGTCAGCAACGGAATCTATTCCACTATGAACCTGAGTTTTTCCAGAGGAGATGACCTGGAATGTGTCAGAGAGAATTACAGACGGATTGGTGAAGTACTGGGAACAGACCCGGAACATATGGTGGCATCGAAACAGACCCATACCACGAATATTCATCTGGTGACGAAAGCAGATGCCGGAAATGGGATCACCAGACCATCGGTCTATGACGATATAGACGGTCTGGCTACGGATATCCCCGGAATCGCACTGGTGACTTTTTATGCAGACTGTGTTCCTCTGTATTTCGTGGATCCGGTACACAGGGCCATCGGACTGGCGCATTCCGGCTGGAGAGGAACGGTAGCGGGAATGGGAGCTTGTATGGTACGATATATGCAGGAACATTTTAACAGCCGCCCGGAGGAGCTGGTGGCGGCCATCGGACCGTCCATCTGTGTGGATTGTTATGAAGTGAGTGAAGAAGTGGCGGAACAGTTCCGGGAAGGCTTTCCGGAGGATGTGCTGCAGCCGGGCAAAGCACCGGGTAAATATCAGCTTGATCTGTGGAAAGCCAATCAGAGCATTCTGTTAAGGGTGGGGATCCCGCCGGAACATATGGCGGTAACGAACGTCTGTACCTGCCACAATCCGGAGTATCTGTTTTCCCACCGGGCAAGTCACGGACAGAGGGGAAATCTGGCGGCATTTTTAATGCTGAAGGAGTCCTGAGTTCCTGAGTGCCTGACGGGAATTAAGAAAATTTAAGAAAAAACACGAAAATATTTAAAAATATTATGTTTAAATAGAAATAACGAAAATGATGGGGAACCGGGAAGTAACGGAGAAATGAGGAAAGTATGGCAAATATTCTTGTATGTGATGATGACAGAGAGATCGTGGATGCCATCGAGATCTATCTGAGTCAGGATGGCTATAAAATATATAAAGCGTATGATGGGGAACAGGCAATTCAGATCCTGGACAAGGAGGATATCCATCTGTTGATCATGGATATCATGATGCCCCGGCTGGATGGCATACGGGCTACATTGAAGATCCGGGAATACAGCAGCATTCCCATTATTATCCTGTCGGCCAAATCGGAAGACACGGACAAGATCCTGGGGCTGAATATCGGTGCGGATGATTATATCTGCAAGCCTTTTAATCCGCTGGAACTAGTGGCGAGAGTCAAATCCAACTTGCGCAGATATACTTCCCTGGGGAGCCTGACCGGTGAGAACAAAGCAATCTATCAGGTGGGTGGACTGATCCTCAATGATGATATCAAACAGGTGACAGTGGACGATGAACCAGTAAAAATGACACCTATCGAATATAATATTTTATTACTTTTGATGAAGAACCAGGGCAGGGTATTTTCCATCAATCAGATCTATGAAAGCATCTGGAATGAGGATGCCATCGGAGCGGACAATACCGTGGCGGTACACATCCGGCATATCCGTGAAAAAATCGAGATCAATCCCAAGGAACCCCGGTATCTGAAAGTGGTATGGGGAGTAGGCTATAAGATCGACAAGGAGCAGGCATGAGACGACCTACATTGAAACGGCTGATGCTGGGACTGGTGCAGCAGACGGCGGCTTTGCTTTTGCTGGTGGCAATCGCGGCGGTTTTGTTCAATTCCTATCTGGCGGTAGACACAGCGGATGGCACAAAAGTATATGAATTATCCCCTCTGGATGCGGAAACGCAATTTGAAGATTCCGTGATTTTCCATGATCTGTTCCAGAGCTCGGTATCGGATATTATCCAGCTTATGGTGATCAAAGGACAGATGGAGACCAATGGAAGCTTTGATCCGCATAAGCATGTTGATATCACGGAATTTGCTTCAGGGAAAACCGGCGGTGCAGATTGCCCTGTAACAGCAGTTTATGAGCTGGAAGATCTGATCAAATGGGGAAAATACGGTGCGGAATATACAGATCGTATTATGAGTATGTCGGACTTCGTGAATTATTTCGGACCGATAGACCTGGAGTCGAACTTCCGCGTGGATGCGGACGGACAGCTGGTGTTCGTGGCAGGCGGAGAGCAGACGGAGGAGCAGAAGGAAGCAGTCGCACAGGCAATCGAGGCAATTCCGGAGAGCCAGAGAACCGATCGGCTGGAAGACCTGGCTTTCACATACATTGTGAAAGAGAGTGTACAGGATATCCGGGTATCCAGAGAAGACGATGGTACGCTGACGGTATATTTCCCGATGCTGGTGAACCGTTATGCCACCGTAGACGGAGAGAAGCAGCTGACAGCCTGTGCGGACAACTGGATCGAATATATTGCGCTGCAGAGCAATCTGGAGATGACGATCCAGACGTTGTCAGCCAACTATGAGCAGTATCAGAACTGTAATGATCTGTATAAAGAAGATGCGGGCAATCTGAAATATGTGGTCCGTATGATGACAACAGATGGAGTTAGCAGAACCTATACGAATGTATCGGAGTTTGAGAACAGTTCCGATAATGATATTACGGATTATTTTTCGGAGTACAGACGGTATCTGATCTATTATCCGGACAGTCTGGAATTTACCGGCAACACAGGAATGACTGAGGGCCAGATCTATCAGTATCTGAAAGAGTATGGTTATGTGCATCCGGATATGACTCATATCTGGATCGCAGTGGATACCAATTATCCGGTGGAGGGAGATTCCTTTTACAATGCCAATGTGGTGTTCCAGAGAATCGTTCCGAATATCTGGTATCTGATCGGCGGAGGGATCCTGCTGGCAGTATTGTGGCTGCTGGTGGGTATTTATCTTACCGTAACGGCCGGCGTGGCTTACGATGAGGAGGATGAGCCGGTTCTGTACCTGAACGGTATCGATCATGTCTGGATCGAGTTCATGGCGCTTTTGCTGGTGGGATTTATCTATGGCGGAAGAATCGGATACGATTATCTGATGAATGTGGCCAATAAGGTATATCTCAGCCATTCCGAGATCCAGGGGCGGGAGATCACACGGCTGACAGCCTACGGTGTCTTTGCGCTGTATGGCTTCTGCGTAAGCATGGGAATCAATGTTTTCTGGTACAGCCTGATCCGCAGGATCAAATCCCACAATATGTGGAGTGACAGTTTCCTGCACTGGATCGTCACAAGCTTCGGTAAGGCGGTACATTTTGTGGTTTCCCACAGAAATTCCGCCATCAGCTCACTGATCCCGTATAATCTGTTTCTACTGGTGAATCTGGCAGGAATTTTCGGAGCTTATCTGCTACGGGGAAAAAGCGCTCTGTGGGTGCTTCCGGCACTGGGGGCTATTGTGTTGGACGGCATTGTGGGGGTACTAAGGTTCAAGCAAAAAGCGGAGCAGATCGATATCGTGGAAGGAATCCGCAGGATCCGTGATGGAGAAGTGGATTATAAGCTGGATGTGGAATCTCTTCATGGGGACAACCGTGAGATGGCGGATGCAGTCAATAACATCGGAGAGGGTATCCGCAAGGCGGTAAGCACCAGCATGAAGGATGAGCAGATGAAATCGGATCTGATCACCAATGTCTCCCATGATATTAAGACACCGCTGACTTCCATTATCAATTATGTGGATCTGCTGAAACGCCTAAAGATCACGGAAGAACCGGCCAGGAGCTATATTGAGGTGCTGGACAGCAAATCCCAGAGACTGAAACAGTTGACGGATGATCTGGTGGAGGCTTCGAAAATCTCCTCCGGTAACATTGTGCTGAATCTGGAACAGTTGAACCTGACGGAACTGCTGAATCAGGCAGTGGGAGAATTCTCCGACAGAATGGAAGAGAAAAAGCTGCAGGTGATCTTTGACGGAAATGATGTGGCCGGCATGATCTATGCCGACAGCCGCAGGATGTGGAGAATCATTGAAAATCTGTTTCAGAATATCTGCAAGTATGCCCTGGAGGGAACCAGAGTCTATCTGGAGATGCAGGTAAAGGACGGAAGAGTCATCGCTTCTCTGAAAAATATTTCCGACCGGCCCATGAATCTCAAGGGTGAGGAACTGTCAGAGAGATTTATCCGGGGAGATGCTTCCCGTACTACCGAGGGAAGTGGTCTGGGTCTGTATATTGCGAAAAATCTGACCAAGGCACAGCACGGAGAATTCCAGATTCAGCTGGATGGAGATGTCCTCCAGGGAATCCGGCAGCTGGATGGGCTCCTCACTGGGGCGGGATAATTGCTCTGCCGCATTGGCCACCACGTCCAGCTGCTTGATGGGCTTGGAGATAAAATAGAAGCTGATGACCACCCAGCCCGCCAGCACTGTGACGATGCAGACCAGAACGATGTAGTCTCGAACCCAATTCAGGAAGTCGTGGAGCGGCGAGGGCTGCCAGGTGATGCTGGCGCAGATGATGAAGCCCAGGAATGCCAAGGCCATCACTGCGACCACCCAAGCCATGAGGACCAGCAGATAGCCGCCCCAGATGCGCAAAGATCTCCGGCGGCTGCGGGTATTTCCTTTCTTACTCAATGGTGTACCCCACCCCCCAAACGGTCTTGATGAATTTGGGCTTTCGGCTGGGCTCGTGCATCTTTTCCCGTAGCCGGGCGATGTGACTCATGACGGTGTTGTTGCTGTCCATAAACGCCTCGCCCCAAACATGTTCAAACAGTTCCTCGCTGGACACCACATTCCCCCGGTGCTCACATAGATACCAGAGAATGGAGAATTCCAAGGGCGTCAGGGCCAGTTCCTCGCCGAACAGGACGCACTTGTGAGTGGCCTTGGAGATCTGAAGGCCTCGAAAGTCGTATTCGGTGACCTCCTGGACTGTCCCCTCCCTGGGGTTGTACCGGGTGTAGCGGCGCAGCTGAGTCTTGACCCGGGCCACCAGTTCCAGAGGATTGAAGGGCTTGGTGATGTAGTCGTCCGCTCCCAAGGTCAGCCCCATGATCTTGTCCATATCCTCCACCTTTGCGGTGAGCATGATGATGGGGAACAGGTGGTCCTCCCGGATGCGCTGACAGAGGGTAAAGCCGTCCATGTCCGGCAGCATCACATCCAGCACCGCCAGATTCAAGCGTGTCGTCCGCACACAAGCCAGGGCGTCGGAGTTTGGCGTATCCTTTTTCGTTGAGGAAAACTTTCACCGGTACGATGGTCAGGCCGGATTCTTTCACTTTACGTTGCAGTTTGATCAGCTCTTTGTGAGTGAGCAGTAGTTTTCGTTCCCGTTTTTCTTCGTGATTGTAATAAGTCCCTAGTTTGTATTCGGCGATATGCATCCCTTTTACCCACAACTCTCCCCGGTTAAAAAAGCAGTAGGAATCTACCAGACTGGCTTTCCCGGCCCGGATAGATTTAATTTCGGTACCGGTAAGTACGATGCCGGCATTATATTCTTCGAGAAATTCGTAGTCGAAGGAGGCTCGTTTGTTTCGTATATTGACTTCGTTAGGCATAAACTGAAAAATTAAATATTGAAAGCAGAAATTCCAAAGATGATCATCAAAAGTTGATTGATAATGACTGGAATACAAATAATCGCCAGTGAACTGATGACGAGAATATTGGTTTTCTGGCCCGGATGCAATCGGGGGATTTGGCCAAGTCCTTTGTAAAGCGTCCGTATAAAAGTAAAACTGAGCAACGTAAAAAGTTGGCCTAGAAAAATATTTCCCAGAGCATTTCCAATACTATGAAAAATAATGAAAATCACTCCACTGTATACGGTCAGATTTAAGGCCAGGTTCGTATCGAAAGAGAGTTTCCGGCACAAATATTCCCGTGTAATCAGATAGGCGAACCAGTTACCGATGAGCATTGCTATCAGATTAATGATTGTCAGACCGGTAGCTTGCCAAAAATTATAATTGATCAGATTGATCAACAGAACCATTATCGAGATAACCATAGTGATGGGAATCAGATAATTCCGATACAATTCCTTTCCGGAATTAGTTTCATCCAGGGCTTCCGGCCATACAGTCTCCGGAACCATCAGCAATTGTTCGGTGCGTCGGTATAGATATTTGAAATTAATATTTTTCATGCCAGACAAAAATATCTAATTTTTCCTGAAAAACAACAGGAATTTTTGAAGATACTTTGTCCGGGGAAGACAAAGCTAGGGATGCCTAAGGGATGCGCCTGGGATTCGTATCTTCAAATTCAGATTAAATTCAGATTAAATCCAGGTTAAATCCACATCAAAAGTTAGATAAATTGGTTTTAATCTGGATTTAATATAGGTTTAAATTGATTTTATAGTAGCTGATGTATGGAGGAACCTTAGGGAAAGCATAGCCTTCGAAAGGCTTATCCGTTCTCTGATTAAAAATCGGGGTACGGGTGTTGCCAAATACATGTATCCCTTGTTCCGCTTGGGAATACGTTATTTTTAATAAAAAAGTGGGATAAAGTGGTTTAAAGTGGGAAATATTTCCTAACTTTACATCACAAATCCACCTCTTGTTTTCGGGAGTAGTGTATGTTTGTAATAAGTTGTTATAGAATTAATTGGTAATACGATGGCTTCATTTATCGGAGATTATACCTGTAAAGCTGATAGCAAATGTCGGGTTGTGGTGCCTGCCTCTTTCCGGAGAGTGATGGTGGCTTCGCAACAGACGTTTTTTGTTTTGCGGAAAAATGTCTTCGGGAAGTGCATCGATATGTATCCTTTGCAGGAATGGGAAAATATGATTGCAGGGGTACGTGCCCGTCTGAATTTGTTCGATCCTAAACATGCGGCTTTTTTTAGGGAGTTTTGTCGGGGAACGCAGGAGGTAGAGATGGATACCAATGGCCGGATTTTACTACCCCGGAAGATGCTGGATGAGATCGGAATCGATAAGGAAATGGTGTTGGCTGCGCAGGATTCGATGATACAGGTGTGGGATGCCAGGGTGTATGAGGAGGTGGCGATTAGTGGAGAAGAGTTAGGGATGATGGCGGAAGAAATTTTTAAAAACTAATATACGATAGATATGTCCGAATATCATGTACCGGTTTTGCTGAAAGAGTCTGTCGATGGATTGGATATCCGGCAGGGAGGTGTGTATCTGGATCTGACCTTCGGGGGGGGAGGACATTCCGGGGAGATATTGAAACGATTGGATGCAGAGGGATGTTTGCTGGGGTTCGATCAGGATGAGGATGCTTTGGCTAATGTGCCGGAAGATGATCGTTTTATTTTTGTGAATCATAATTTCAGATATTTGCGTAATTTTATGCGCTATTATGGGTATGAAGAAGCGGATGGCATTCTGGCGGATTTGGGGGTATCTTCTCATGAATTCGATGAAGCCGGCCGGGGATTTTCGTTCCGGTTCGAAGCGGAATTGGATATGAGGATGAACCAACGGAGTAAGCTGACAGCCGCTACCGTGCTGAATACCTACGATGCAGAACAGTTGGCCGCTATTTTCAGGAATTACGGGGAGGTGGAGAATGCCCGGAGGTTGGTGGATTTGATCGTGAAAGCCCGGGCAAATCAGGAAATAAAAACTTCCGAGGCGTTTTATCAGATTATTTTGCCTTGTATTCCGAAGTTGAAAGAAAAAAAATATCTGGCAAAAGTCTATCAGGCTTTACGGATAGAAGTGAACGGGGAGCTGGAAGCTTTGGAGGAGATGATGCAACAGGCGATGGAGGTATTGAAGCCGGGGGGCAGATTGGTGATTATTACCTATCATTCTCTGGAAGATCGGATTGTGAAGAATTTTTTGAAGGCCGGGAATGCGGAAGGTAAATTGGAAAAGGATCTGGTGTTCGGTCATGTACACCATAACTTTGAATTGGTCAACCGGAAAGTGATCGTTCCCTCGGAAGAGGAAATCGTGCGTAATCCGCGGGCCAGGAGTGCAAAGCTTCGGATTGCGAGAAAGAAGGATTAAGAGACAATAAGGAAAGAGATGGGAGTTTTTAGTAGAAAAAAGGTAACGGAAGATGTGCCGGTGGAGGAGAAGAGGCAAGAGGAGGCCAAAACGGCGTCCTCGGTGAAAAGTGTATTGGAGGGAAGTCTGCTCGCAGAAAAACTGCGGCAGAATATCCGGTTTGTGCTTTTTGCTACTTTTTTAGGGATTTGGTATATATCCAATGGATATTCTACTGAAAAGCTGCATCGGGAGAGGGTTCTTCTGGAAAAGGAAGTAACCGATCTGCGTTTCGAGTCGATTTCTGCAGCAGCGGATTTGATGTTGATGCGCAAGCAATCGGAGATTATCAAACGGATAAAAAATGAAGGATTAGCATTGGAGGAGAGTAAAGAACCTCCGGTAAAATTGTATCGGTGATCGAAATGGCAATAAAGGATGACATAACGTGGAGAACCATAATTGTTTATGTGTTTATCGTACTGTTCGGTTGTCTGATTCTGGCTAAAGCTTGTGCAGTAATGACTGTGGAAGGGGAAAAGTGGCGGAAGATGGCGTCGGCAAATGTGCCGGTGCAGCCTGTCAAAATAGAACCCAACCGGGGAGATATCTGGGCAGCCGACGGTCGGATTCTGGCGACTTCGGTTCCTTTTTATGAACTCCGTTTCGATCCAATTGCGGTGAATAAGAAAGTGTTCGATGCTGAAGTGGATAGTCTGGCTTTGTGTTTATCCCGGTTCTTTAAGGATGGAAGTAAGGCTTTTTATAAAGATAAGCTGGTGGGTGCCCGCAATCGGAAACCTCGTCCCGACCGTTATTTGCTGATCAATAAACGTAAAGTGAATCATAAGGAGTTGAAACAAATCCGTCAATTCCCGATTTTCCGTCTGGGAAAGAATAAAGGTGGTTTTCAGGCTATAGTCAATGACGAAAGATTACAGCCCCATGTGAATTTAGCCGGCCGGACGATCGGTTATCTGAACGAATCGGAGACCGGGGAAAGGGAAGGACGGGTAGGACTGGAAGCTACTTTTGAAAACCAGTTGAAGGGTGAATGCGGACAGGGGATCAAGCGGATGATGTCGGGGACCTGGATGGTCATTACCCGTAAGGAACCGGTAGATGGACACGATGTCGTGACCACGATAGATGTGGATTATCAGGATATCGTGCAGCATGCCCTGAAAAAACAGATGGAGAAAAGCGAGGCGACACACGGTACGGCTATCCTGATGGAAGTGAAAACCGGGGATATCAAAGCAATCGCCAACCTGGCCAGAAAGGACGGGGTATATATCGAAAACCAGAATTTTGCTATCAGTGGTGCCGGTGAACCGGGATCTGTAATCAAAGCAGCGACTATGATCGCCTTGCTGGAGGACGGGTGTGTCACTCCTTACGATACGATCGACCTGGGTACTTCAGGGAGATATAAATTTTATGACCGTTATCTGACCGAATCGCATGATGGTTTAGGGAAAGTGACGGTAAAACAGATAATGGAAAAATCGTCGAACGGTATTGCGAAATTGGTGTATGATCATTATAAAGACCGGCCGGAGAAATTTGTAAACCGCTGGTATGCTATGGGGTTGGATAAGAAAACCGGTATTTGTCTGCCGGGAGAGATAGAGCCTTATATCAAATATCCCAAAGATAAAAGCTGGAGCGGTATCAGTTTGCCCTGGATGAGTATCGGGTATGAATTAAAAGTTACTCCTCTGCAGATTCTGGCTTTTTATAATGCCATAGCCAATGACGGTCAGCGGATGCGTCCGCGCCTGGTAAAAGAGATCCGGAACCGGGGAGAGGTAGTGGAATCCTTCGAGCCGGAGGAAGTCGGGGGAAGGATTTGTAGCCGGAAGACGTTGAACGAGGTAAAAGATATGTTGGAAGGAGTCGTCGAAAACGGTACGGCCCGGAATATTTATACGCCTAAATACCGGATCGCCGGTAAAACGGGTACAGCCCGTTTGGCAAGCGGGTCGAGCGGATATGGAGGTGGACGTTACCGGGCGAGCTTCGTGGGATATTTCCCTGCCGAACGGCCTTTGTATTCCTGTATTGTCGTGATCGATAATCCGACGAACGGTTATTATGCCACGACTGTATCGGCTCCGGTTTTCCGGGAAATTGCCGATAAGGTTTACTCTATGGCATACGTACAATACGGTAAACCCGAATATGAAGCGGATAAAACTTTGCCGGTATGTAAAAATGGCCTGAAAGAAGATTTTAGAACTATTTTCGATGAATTGGATATGGATATAGACGGGGTGAGGGATGCGGATGGTGCCGATTGGGTGGTCACGGCCAGCAACGAAGGGGAAAATATCGTGATCAAACCCCGGCGGATTTCCTATTCATCGGTGCCGAATGTGAAGGGGATGGGTTTGAGGGATGCACTGTACGTATTGGAAAATTCCGGTTTGAAAGTCGATTTTTCCGGTGCCGGAATGGTACAGCGGCAATCGCTCCAACCCGGGGCGGAAGTTCCCAAAGGGTCTTATATCCGGATTGAATTAAGATAAGAGATTAAATAACGCGGCCAGGGCTGCACAAAGAGATGAAGAAATTAAAGGAATTATTAAACGGAGTAAATGTCGGAAAAGTATATGGGGATACCGACCGGGAGATCGGACATATACATTTCGATTCACGCAAAATCGAACCGGGGGATGTGTTTATCGCTCAGAGAGGAGTCAATGCGGACGGACATGCTTTTATCGACAAAGCGTTGACCCGCGGGGCTGTTGCGGTAGTGTGTGAACAATTGCCGGAAAACAGACCGGAAGAGGTAACTTATATATGGACTGCAGATACCTCCGAGGCTTTGGGGGTAATGGCCGGGAATTACTGGGATAATCCTTCCCGGGAACTGAAACTGGTCGGGGTGACGGGGACAAACGGAAAGACGACGACGGCAACCTTGTTGTACGAACTGGTTCGATTGACCGGAGAAAAGGCCGGACTGTTGTCGACGGTATGTAACTATATCGGAGAGGAAAAGATTCCGGCGACACATACAACTCCGGATGCGCTGTCTATCCAGGAATTATTACGGCGGATGGTAGATGCCGGATGCCGGTATTGTTTTATGGAAGCCAGTTCGCATGCGATCCATCAGAAAAGGATTGCCGGTCTGGATTTCGACGGGGCTATTTTTTCCAATATTACGCACGATCATCTGGATTATCATAAAACATTCAAGGCTTATATCGAAGCGAAGAAAGCTTTTTTCGACCGTTTACCGGCCCATGCTTTTGCTTTGACCAATGCAGATGATAAAAATGGCCTGGTGATGTTGCAGAATACCAGGGCACACCGATATACCTATTCTTGCCGGACGATGGCTGATTTTACAGCTAAAGCGATCGAGAAACATTTGGACGGAACCTTGCTCCGGCTCGACGGAGAGGAGGTATGGACCAAGTTTACCGGTGATTTCAACGCTTACAATCTGTTAGCAGTATATGCTGCAGCCCGTTTGTTGGGGTTCACGAAAGAGAACGTATTGGAATATGTGAGTTTGCTGGTGCCGGTGTCCGGACGTTTCGAAACTTTGATTTCGACCGAAGGAGTGATGGCGGTGGTCGATTATGCCCATACTCCGGATGCTGTAGAGAATGTATTGTCGACGATTTGCGGATTGAAGGGCAGGAATAATCAGGTGATTACCGTTGTGGGAGCCGGAGGCGACCGCGATAAGACCAAACGTCCGGAGATGGCTGATGCAGCTTGCCGTTATAGTGATCATGTCATCCTCACTTCCGATAATCCGCGGAGTGAAGATCCCGAACAGATCATCCGTGATATGCTGACCGGAGTGAAAGAAGGATTTCAGTACCGGGTAGAAGCGATTACCGACCGGAAAGAGGCTATCCGGAAAGCGATTGGTATGGCTTCAAAAGGAGACATCATATTGGTTGCCGGTAAAGGACATGAAAATTATCAGGAAGTGAAAGGAGTAAAACACCACTTCGACGATAAGGAAGTTATCCGGGAGATTTTTGATCTCTCTAATCGCTAATTCCTAACTTTTAAACGTAATGTTGTATCATTTATTTCAATATTTAGAGAGTTTTGATTTTCCGGGAGCCGGGGTGTTTCAATACATCACTTTTCGCTCGGCCTGTGCTATTATTTTGTCCTTGATCATTGCCACTGTGGTGGGGAAAAGAGTGATCCGGATGCTGCAGAGACAGCAGATCGGGGAGGAAATCCGTGATTTGGGTTTGCAGGGCCAGATGGAGAAGAAAGGAACACCGACGATGGGGGGGATCATTATTTTACTGGCTATCCTGATCCCGGTACTTTTGTTCGCCCGTTTGGATAATGTCTATATCCAACTGATGATTATTTCGACAATATGGTTGGGATTGATCGGTTTCGCCGATGACTATATCAAAGTATTCCGGAAGCATAAGGAAGGGTTGAAAGGCCGTTTCAAAGTGATCGGACAAGTAGGGCTCGGATTGATTGTCGGACTGACCCTCTATATGAATGATGAGGTCGTCATCCGGGAGAGGGCTGCGGTGAGTGAAATCGGTGTGGTGACCAGTACGGTGGATGAAGGATTTTCTGCCGAGGGTACCCAGCAGGTCCGTACAAAAGATATCAAATCGACGAAAACAACTATTCCTTTTTTTAAAGATAACGAGTTCGATTATGCCTGGTTTACTTCTTTTGCGGGAAAATATGCCGACGAGCTGGGGTGGCTGTTGTTTGTTTTGGTTACTATTTTTATCATTACAGCTGTGTCGAATGGGGCGAATCTGACCGATGGTCTGGATGGTCTGGCTACCGGAACGTCGGCGATTATCGGAGCGACGCTGGGAATCCTGGCCTATGTGTCGGGGAATATGGTCTATGCCGATTATCTGAATATCATGTACATTCCGCATTCCGGAGAATTGGTGGTATTCGGTTCTGCCTTTATCGGAGCGACGATCGGGTTTTTGTGGTATAACTCTTATCCGGCCCAGGTGTTTATGGGGGATACCGGAAGTCTGGCATTGGGAGGGATCATTGCCGTTTTCGCTATTATCATTCATAAAGAATTATTGATACCGGCTTTGTGCGGGATTTTCCTGATGGAGAATCTGTCTGTCGTGATGCAGGTCAGTTATTTTAAATATACGAAAAGGAAATTCGGAGAAGGAAGAAGGATTTTTTTGATGGCACCTCTACATCATCATTTCCAAAAGAAAGGTATACCCGAACCTAAGATTGTTACCCGCTTTTGGATTATAGGTATTATTCTGGCGGTGGTGACGATTGTGACGCTGAAGATAAGGTAGAAAGTAAAAGGCTGAAAGGCTAAAAGCGATAAGCTATAAGCTGAAGGCTGGAAGTTATGGGATAGAAGGAGGGGAAAGAAAGGGAGGAAAATAAATATAAAAATTGAAGTCTATGAAATTGGTGGTTTTAGGAGGGGGAGAAAGTGGGGTCGGTGCAGCCTTGTTGGGCCGTCATTTAGGATATGAAGTATTTTTGTCGGATAAGGGAAAATTGGCTGAATCTTATCGGGACGAATTGATTACACACCGGATTGCGTTTGAAGAAGGGCAGCACTCGATGGATCGGATTTTTGCTGCTGAATTGGTGGTAAAGAGTCCTGGGATTCCCGATACGGTGCCGATGGTCGTAGCTCTGCGCGAAAGGGGGATCGAGGTGATTTCGGAAATCGAATTTGCCGGCAGGCATACGGAGGCGAAAATGGTGTGTATTACCGGGAGCAATGGGAAAACGACGACTACCTTGCTGACTTGTCATATTTTGACTACAGCGGGGATCGATGCCGGATTAGCCGGAAATGTGGGGCGTAGTCTGGCTGCACAGGTGGCAGAGGATGCACATCCGCTGTATGTCGTCGAGCTTTCGAGTTTTCAGCTCGACGGGATGTTTGATTTCCGGGCGGATATTGCCGTTCTGACGAATATAACCCCGGATCATTTGGATCGGTACGACCATAAGTTCGAAAATTATATCGATTCGAAGTTCCGGATACTGAATAATATGCGTCCTCAGGATTTGTTTATTTACGGTTTGGATAGCGAGGCGGTAGGGCATAGACTCCGGCAGGTGAGAGTTGTACCCCGGATGGCCGGATTTATTTATGCTGACCGGAGTATATGGGAGAAAAATACATGTCGAAGCGGTGCCTGGATGGAAGGAGAAGAGGTGGTCGTGCAGTTGGAAAACCGGCAGTTCCGGATCGCCAAACAGGAGATCAGTATTCAGGGGAGACACAATGTCTATAATGCGATGGCTGCGATTCTGGCTTGTATGCAGGTCGGTGTTTCGGACGAAAAAATCGCTGAAGGATTGCGGACCTTCCCGCAGGTGGAACATCGGCTCGAAACCGTACGGGTTGTGGAGGGGGTGACTTATATCAACGACTCGAAAGCCACCAATGTCGATTCTGCCTGGTATGCCTTGGATAGTATGACTACTCCGGTGATTTGGATTGCCGGAGGTACGGATAAAGGAAATGATTACAGTGTCTTGTTCGATCTGGTACGTCAAAAAGTCAAAGTGTTGATTTGTATGGGCGTGGATAACCGGAAATTGATCGATAATTTTTCCGGAATTTGTCAGGTAGTCGATACACATAGTTTGAAAGATGCGCTGGCAGCTGCCCGGCAGTATGCGGTGGAAGGAGATACGGTTCTGCTTTCTCCCTGTTGTGCCAGCTTCGATCTGTTTAAAAATTACGAAAACCGCGGCGAACTTTTTAAAGCTGCCGTAAAAGAGCTGTAGGAAATTGTGAACTGAAATCTGGATTCGATTGAAATGAACGACTGGAAAGAAAAAATAGCATTTAAGGGAGATAAGATTCTCTGGTATATCGTTATCATGCTGATGATCGCTTCTGTCATGGTGGTGTATTCCTCTACAGGACGTCTGGCTTATAACGAGAAGGCGGGGAATACGTTTTTCTATCTGATCAAGCAATTATTTTTGATCGGAGGCTGTTTTGGAGTGATGTTTATCGTACAGTCGATTCATTACCGGTATTTTTATAAATATGCCGGAGTGTTGTTGTTCGTATCTATGATTTTATTGGTTTGTGCAGCCTTTGGGGGTACGAATATCAACGGAGCCGGGCGATGGATCCGTTTGCCTTTGATCGGTCTTACTTTTCAGCCTTCCGAGCTGGCGAAAATCGCTATCATGATGTTTACAGCCCGGATTTTGTCCGAGGCTCAGACCGACACGCATTGTGACGATAGTGTTTTACAGAAGTTTCTGCTTTTTGTGGGACCGGTGATTTTGTTGATTTTTATGGATAATTTCTCTACCTCGGCTTTGATCGGGGCAGTATGTTTTATCCTGTTTATGATAGCCCGGATGCGCTGGCGGTTGTTGGCGATGACCTTGGGAACCGCTTTGGCGGCGATTGCTTTGGTGTTGATTCTGGGAATTTATGTGCCTCAGGTGAAAGAATGGGGACGGATCGGTACGATGGTTAACCGTATTACAGATTTTGCCAAAGGCGGAGAGGATGGAGACGGTTATTCCTATCAGTCGGTACAGGCTCGTATTGCGGTGGCTAAGGGGGGATTGATGGGGAGCGGACCCGGTAACAGTACGCAGCGTAATTTTTTGCCTCACCCTTATTCCGATTTTATTTATGCTATTGTGATTGAAGAATACGGATTGGGAGGCGGTGCTTTCATCATGTTGCTGTATGCGGTGATTTTGTTCCGGGTAGGAGTGATCGGGCGAAAGAGCATGAGGAAGGAAGTGTTGAATGATCGGGGTATGCCGGATATTTTTCCGGCTTTGCTGGTTGTCGGTTTAGGGTTGACGATCGTTTTACAGGCAATGATCAATATGGGAGTCTGTGTGGGGTTATTACCGGTGACCGGACAGACCTTGCCTTTGGTGAGTATGGGAGGTACGTCGCTTTTGTTTACCAGTGCAGCTTTCGGTGTGATTCTCAGTATTGCCCATACCTTTTCACCGGAGGGTGAAAAGGAAGAGAGCGAACGGCTGAAGATGAAAAGTGAAAAACAGGGGCGGAAGAACAGACGGGAAGAATACGAACCCGAGGAAGTGCTGGTCGATGAAGTGGAAGATGGGGAATTGCCGGAGATGCAACCCCGGACCGTAACGCCTCCGACAGGAAGACGGCGGGGGAGAAAACCGGCAGAGTACGACGAAGATCGGGATTTCGATATTCTCGGTGAGGAAGGAATCGGAGAGATCAGGGACGAGCTGGAAAGTGAAGGCCGGGAAGTATTGAATGAGCTGAAGCGAAGGGGAAGATAAATTGGAAGTTTATAAATTTAAGTTATATACGGATTTTTGATTTGAAGATAGATTAATACTTTTGTGATATGAAAAGAGTGATTGTTAGCGGAGGAGGTACCGGAGGACATATCTTTCCGGCGTTGTCGATTGCGAATGCATTGAAGCGGTTGCAACCGGATATCGAGATTTTGTTTGTCGGGGCCGAGGGGAAGATGGAGATGGAAAAAGTGCCTGAAGCGGGTTATCGCATCGAAGGATTACCGGTGAGGGGACTAAAACGTAAACTGACTCTGGAAAATGTGAAAGTATTGTATAATCTTTGGAAGAGTCTGCGTAAAGCCAGAAAGATTATCCGGGAGTTTAAACCCGATGCTGTGGTGGGAGTCGGTGGATATGCCAGTGGGCCGATCGGACGGGTAGCTGCAGAAGCAGGTATTCCTTTGATTTTGCAGGAACAGAATTCCTATGCAGGGGTGACGAATAAACTACTGGCGAAAAAAGCTTGTAAGATTTGTGTGGCTTATGAAGGGATGGAGCGTTTTTTTGAAAAAAAGAAAATTATCTTTACCGGTAACCCGGTGCGGAAAGATCTGTTACAGGCCCGGGAAATCAGGGCTGAAGGAATAGAATTCTATGGACTGGATGCCTCGAAGAAGACGATATTGGTGACCGGAGGAAGCTTGGGTGCCGGCACATTGAATAAAGCGGTGATGCGTTGTTTAAAGGATATAGGGCAGTGGCAAGAGGTACAGGTATTGTGGCAGTGTGGTAGTTATTATTATGAGGATCTGAAAAAACAGCTGGACGGTAAATTACCGGAAAATGTAAAATTACTGGCTTTCCTGAAGCGGATGGATTTGGCTTATGCTGCTGCGGATATTGTCGTTGCCCGTGCCGGAGCAGGGACAATATCCGAACTTTGCTTATTGGAAAAAGCGGCGGTATTGATTCCTTCGCCTAATGTGGCAGAAGACCATCAGACAAAGAATGCTATGGCGCTGGTCGATAAAGGGGCTGCTGTCATGATCAGGGATGCGGAAGCTGAAGAACGGTTGGAACAGGTGCTCACCGGTTTGCTATCGGATGAAAAACAACGGAAAGAGCTGGAAAAGCATATAGCGAAATTGGCTATCCGGGATTCGGATGAGCAAATTGCGAGAGAAATATTGAAGGTGATCGGCTAAGTGTTTGAAAATAGTATGGTTGAGTTAGAACAGACGATAAAAAACGTTTATTTCCTGGGTATCGGAGGAATAGGTATGAGTGCTTTGGCCCGTTATTTTAAGGCTAAAGGGTACAAAGTGGCCGGTTATGACCGGACTCTTTCGGCATTGACTCAAAAAATGCAGGCTGAAGAAGAAATCCGGATTAATTATATCGATGAAGAGGAAGAGATTCCGGCTGAATTCCGGGATAAAACGACGACGTTGGTGGTATATACTCCGGCGATACCCGGGGATAACCGGCAACGGGCTTATTTCGTAGGGGCGGGTTTCGATTTGCATAAACGGGCGGAGGTCCTGGGTATGATTTCCCGGAAAGGAAAGGCGATCTGTGTAGCCGGTACACATGGGAAAACGACGGTATCTACGCTGACTGCCTTTTTGTTAAAAAATTCAACCGTAGGATGTAATGCTTTTTTGGGCGGAATAGCGGCGAATTTTGGAACTAATCTATTGCTGGATCGTAATTCTTCGTATATCGTTATCGAAGCAGATGAATTCGACCGTTCGTTTTTACATCTGAGTCCGGAAATAGCGGTAATCACGGCAATGGATGAAGATCATTTGGATATCTATGAGAATAAAGCCAATCTGTTGGAGGCTTTCGAAGCATTTGCCGGACAAGTGAACCCACAGGGCGGGAGACTGTTTCTGAAAAAAGGATTGCAGTTGAAGCAGACGCTGGTAACCGGTTATTACGGCGTAGAGGTGAAAGCCGATTGTTATGCCGATGGGTTGAGGATCGAACAGGGACGTTATGTATTCGATTATCATGGGCGTGGGGTAGATATCGAAGGATTGATACTGGGAATACCGGGGCGGTTGAATGTTGAAAATGCAACGGCAGCCATCACGTTGGCTTTGGAAGCCGGAGTACAGCCTGAGGAAATCCGGAGAGCACTGCCTGACTTTAAGGGAGTAGCCCGGCGTTTTAATATACAAGTATATACTGAAAAGACCATTTATATCGACGATTACGCTCATCATCCGCGGGAGATCGAGGCTACGCTGCGTTCTGTCCGGGAAATGTGGCCCGATCGGCCGGTGACGGTGGTTTTTCAGCCTCATTTATATACCCGGACCCGGGATTTTCAGGAGGATTTCGCCCGGAGCCTGAGTTTGGCCGACCGGGTGGTTTTACTGGAGATTTATCCGGCCAGGGAACGACCTATTCCGGGAATTACTGCGGAAGTGATCCGGAAAAGGCTTACTGTTCCGGGGAATATTGTGACAAAAGAGGAACTGTTACAACAGATTATACCTGATTTTCAGGGAGGTATATTGGTGACGATGGGAGCAGGGGATATCGATCGGTTGGTGGGAGAGATTGGGGAGAAGGTAAAAAGGTAGAAAGTAAAAAGTTAAAGGCTATATGCTATAAGCTATAAAGGCGGGAAGAATGAAAAAAACATTGCCTTACATAT
>ENA-UESU01000854-UESU01000854.1-human-gut-metagenome-genome-assembly--contig:-NODE-854-length-24175-cov-6.160843_pt1 | contig 24175 bp, 13 predicted proteins | sample MGYA00243007_ERZ508008 | MGnify/ENA primary metagenome ERZ508008 (study PRJEB26167, sample SAMN06115399) | human gut metagenome | host: Homo sapiens | place: China:Henan | collected 2016-06-23 | study...
TTTCTTTATCTGTATAGTAGCTTTTTCCCCATTTCTATAAATCGACAGTGTTCCGTCGGAGATATTAAGCAGTCCCAGTTTTGTATCGTAGCCTGCGTAATTGGCTACAGAAAGAGTTTTTTCTTCTATTTGTGTAGTTGTAGCTTCTGTTACTACCGAACTAGAAGCATACCCCCCAAGATCATCTTTGTACTTTAGCCCTATTGTTGCAAGAAGACTTGATGTAGTGCTGTCATTATTAATCGTAAAGGTGTTAAATCCGCTCTGAATCATTAATTGTCCATCGGAAGATATAGAGGCTTCAAGACCTAGAGCTTCAAATTTTTCTATCAAAGATCCAAAGGTTTCATCAGCCGTTATATCAATTACAGCATTTTCGTCATTTATTTTAACAGATAATTTCCCTTCTGCTTTAAGAGTTGAATTACCCCAAGGGCTGTCATAATAACTTAATAAGGTATCTTCTGTTGCAGCTGTTATATTCGTTACAATTTCTGAAGTTTCTTCAAGACCGGAGTACCTGTAACTTGACTCATGAGATAAGGTTCCGAATAATTGTTCTACAACATTTGAAGCGTTTGTAGTGGTAGTAGATTTAGTAATATAAGAATCTCCTGCTCCTTTTATGGTAAGTATAGAGCTATCTCCTTTTGTTACAAGAGAGGCTTCTATGCCAAATCTCTTAAGGGTTTCTAAAAATGAACCCATTGTTTCACCGGTAGAAATATATGCAGTATATTTTACACCATTATTGTAGATGAAATACTCACCAGTTGTTACTCCTAGTAACGATAATTCTGTGTCCATAGTTACAGCAGTATCTAATGTATTTGTACTAATAACGCTGAGTGTAGAGCTTTTGTAACTGTTAGTCTGAATCCAATTTTCAAGGTTAATTCCGAGCAGTTCGAGAGCATTGGATGCTTGTCCGATGCCTGTATATTTTTGCAGAAGGCTATTTCCTGTATTTTTAAGTATTAGCTGCCCGTTTTCGTTAAGTACGGATTCAAAGCCATAGAGAGCCAGCTGATCCATGAGGGTTCCTATAGTATCGTCGGCGGTGAGTTCTATGTTTGTTTGTATACCGTCTTTGACTACGGTTATGAAGCCTTCTTGATATGTTCCTTCATTTATATCAGAGAGTTTGGTATCTCTGGTAACGGCTTTGACGACGTCTTTAGGGATAGTAATTCCGTTAGAAGTATAGATATTAACAAAATCCCATTCTTCAAATAGTGTAGAAACAATATTTGAATTTTGTCCAGCAAGAGCTGAACTTGCTAAGTAAGTATTTCCGTACGCACCAACAGATATTTCTCCATTTTGTGAAATATCAACTATTAAGCCATGCTCTGCAAGCATTGCTTTTAAATCATTTACAGTCATATCGGCGGTTATAGTAGCAGTACTTCTAACGCCATTGTTATAAATGTAGAATGTACCTTCTGTAATTCCAAGGTTTGTTCCTGTTTCATCTTGCAAATCGCTAAGTTTAGTTGAATTATTAACTACATTATTTACAACAACAGTATAAGATAGGTTGTCACTTGTTGAATCATATCTTTCTGACCAGTTATTTAGTATATTTAATTTTTGTAAGATATTAGAAGCGCCTGATGAAATACCATCTGTTGTCATATAACTATTATTATTTCCTTCAAAAAAAAGTTTTCCATCAGAAGAAAGCTTCATGCTAATACCATACTGCGAAAGTTTAGCCGCTAATGTCTTAAGGGTGTCGTTATTGTTAATATTGACAAGATATCTTGTTCCATCTTGATATACATAAATGTTACCGCTTGTTATACCAAGACTATTTCCTGCAGCATCAGTTAGTTCATTCAATTTTGTATCCAAAGTTGTTTCTTTTACAATAGTTTTCTTATCATTTAATTCATTGGATGTCTGAGATACAGACCCCATATCCCAGTTCTTGAGTCCAAATATATCAAGAATGTTTGAACCGCCAGTGAGTGATTTTAAACAACTTTCTCCTATCCCGGTAACTACTAAACGGCCTTCAGCATCAATCTGAGAATTGAATCCATGTTCTGCAAGTAAATTCATAAAATCAGAAACTGTTTTTACTTTTGTTGTATCAACATTAACAGTATAATTTACCCCCTGTTGTGTAATTAAAATGTTTCCACCGTTAATTCCAAGATCTGCAAGCAGGGTATCCTTGTCCATGTTAGCAATAACAGAGTGTGTTTGTCTGTCGGAATTTGTGTTTGTGCATATTTCGTCTACTGTAGTTGTCCAGGTGTTTCCATTACCAGCAGTTTTTAGTTTTAATGCTGTTTGTAGATTAGAGGATATATTTGTAATATATCCATTCTTCGTCCCGCGAAGAGTTAAACGCCCGTCTAATACATATCCATTTATACCTAAACCAGCAAGCGATGTAATGATATCATCGATTGTGGCCTCATTTTTGAATGTAATAGTATAACTATTATCTTCATAGTTTACGCTAATTGTACCACTTCCACTAAAGCCCAGTTCAGACAAAGTTGTGTCTGTTGCCAGTGTCCTTGTTTCTTCTATTGTTAGTGTTGAACCTAAATATGTATAATTTTGGTATGGCCGGGTTTCGCTCCATTGATATACATAATTCATCCCTAAAGCATCTTTTACACCACTAGACATAGAAGTAATATAACCATTATGCGTACCCTGAATTGTTATAGCTCCATTATGAATTATTGCTGAGATACCGTATCCTCCGAGAGCTGAAACCATGTCCCATACAGTATTGTCCGACGTTATGGTTATAGTATACTCCGTCCCCTCGTACATGACGTTTATATATTCAGAACTTCCCCACATGCCAAGTTGTGCAAAAGAGGACTCCAATGTCATCATTTCTGTTACTGTAACAGGAACTGTTTGTGTAGCAGTGCAAGTAGCAGTGATGTCTACTGTTATTGTTTTTGAACCGGTTGCAGTTGTTGAAATAGTGATAGTTTTTGTTCCTGTTATATAATCAATGTATCCATCACCGTTATCAATAATACCTGCAGACATGTTTATGTTGCACTCATATTTAGCATCAACATATTCTTTGGTAATATCAAGTTCTTTGTCAATTGACATCATTGAATTTGAACCTATATCAATATTAAATTTTCCAAGAAGACCATTCGGTTCCCAAAGCACGATTGCCGTATCATTATTATCTCCGATGGTAAGTTTATGGTTTTCATATTTAGCAGTAATACCTACTGAAGCGAGTTTGGATATTAAGTCATCTAGAGTTTCAGTTTTTAAGTCTAGAACTACATTTTTTTGTGCAGTGCTATCAGTTGTTAGACATGTTATGGTTACTATAAAATCATCTGTTGGCATTGTTTCTCGGAACAATGTATAAAGTAGCTCATCTGCTTCGTATAGTGTACCATCAGATGCGTATACCTCAGAGGATGAAGTAGTTGGGTAAATTTTTCCTATATTATAATCATTTGTATCAATTGAAATACCAAGCATATCAGCAATATCGCCGGATATTGATGTTATTGTTTCACCTATTGTTATACCTTCTGCTTTGATTAATAACTTCCCATCTTCTAATGTTATTCCTCCATTTTTGGCTTTTAAAACCTCGTTTAATGCTGTAATAACATCTCCGACAGTATCCTCCTTTCCAAATGTGAATGTTTGAGATGGAGCATTTGTTTTATCAATTGTTAGAGTCATTTTTTCTTTTGCTTCACGCCAGGTGCCAAGCTTTGTCGATGAAGTCGGTATAATTGTTGTAGTAACATATACTCTGGGTTCGGAAGTGACTGAAGATGTCCAAACTGTACCATCTTTTGCTGTGAATGATATGGAACCTGTAAGATTAGATGGCTGTGACTCTCCGTCAAGGTGAGTGGATTTTATATGAAATGTAAGTACCCCATTCTCATCTATTGTAGCTGTTGTTTCTGGAAATATCGAATTTAGTTCATCGACAAAATCTCGTACTGTATCTCGGGTCCCAGGAGTGTATACAGTGGTGAAACCATCATAATTCAAGTCAATTTTGGTAATCCCTCCTCCAGTAATATCGCTCCAATATGAATCCAGGCTAGGGAATGTTAAACCACCACCTACAGTTGTTGTCATTGTTATAGTAACAGTTTCTGTTGCTTGTGCAGTAGTTGTTATTGTGACAGTGGTTGTTCCATGAAATACTGTTTCGTAAGAGTATGTAGTAACTTCTTGAGTTACTGAAAGATAACTTTGAGATGTACCGGTGTTTGATATACCAATAGTTTTAGTTATTGTTGTATTAGAATTTGGAGAGATTTTTAATACATCAGTAATAAAATCTCCAGTCAAATAAACATCGTTATTAGTATCAAGTTGAACGATACCATCATCGATTGAACCATTAACGCCTAAACTACTTGCGAATGCATTAAAAAATTCTGCAAATGTAAGTGTATCTTCTAAACTAATAGTGTATGATGTTGGGCCATTTATTATAAAATCACTGTCTGTATACTTAACAGTATATGTATGAAGTGGCTGTAAACTTCCTAAATTACCATTAGGAGAGAATTTATCAGGGTCAATATAGTTGTATACTATACTATATTCTCTATCTTTCTCCATACCTGTTGTTAAAAGAAAATCATCCGTCATTGTTGCATTTAGAGTCACTAGATATTTTATAGATTCAGAAGAAGTGTTAGAGGTTCCGCTTGTTATTGTTACAAATTCTGAACGAAGTTCTACGCCAAGTGCGTCAACGATATCTCCTTTAATATAGGCACCATCAGATGAAATTAACGAGATTATACCATCATTGATTGTAGCGCTGATATTATATTGGCTCAATGCTCCAAAAAATTCATTTATGGTACTGGTTCCATCAAGCTTAAAAGTCCCAGCAAGCGTGTGATCTTTGTTATATACTGAAATTGTTCCGTCTGAAAAGGAAATTATTTCATCAAGTTTTGTAGTAGAAGTGGCAGAAACAACGTTTGTTATAGTGATGCTATTACCAAGAGCAAACGAAGATTTGTTGCTTGTGTCAAGTCCCATGTTATTTTCAAGGACTGTATTTTGAATATATCCATTATCAACAACAAAAATGCCATCCTTAAAACTGGAAGTTATATTGTTGTGTGTGTTGATAAAATCGAGCAGGTTTCCAATAGTTGTATCTTCATTTACAGTAATTGAGCCGGCGAGTGAACCATCGGAGTTATACAAATTAATGGTTCTTTGTGCCACTGACATCGAATTAGATATGCCAAATTCAGCAAGCCTTGTAGCTTCAGTAGCATCTACCGTGATAGTTTCTTTTTTCGAAAGCGCATTAGAAGTAACATATTTGCCGGATAAGGTTTCTGTTAAGTTCAAGACATCAGCAAGATTTGAAGTTCCTCCGTTTATTACAGCATTTTCGATAGTGATTTTGTGTGTATCAGAATCCCAGTATGCTTCAATTCCTACATTTTTTAATTTATCAATAAAAGTTTTTATGCTATCAGTTTGAGTGACATTAATAGTCCTATTTTCTCCTCTGACTTCAAATATAGCAGTACCATTTCCTGAAAGTCCTAGATTTCCTAGTGTAGTAGTTAATGACGCATTGATGTTATTTGTGACTTTATGCGTTAAAGCTTGTGTTTTGGAGTATGTAGATGCAACTGTTATTTGATCGGTAGAAATAACAGGAGAGCCATAAAGAGCTGTTAGTATATCTGAACCTTGCATGTATCTTGCATCATTTTCTCTAATTGTTCCATCTGCGATTAATTGTTTTACTCTATCATCAGAAAGTGTTGCGAAAGCACCTCCGGTAATTTCTAAAACGCCATCATCACGGAGTTTTGTATATATTCCAAGGTTACCAAGGTCGGCCATAAAGTCACCTAGGGTTTGACCGTGGTATATTTTTTCATAGAATTTATTGCCATTAGCATCTGTAACTTCAAGATATCCTGCTCTTACTTTAAGATCGTCAACAAGCATTGTATCCATTGTTACCAACTCAAAATGTTCTACAGTTTCTGTAAGAGGTTTACCTGTTGTCATTGACGAGTGCGGCTCTACTTTTAATCCTAATGCAGCTATCGCGTCAAAACTCCCGCCTGTAATAGTTCCACCGGTAATTTCTATTGTACCGTCATTATTTAAGTTTGCAGACAAACCAGCATTAGTCATTTCTTCCAAAAGCATTCCAAGTGTTGTTGTCTGGTTTATTGTTATTGTAGATAATTCGTTATTGGAGTTTTTTATTATTACTGTTTGCCCGTTTGTAATATTAATCCCTTCTCCAAGTTCTGATAAAAGTGTATCTGATGTTGCTGTTGTAACTTGTGTAATGATGGTTTCATGTGACAAATTCCCGGATGTTTGTGAATTTGAGTAAACATCAAATTCAAGCCCCAAAGCATCAGTAAAATTAGTAGTGCCTTCTCCTGTTATTTTTGCGTCAGAAATTGTCAGATAACCTTCTTTAGAGAGCGTTGCAAGAACATCAATATCTGCAAAATCTTCTATCAGTGTACTAAGTGTAGAATCTGTATCTATTGTGATATTATAACTCTTATCATTGGCTTCAACAGTTATTACACCAGTTTTAACTCCAAGTTCTGACAATAAGGTATCTTCAGTTGCAGCTGAAAATATTGTATCGGTAGAAGAGGTTTTAAGCTCATTACTTTCGTAACCTTCATTTACACCTTCTAGATGTAAGCCTTCAACAATTCCTGTGTTTCCGATATCGTTGATGTCATCCGCGCTAATATCAACAGAGAATAACCCTGTTTTTTCATTAAAAGATGCATTTACTCCAATTTCGTTAAATTTGTCTATAAGAGATTGAATCGTTTCATTCTCTGTGATAGTGATACCTCTTTCAACTCCATTAACATTAACACCTATGTTACCGGCTTTAATACCGAGGTTGATAAGCTTAGAATCTGCTGTCGCCGTAGTTGTTTTAACTACTGTAGTCATATAGCTGTAATTACTATTTGCTGCGGTATTAGTCGCAAGTTCATTAACCTGCATATTGTATTCTGCTTCTTCCGCTTCTGTTGTTGCGGATGCTGTTAAAACATCTAAATTGCTTGATGTAGCAAGGTTTTGAGCAAATAAATCCATTGATGCTACGCCAAATTTTGCATCTGTTACTTTTTCTATCATTGAGCGAAAAGATGTAAAAAAGGATTTAATATTATCAAGCGTTTCTTTGGACAGCAATACCGTTTCTTTTTCTTCTTCAAGCGTGTCTATCTTTGCTTGTTTTAGTGCTACAAGCGATTCTACCCAAGAAGATGTATCTAAACCGGATGCCAGTCCGCTGAATGATATTGTCACCTTAATTACCTATATTTTCCAACCATCGTGGGGGTTATTAAAGAAAGAGGTATTGGATTTGCCCAATACCTACTCCATACATTTCAATAAAGTAACATTTGCAATGATTATGGAGATTTTCAGACAAATATTCATACCCTGCACTTGTTTACAATACAAATGCAAGTACGTGATAAATACTCTGTGATTTCTTTCTTATTTATTCGTTACTTAAATTCATAACATTTTGATACAAATGTTATGTTGCTCTAATAATGATTTTTCCTATATTAGCAGGGATTGAAACTTTAATTATTATTTAAATTTATATAAAAACAAAAAATTTCCAAGGGTTCACAACTCCTGAAAGGTATGCTATAATTAATTTAGTAACGAATTAGAACATAACATTTGTATCAAAATGTTATGTTAATTTATTTTTAAGACTTAATATTTCTTAACAAAAAGCTAAATATGGGACAAAATCTCTGCAAAATCTTCAATTCTACAATCTGCTGTTAAAGATATTCTTAAGCGTGATGTACCTTCCGGCACGGTCGGAGGACGAATTGCCGGTATATAATACCCCAATGCTCTCAATTTTTCTGATACTTGTAGAGTATCATCATTGCTACCGATGACTATAGGTATTATATGTGACGATGATACTGTTTCAATCCCTTTTGTTTTTAATAGTGAATGAACATCGGCTGTAAGTTTCTGAAGTTTTAATTTCTGTGACTCAAGATAGCTTCGTTGTTCAGTTAGAAGCCAATTCGACCATGCAATATTCAAAGGTGGAATAGATGTTGAAAAAATAAAGGAACGGGCTTTATTTATCAAATACGTTATTATATCACTGTTTGCAGCACAAAATGCACCAAATGAACCTACCGCTTTGCCAAAAGTTGCTGTTATAATATCAACATCTTTTCCGAATGATACACCCGCCAGCGTATCTCCATAGCAGGCAAATGCGTGTGCTTCATCAATCATTAGCAGACAGTTGTACTTATTCTTTAATTCCACTAGCTTGTCAATATCTGCAACATCACCATCCATACTAAATACAGATTCAGAAACAATCAGTGCCCGTTTATACTCACCACGTTTCCTTTGCAAGAGTTTTTCAAGATTGTCATAGTCAAAATGTTTATACCTGAAAAAATCGCCTCTTGAAAGCTGCATTCCATCAATTATACTTGCATGGTTCAGCTTATCAGAAAATATTACATCCCCTCTATCTATAAGAGCTGATACAACTCCCAGATTGCACTGATAACCAGTATTAAATATAAGGGCAGCTTCTTTATTAAAAATTCTGCTTACTGTCTGCTCTAAATCGACGTACTCAGGAGAACTTCCGCTTAAAAGCCTTGCTGAAGCAGAAGATAACATACTTTTAGTAACACTCAAAAATTCTTTTTCCAGCTCTGCTTTGGTACTGATACCAAGATAATCATTTGAAGCAAAATTTAAATACTCTGTTCCATCAATGATTATCCTGCCGTCTGATTTCGCCTGAATATTCGGGATACTTCGGAGCTGTCCCTTATTTCTTAGCGCTTCTAATTCTGTTTTTATCATTTAAAATATCTTTCGCTTTTTCCAACTGTACATCATTCTTTGTATCAATAAGCAAGTCATAATCATTACCTATTTCTATATCAGGCTTAATTCCTAATTTATTAATATCAGTGCCATTCGGCGTTAAATATCTTGCAATAGTAATATTAACACCTGTTTGATTTGGCAGAGGTACAACCTTTTGCACAAGCCCTTTACCGAATGTTTTTTTGCCAACAAGCGTTGCTCTATGGTAGTCTTTTAGTGCTCCCGACAGAATCTCGCTGGCACTTGCACTCGCGCCGTTTACCAAAACTACTATTGGTTTATTCAATGGAAGCATTTCATCCTGAGCTTTAATAGATTTTTTATAACCATTCCTATAAATTATATCTACGATTGTGCCCTTCTGGATAAAAATATCTGCAATAAATACAGCATTATCCAGCAACCCGCCTGTATTTCCACGCAAATCAAGAATTAATGCATCTGTATTTTTTGTATTTTCAAGAGCCTCTACAAACTCATTTGGTGTTGAACCGCTCATAAAGCTGATTATTTGTATGTAACCTATATGATTATCTACGATAGAGCTCTTTACTGTTTTTATCTTTATTTCTTTTCTCTTAATCTTTTTTGAGATTTTTTTATTATTTCTTAGTATAGTTAATTCAACAACGCTGTTTTCAGGCCCTCTTACAAGAGATGCTACCTCTGAAACGTTCATACCGCTTATATCTTTGCCGTTTACAGCAGTGATAATATCCCCTTGTTTTAGCTGTGCAAACTCCGCCGGAGTTGCTGGCATTACATTGAAAATCTCGATTTTTCCGGAATTTGAATATATATTTACACCTATACCATATATTTTCGAAGTTATAGAAGTCGTTAAGTCCTCATAATCCTTCTTTGTCATAAATCTTGTATATGGCTCGTTTAAGCTGGCTATCATTGTATCAATAGCAACTCTTGCGTCTTCCTCTGTCTTAATTTGCCCTTGATAGCGATATTTCCATCGAGCCCAGTTCTGATGGTTTAAGCTAGGCTCGTAAAATTCTTTATTTATAATCTTCCAGGTCTTATCAAATAACTTCTGCGGTGCGACCTCTTCACTGTTAACTAAAGCCTGTCGCGAAAAGAATGCATTAGTTTTTGTAAAAGTTGACAAAAAAACTTTGTTAAATATTACTAAAATTAATACGGACAATATAAATATAAGTAACTGCTTTTTATTCATAACACAATTTAACATCAAGAATAACAGTTAATCAATATACATAAGGAAACCCAAGATGATTATTATTCATTCTTTATTGATTAGAAAAGCCTGGAGAAGTAAGCGGAAGATTTTTATACCCTTCATTGGCATATACTGTCTTTTTAATGTATTTGTTTGTGTGATTGCCTTTTTCAAGAAGCTGTTTAAGAATATTTTCACGTGTTACAAGCGCTGATTCCAAATTGTTTGATTCAGGAAACATCTTTAGGATTTCAGTCCAAACAACAGCCTCCATTGTCCAGGCATATGTTTCTTCGCTCAAAGAATTATATTCATCCTGATGAATAGCCTCGTGAGCCAGAAGTGCAGCTATTGCTCCAGGAGGTGCGTACTCGTGTTTAGGGTTAATATATATATATAATTTTCCCTTCTTTTTCCAGCCAATAGCATCAAATGTAGAATAGGCTTCATTTATTTCTGATAAGTCTTTAAACATAACTTTTACTGGATATTGTGTTACATTATATCCTAGAATCGCTTTCCGAGAAAAATCTCCAGAAGTACCCTTTAGCATGTCTAACGCTACGTGAAAAATCTGCTCGTCTGAAACATTTTTATATTCATCAGAAATACTATCTATGTACTCCTGAGTATACTTTGCAGGAAGTTTAACTGTTGACGGAACAGGCTGATATGTTTTTGCAAACGACACCTGAGTCGTCAAACTCAATAAAATCAATATCTTCAACAATCTTTTCATAACTCAACCCTCAATTCTTTATATTATTATATACTTTTAAAAGGGGAAAAGTCAAAAGAAAATATCTCTTGCTTTTAGGCTAAAAGCTTGATATAATAAGGCTTATGAGGGATTATGAACCATATTTTACAGAAGACGGATCTATAGGACTGTATTCTTATGCTGATAAAGATGTTTACCACTCCAAATTCGGAGCTCTAACTGAAGCCTGGGAAAAATTTATTCTTCCTGCTGATCTTGATAATTTTGATTTTGAAAACTTAAAAGTTTTAGATGTCTGTTATGGAATAGGTTACAATACAAAAGCTTTAATGAGTTTTTTAATAAATCATGTAAAATTCAAAAAGAAAAATATATTTATTAAACTGTTTAATCTCGTTTCGATAGGTATTAATAATTTAATAAGGAAAGCTAAAGGTTTATCGCCATATAACGAAACGAGATGTGATGATAAAAATTATTGCTTTTCTATAGACTGCTTGGATATAAATGAAGAACTTGTAAAATTATCACCATTTTTTAGAACAGTTAAAACACCCGAAGAAATTTACGAAAGTATTGTGCCAAAAATTTTAAATTGCTTTGATACATACTACACCCTCAAAAAATTGTTTATAGAAATCGCATCACGCTTTGCTCCTAAAAATAAAAAGAGTATCAATGAGCTTTTAGATTTAAAATTTAGAAATATGCACATAGAAAAAGAATATAAAATTAATCCTTATGTAAACTACATCATAATGAATAGATTGTATGAACATTTCGAAGGAGAATATTTAAACAAAGACCTAAAAAAAATTCTTCGAGAAAAGAAAAATCGGAGTTTTTTTGATAAGCCTTCAATAAAATATGCGCGTTTTAATCAAATCTGGGGGTATCATAAGTCATCCAGATTTAATTTATCAGCCTTCTTACATAATATTTATTATGCCCATTTATCGAAGCGATATAAAAAGATGAAATTTAAGACTGCTGAGAGCCTTTTTAACGTCAATTTCTACATAAATGATGCAAGAAAGACCATTTTGCAGCTTAAAGGCGAATACGACCTTATATTCCTAGATGCATTTACCTATACAAAAGCTCCGCAGCTATGGTCTGTTGAATTTATTGCTGAACTATACAAACGTATATCTGATTCGGGACTGCTTATGACTTACTCTACATCTGCTCAGGTGAGAAATACTCTTCTTGAAAATAAATTCTATGTTGGAAAAATCTACGATAAAAAAACAAACAGAGTAATTGGAACTATTGCTTCTAAAGATAAAACAAAAATTAAACATCCGTTAAATACATATGAAATAGGATTATGCAATACAAAAGCCGGTATTCCATACCACGATCCTAATCTTTCTTTTGACAGCAAAGATATTATGGAACTAAGAGAATATGAATTCCGACACAGCGACCTGATGAGTTCTTCGAAATATATGAAAATAAGGAGCCTTAAAAATGAATAAATACGATATAGTAATTGCAGGAGGAGGAACGGCAGGATGTGCATGTGCATATACCGCTGCAAAATATGGACTTAAAGTACTTCTTATAGAAAAAAACTCCTTTTTAGGAGGCTCTATTACTTCTTCACTGGTTATTCCGGCTATGAAAACCTCAGAAAATGCAATAAATACAGAGTTTTTTGAAACTTTATACAATAAACTGGCTGTATTAGAAGGCGCAATAACTTACTCTGACGGAAATAAAGGATGGTTTAATCCTGAACTTACAAAAATAGTTCTTGATGATATGCTTATTTCGGCCGGCGTCAAAATAATTTTTGAAGCAAATATAAGAAAAATAGAAGAAAAATTATCATCATATATCGTAACGATAGAGAATGATAATCTAACACCTTTGAACAAAGAGTTATTGTTATCTATCGAAGCGAAGTATGTAATAGACGCAACTGGTGATGCAAAAATTTGTAAAAAATTAAATTGTGAATTTTTAACGGCAAGTAATGGTAAAAATTCACAGCCGGTTAATTTAAGATTTATAATGTCTGGCGTAAATACAACTGAATTTTCCAAATGGATTATGGAGCTTGATAAAGACAGAGATGTTACAACTAGTTGTACTATTAACGGAAAAATATACTTGTCTACTGCATATACCTGGGATAGTAATAAAGACTGGGCTCTTAAGCCTGTATTTAAGGCTGCTATTGAGAATGGAGATATTACAGAGGCGGACTCTAACTATTTTCAGATATTTTCAGTAGCAGGGACTCCAGATTCTATTGCATTTAACTGTCCACGGCTATTGGATACATCCTCTAATCCTTATGTTGAGGGGCGTAGAAGCATTTTAAGGTTATCAAAATTTTGTAAAAAATACTTTACAGGATTTAAAAATGCATATATTTCATCAATTGCAAACACACTGGGCATAAGGGTTTCGAATAGAGTAAAAGGCAAATATATCTATACACAGGACGATTTAAAAGAAGGGAAAAAATTTGATAATCCTGTAGTTATCTCAAATTACCCTATAGACATACATTCGGATAAAAAAGACAGCTCTACGCTTGAAAAAGTTTATAAAGAATATCAGCTTCCTATTGAAGCTCTTATGGTAAAAGACAGATTATTTGTTGCTGGACGATGTATATCAGCTGATTTTGAAGCTCAGGCTGCTCTTCGCATAATTCCATCTTGTTTTTCTATGGGAGAAGGCCTTGCAAAATATCTAGTTAAAATTATTAGTAATAGTATGGATATACTCTAAAATCTGAGAGAAATAAGTAAGATTTGTATCACCATTTATTATAATATCAGCCTCTGATCTAAATGGTTTTACATATTTTTCACCTGCGCCAAGAATATATTCCCAGTGTTTTTTAGCATTTTCTAAGTCTTGGTTACGTTCTGTGTAAGCCCTTGTTAAGAAGCGCTCTTTTCGTAGTTCCAAATCCGTTTCTACATAGACTTTAATATCAAATATATCTTTATTTTCACCGAACATTGATGCCATACCCTCAACTACAACAATTTTATTAGAAGGTACAAATTTTGATTTTGGCACAGAAACTCCGGTACCATTTAGCAGATATTCAGGGGAATAAACATCTTCACCGTGTGAAATTTTATCTAAATCTTCTTTTAAAATATCCAGCTGAAAGCTGTTCGGAGAGTCAACATCATAGCCGTTATCTCTAAGATTATCAAATGTTCCGAATTTTTTTATTAATTCAGAAATATCATTAAAATAATTATCTGTAGTTAGTATTGTAACAGGCATATTAAAACGTTTTATAACATTTTGAATTTCCTTGCATATTGTTGATTTACCCGAAGCAGACTCGCCTGTAATACCTATCATTATTCTTTTTTCCGGATTCTGGATTAAACGTCTGGAAAACTTCTGAATAAAATCATACCGAACCTCAACAAAAATCGGCTCGGCAGCTTTATTATCATATGCTAATACTTGTTTAAATTTTGACTGCAAATAAAATGCCAACAGTTCACGTCCCGTTTTTTGGTTAAAATCAGGCTTGAGTATCTTATCTGCGGAGTTCAATTCTTTTTCTATTAAATGGGAAATCCCTGTTTTATCATCTTCAGTCATATGCTTATTCCAATATTATTACATTATACCCTTAAGAAATTTAAAGGTAAAGGGGTGTTAAGACTCAAATAATTCGCTGATTTTATCAGCAATATCTCTAGGATCAATTTCTTGAGTTATTTTGTTTATATCCTGCGCAGTTTGATAAAGCTTTGCAGCTTCTACTTTATCGCCTACAATAGAAGTTGCTCTTGCAAGATTAAAATGCGCCAGTGCGTAGTTAGGATTTGCATCCACAGCATTTTTAAACAATTCAATTGCTTTATTAACTCTGCCTAAATCATCCAGATAAATAACCCCAAGGTTATTGTAGGCAATATCATAATTTTTATTGTATTTAATTGCCAGTTCATAAGACTTTATAGCTTCTTCAGTATCCCCCTTACCCCAGTATAAGAAACCGAGGTTACAATGTATTTTTGCGTTGTAAGGCTGAAGTTCTAAAGCCTGCCTGTATACTGCAAGTGCATTATTATAATCCTCTTTGTCATAAAAAGCACTTCCGAGATTAACATAAATATCAATATCATCCGGTGTCAATACATACGCAGTCTGATAAGCAGATATTGCAGCATCCGGATCAGATTTATTTTCCTGATAGACAAACCCCATAGTTTGAGCTATAACACTGGTCCAAGTTTTATTTGGATTAAGGGTAATTGCAGTCTGGTAATTTGATATGGCTAAATCAAATTCACCTTTAATATAATAAATATTTGCTAAATTAGAATATAAATCAGGCATATTAGGCGCCATTGCAATTAATTTAATATAAACATCTATAGCCTGATTGTAATCTCCCTGTTCTTCATAAGCCCTGCACAAGTGTCTATAGGCTGCAATATTAAATGAATCAAGCCATATTGCCATTTTATATTCTGTAATAGCATCTTCAAAATACCCCGTAGACAGGTATATATCGCCAAGTACACAATACAAAGGTGCAAAACCTGGAGCTCGCTCTATTGCATCTTTATAAAGCTGTATTGCTTTTGAAAAATCTTTCACCTGAATAGCATAAAAACCTTTTAAAAATAGAGGAAGGAAACGCATATAAGACAGGTTTCTTATAATATTTTGCTGCGCAGTTTTATCAAAAGGAATGAGCAGTGCTGCCATCATCTTTTCATAAAAAGCTTTAAGCTTAGTTTTTGTATTTTTAAACGCTGATGCTTCATAAAGTTTACACAACAAATAATGTGCACTTGAAGATTTTAATCTAGAAGAAATAATAGCAGCCTGTGCTGCATCTATAGCATCAGTAAAATGAGCCTTTTTAACAAAAGTTTCTGCAAGCATATAATATGCTTCATAATAGTTATTTTTCTTTTCTAAAGCCATAGTAAAGTAGTTTATAGCCTTATCCAAATCCCCTTTATGATAGAAAGCGACTCCTATTTTATAATAAATTTCACAAGAATCAATTAACGATTCCATAGCAAGCTGGTATTCAGTAATAGCCTCATCTATATACTGACAGGCATTATAAATATCCAGATGCCACTTCATATATAAATCACCAAGCCTAACATGCAATGCAGGATTGGTAGGGTCTTTCTGTAAATCCAAACGGCATCTTTCTATCTGGTCAAACATTTTATTTTTGTTTTCTTTTTTATTAATTATGTTATCTCTATCGTCTGCTAATTTTTTCATAATCTTTCCTAATCAGAGCTGTTGCTGTATAAGTACATATAATATAATAGTGTCTGCCTGTCTTCATCTACCATATTTGAGTATGATATCTGGTATTCATTATCATAAACCGGATCAATATAAGTTACTGTGCCCTTAAATCTAATTATACCACACTTTTTAGGTAATATTAACTCACAGTCAAAAGTATCATCAAGCTTAAACTCATAATCACAATAAAACTTAAGATATTCTGTCGCAATTTCAAAAGTACTAACTTTGAAAAACTTTTCCCCCATTGTAATATTAAGAGTTTCGACAGCATCGACAACAGGAATTTCATCATTTGGCGTTAATTTCATTGCATTGTAGTCAAGCTCAACCGAAAATTCATCCTCAAGAGGAGAAGTAATAACGATAGTATTAAAATCTACAGTACCTATTTTAGAAAAAGCTTTAATAGTCAAACTGCAGCCTACATCGAGGTATTCTATATATCTCATGAAGTACTGTGGTAAATCAATTACAATTCTATCTTCAAGCAATGCTGAAATTACACAAGCAATTTCTACTAAGCTATCTTCTTTTTGAAACAAAATACTTAATTTTTGCCCTGCCTTCAATAAATCCATGTATAATATTATAAACTAAAAATACGTTTTCAGCTAATCATATAAATGAACTAATTTATTAATAAGGAAGTGTATCTACAAACTCCGGCACCTTGATATTTGTCATAGGCACATCCTTTTGTCTGTATGATTTTTGAGTATAGGAAATCCAGTTAAACAAAAGTACTGAACTTGGTTTATCTACTATACCATTAATTACACTTCTAAACTCTTTAGTATTTTTCATAGTCAGCTGAGGAAGTTTTTCAAAGTCTTCCGGCAAAATATTATATTTATTATCTTCACCGGTCAGCATTACCATAAGCTTATTAAATGAAAAATCCCCAAACGCACCTAAGCCGGAAATAACTTCATCAGATAAACGTCCTAATACAACCAATTTTGCATAATCTGTATCAGGGTTATACGTTCCCTTTATAAACAATGCCATAAGAGGTCCTTGCGACTGCAGGAATTTTACCTGAGCTATGCCGTCTTTTAAGTCTACATCGCCTCTTAAATATTTAAAGAGTCCTGTATCCTTCAATGTTATTGCTTTAGTGACAACGCTTAGTGAAGTGCGCAGCATGTTATCTGCAATTACGTTTTGTGCATACAACAAATGTTCAAGTTTGCCGAGCGTTCCCATTCGCCCATTATGCACTATAAATTTTATATTACCATTCAGAGATTGCTTAGAACTTAAATTACCGCTCATAGAAGTATCAAAATCCATAACCCCGCTTACAGAATCTTTACGTGTAGATACTATATCAAAAATTGGCGCAGCACTAACACCTCTTGCCTGTATATTCGAACTAAAATGTTCATCTTTGAGATTAAACTCCATAGAACCGGCTAACTTGCCGTTAAACAGTTCAGAAGAGATATTCTTCATCATCAGGTTATTATTTTTTAAGCTAAAATCAGTTGATAAAGCTGATAAATAAAGAGGAGAGTTGTAAATATTAGCGAGAAGCTTTTCAGAGTAGAACTTACCTTCATTTATGCTTAAAGGTACTTGCTTAAATGCAGGACTGTCTTTATACATAAGGAAAGTATCTGTATTTACGTATTTTGACTTTACACTCACATTTTTTACAAGCAATTCTTTCGAAATATCAGTCGATATTGTTGAATTTATTCCCATGACTGAATCTGCAATCTTCACCTGAGGTGCATTTAATACAGCAACCGTCTTATTAAAATCGACTGTAAGATTATTTATTGCAAGCTGTAAGAACTGATTAATTACATTTTGAGCTGTTATTTGACCTACAATATCAGGTTTCTTAATTTTTCCGTTTATGAAAATATCCCCTTTTAACTGTGCGATTGTATCAAAATATGTAATATTAAGCTGTTGAGGTATAAAAACTCGTAAATTTTTAAATGCTGGTTCAGAAGCAAGATTATCTACATTTCCCGTAATTATTAACTTTTTCTGACCTTTTACATTAAGCTTAAAATCATTGGAAAGCTTGCCTGAAAATGGAGAAACACTTAAATCTTCTATTTTCAGATTTTGATTTTCAATTTTAGACACAAAGTTAACCAATGAAGGCTCGTCAAGTATTAGAGCTTTCTCCATTACAACCTGTGCAATTATATTTTGAATACTAGAATTGCCATAAACAGATAACTTAATAGGATATACAGCATAATTTGTTTTTACTGCTTTTATATCCCTCGAGTTGACAGACCCGTTAAGCCCTACATTAAATGTCAAATCTTTTGTATTGTAATTTGTAATTTCTGCTTTCGCGCTAAGCTTAGAATTTGGTAAAAATACATTTGTTTCCGGAACTTTTATAGTATCTCTCTCAATATAAAGCTTTAAGAGAGGTAATTTTATGAGCTCTGTTTTATCAGTATTTATAGCAATATTATTAATATATGCTATATTATCTTTGTTAGTATCAATTTTCAATGATGAAAAAGCAAGCTTATTGTCATTATTTATGCATTTAAAGTTTTCAATCTGTAAATTTTCTTTATGTGTAACATTTTCTAATGTACCGCCGATATTAGCAACAAGCGATGCTATACCGCTTTTTATCCCGAAGCTCGCAGGACACAGATGTTTCAGTTCTACTTTGTGCATCAGAACTTCAATATCAATATTTTTATCAATCTTTCCTTTTACCATAATAGGGGCATTATTAACATACCATACTGCATCTGTAATATTTATTACATTATTTGAAAAATCAATATTTGAACTTATATTATTAATATCAATACCATTTGCTTTTATTGAAGCATTTGAAATCTTAAGAAAACCTGCTGATTTAAGCTTATTCAAATCGCCTTTTATTGTAAAATCAGCTTTTAGCTGGCCGTTAATAGAATCAATGGCCTTGTATTTTGAGAAATCTGCAAGCAATTTAACTTTTTTATATAAGTCATGCAGCTTTATTTCATCTGTCTTAACTTTCAAATCCAAACTGCGTTTTTTAGAATTATTTATTACCCCGTCAATATAAACTTTTTTATCATTTGAAGCATATATATTTGAGAGCACCCCTACTTTATCGCCTAAAAAAGTTAAATATATAAAGCTTTTTGGTGTTCTTTTATCAGGGTCAAGAACAGATATATTATCAATATTAATAAGCCCTGATATCTGTAAGTCCCCATTCAAATTATTATACAGTTTTAAATCCGCAATTATATCAGAATGGAAATCTAAAGTTTCCATCTGTTCAAGAAAGGCTTCAATATCAATATCCGGAGTCTTTTCAGACATTTTTATATTAGGAAGAATTGATAAATCATAAGATAAAAACTTTTTATCATTGATAGAGAATTCTCCCGTAGATTTTAATCTAAGGTTCTCGAAATTAATGACCTTTGCTATTTCTAACCAATTTCCTGCTATTCTGTATTTTTTATCTTTAGGGGCATCAAGGTAAGAAATACTATAGTTTTTCAAAGTCATATCTGGAATTTCATTAAAGTCTTTAGAGTTCATTTTTTCCAGAAGCTTATTTAAGTATTTATCATTAGAACTAACTTTTACAATGAACTTATCAGCATATAATCTTTTTACAATCACATCATCTTTGAATAGTGACGCCCAAGGTATGAAAAACTTCACATTATCAAATTGACCAAATTTTTGTCCATCCTCATACATGATATGCATTACAGGAGCCTTAACCTTAAGTGATGGACCAAATCTAAGTATTAGCCTTTCTATATGTATTTTTACACCCAAATCTTTTGTTACCTGTGCCTCAATTGCAGGTATAAATCTTGTTGCATCAATTGGTACGAAACATATTGAAATACAGAATGCCAATACAACAAAAAATATTATTATAAAATTTCTATACTTTTTCATACTAAATAATTTCTCCGCTTCCCTTATCAAAGAAATACATGTCTTTTTCAGATATTCTCAACTCTACTTGCCCGCCGATAGGATAATCCAGGGGTAATCTGGCAGAACATTTATTCCCGTTCAAATTAAAATATATAATTCTTTCGCCGCCTGTCATTTCTACGATATCAGGTTTTATCGCAAGAACAGTATCCCCGCAAATCATTTTTTCTGCACGAATTGCAGCAATAACCTCTCCATTGATTTGTTTATTTGTTTCAAATGGGTGTCCGTTTATCTCAAACTTACCATTTATTACATTTACATCAATAAAATTCATTTGCCCGATAAAACCTGCAACAAACTTATTTTTAGGATTATTATATATAACCTCCGGAGAATCAGCCTGCTGTATCTTGCCTTTATCAAGTACAACAATTCTATCCCCCATAGTAAGTGCCTCGGTCTGGTCATGTGTAACATATATAAATGTTGTCTGCAATTTTTGATGCAGACGCTTAATTTCTGAACGCATCTGAACTCTTAAATTTGCATCAAGATTTGAGAGCGGTTCATCCATAAGAAAAACCTTAGGATTTCTTACAATTGCTCTGCCTAGAGCAACTCTTTGTCTTTGCCCTCCAGAGAGCTGTCTTGGTTTTCTATTCAATAAATCCGCAAGGTCAAGAGCCTTGGCAACCTCATGAACCTTTTCATCAATAACTGCTTTACTATACTTCCTCATTTTTAACCCGAAAGCAATATTGTCATAGACGCTCATATGCGGATACAAAGCATAACTCTGGAAAACAAAAGCGATATCTCTATCTTTTGGATGAACATTATTGACAACTTTTCCATCAATCATTATTTCGCCGGAAGAAATATCTTCAAGTCCGGAAATTAACCTCAGTATAGTAGATTTACCGCACCCTGACGATCCAACCAGAACAATAAATTCTTTGTCCTTTATCTCCAGATTTATATTATCTATTACATTTTTATTCCCATCGTAGCTTTTTACGAGGTTTCTCAATATTACGCTGCTCATAACTCATCCTATTTGTATTAACTCGGAATTAGCACATTAAAACTTGTATTTTTAAGTATTTTAGACTCTACCCATACGTTTCCGTTTAATGACTGAACCAAATTTTTAACACTTGCAAGGACAATTGCTCTCAATACATTCTTTCTATTGTTTGAATCTACAATTTTGTAAGGATCAAACATGCACTCCAAATCATTTTCAGATAGTAGTAATGAAGTACTCGAAAGTGATATAAGAGTGTATTGAGCTGGAGCAAGATTTTTTGATGCAATAAACTCTTCATCAGGATTTGAAAGATGTATATCAATATCTCCCATATCAACTGCCTTCAAGATTACTTCAAGCAAATCCTGTAAAATATTCTTAAGAATATTTTCATCCGAAGATATTGTTTTTTTAAAATTTTCATCCTGACTTATAGAAATTTTAACATCTTTACCCTTAAAAAGCTGTTCATTAAAGCGAACAACAGAGCTCACAAGACTTGAAACATCAAAAGTTTTATTCTCAGCTTTGCTAAGACAGGACTCTGTTTGGGATAGTTCAAGAAGTTTCCCTACAAAATACATTAAATCTGTAGAGTTTTTGTTAATTATTCTTATATACTTTTCCTGCTGTTCACTCATCACGCCGCCGAGCCCATCTGCCATAGCCTGAGAGAAACCTACAATAGACTGTATTGGAGCTTTAAAGTCATTAGCCAGTTTTATCAAAAAATTATTCTTTTCCCTATTTACTGTATCCACATCTTCTGTTTGAACCGGAGGAGCAGGAGGTACGGCATCTCTAAAATCCAGAACAAACCCTTCATCAATTTCTTTTACAGTCATATCAAAGTATGCTTCTTTACCTGTAAATTTAGTTATAATCGGTCTGTGCATTGCAATTGAATTGTAAATCAAATTCATCGGATTTTCTATAAAATCAGCAATATTAGATGTTAAAAGATGCATTTTTGAAGTTTCAAAAATTTCAGCAGCTGCATCATTTACCCACTGTATTTTTCCATCCTTACCACAGAGTACAAGAGCGTCTGGCAGGGCTTTTTCAACATCTATAGAATTAGTTCTGAATAATATTTTTTTTATGTCCATCTTTTCATAATCCTTTGACTGTATTTTATCACAAATACTATTAAAAAAAGATTAACTTTATTAAGTTTTGTAATTTTTTGTATTATTATAAAATTGTAAAGATATTTGAAGGGCTAAAAATGAAATATAAAGACTATTATGAAATATTAGGTGTTGCTAGAGATGCAGATGCTGCTGCAATTAAATCAGCATATCGTAAGCTTGCGAGGAAATACCATCCAGATGTAAATAAAACAAAAGAAGCTGAAGAAAAATTTAAAGATATTAATGAAGCTTATGAAGTTTTATCGGATAAAGCCAAAAGGCAGCGTTATGACAGCCTGGGCTCTAACTGGCAGGGCGGTGCAGACTATACTCCGCCTCCCGGATTTGAAAATTTTAGTTTTAATTTTAATCAGGGAGGAGCACAAAGCTTTGACTTTGGCGGAAGCGGTTTTTCTGACTTTTTTAGCTCGCTGTTTGGCGACATGATGGGCGGTATGGGAGCGCAGCAGTCGGCCGGTCAAAATTTTGGCGGCTTTGATTTCAGACAGACAGCTGGAAATTCATCCAGACAACAAAGAAGAACTACACAGCCTAAAACTGAAGATTTAGACATCACTAAAAATTTAAATGTTACAGCAAAAGAAATATTTGACGGTAAACCTATTTCTGTAACTTTTAATGAAATGGAAAAATGTACTCAGTGTCATGGAGGTACATACTGTGCTAACTGCGGTGGTACAGGAATCGTTTCACACTCAAGAAGTGTAAAAGTAAAACTGCCTAAAGGTGTAAGCGAGGGAAAGAAAGTTCGTCTTAAAGGAGAAGGAAAAACAGACGCATACGGTAATAAAGGCGACTTATACCTTGTAGTGCATTTTAAAGACAGCGAATATGAATTTGATGGAGATAATTTGATTAAAGAAGTTGATATAACGCCTCCAGAAGCTGTATTAGGCTGTTCAAAAGAAATTGAAACGTTACATGGCAAAATTAATATCAAAATTCCAGCAGGAGTTTCAAGCGGACAATCCTTAAGATTGAAGCAGATGGGCTTGCCAAAAACCTCTGGATACGGCGATTTAAATGCAAAAATTAAAATTGTTGTGCCGAAAAACATGTCAAAAGAAGTTATTGATTTATACAAAAAAATTCAATCTCTAAACTAAAATATTTCTTGACATAACCCATATTTATAAAGACAATTAAATAGGGGTAAAAATTAATGACAAAACAAACTTTTTTGCATGATAAGCATGTAGCTCTGGGAGCAAGAATGGTAGATTTTGCAGGCTGGCATATGCCTGTCCAGTATTCTTCAATCATAGAAGAACATAAGACTGTGAGAGAAAATGTCGGCCTGTTTGATGTTTCACACATGGGAGAAATGATTGTTTATGGTGAAGATGCTTTACCATATTTAAACAAATTAGTCCCTCAGGATATTACAAAACTTGTTGACCTGAAAGCTGCATATTGCCAGCTTACAAATAAGCAGGGCGGTATAATTGATGATTTGATAATATATAAACTTGAAACTAACAAATATCTTATTATTGCAAATGCATCCAGAATTGATGAAGACTTGAACTGGATGGTAAGAAATAAAACAGGGTTTAATGTTGAAATCATTAATGAGTCGCATAATTACTCACTGCTGGCTGTTCAAGGCCCGAAAGCCTGTGAATTAATAAAAAGTCTTGGAGTTGATGAACTGCCTTCATTTTTTGCAATTAAACGCAGTGAAATCTTTAATATTAATTTATGGATATCAAGAACAGGATATACTGGTGAAGACGGAGTTGAAATTCTTGTTAAAAATGAATTCTCAGAATACCTCTGGGATAAACTGCTAGAAGCAGGCAAAGAATACGGAATAAAGCCAATTGGTCTTGGCGCTCGCGATACTTTAAGATTAGAAGCTGCATTGCACTTATATGGTAATGATTTGAGCGAAGATACAACACCGATAGAAGCCGGATTGGCATCAGGTTGCGTGTAAGTGACCGTTACAAGGGTTTGTTCCATGAATGTCTCAATCTTGTCTATAACGGCTTCCA
>ENA-UESU01000916-UESU01000916.1-human-gut-metagenome-genome-assembly--contig:-NODE-916-length-23026-cov-5.756286_pt1 | contig 23026 bp, 12 predicted proteins | sample MGYA00243007_ERZ508008 | MGnify/ENA primary metagenome ERZ508008 (study PRJEB26167, sample SAMN06115399) | human gut metagenome | host: Homo sapiens | place: China:Henan | collected 2016-06-23 | study...
AGAAGTTACCCTTGGGATTGAATTTTAAACGGGTCGATCATAAAGAAGGATTAGCAACTTATTTCCGGGAATATCTTCGTTTGTTTATGACTGCGAATAAGCCCGATAGAAAACGTTACAGAGATTTATCACAGTTCAGGCTGGATTCGATTGTCTGGGAAACCAATCCTTTGTATGGGTGGTGTAAAAAGAATGTAAAAGTAGACGGTTCGCATTATGATTTGTATTCCGATGGATTGAAAATCTATACGACCTTGGATTCCAGAATGCAGAAATATGCTGAAGAAGCTGTACGCGAGCATCTTTCTCAGGATTTGCAGCCTTTATTCGATAAAGAAAAAGTGAAAAAACTCCGTCCTCCTTTTTCTAACGACATGACACCTGCCGAGATTGAAGAGGTGCTGGACCGTTCTATCCGTCAGTCCGAGCGTTATCGGGTACTGAGTAAGCAAGGGATGAGTTTCGACGAAATCCGGAAGACGTTCGATCAACCTTTGGAAATGCAGGTATTTACCTGGAGCGGTATCCGGGATACAGTGATGACACCTTTGGATTCTATCAAACATTATAAATCATTTTTCCGCTCGGGATTTATGGTTATGCAGCCTCAGACAGGTTATATCAAAGCTTATGTCGGCGGACCGGATTACCGTTATTTTATGTACGATATGGTGAGTGCCGGAAAGCGACAGGTCGGTTCTACCATCAAACCGATCTTATATACCCTGGCTATGCAGGAAGGTCTCGGGCCTTGTGATAAAGTGCCGAATATTCCCCAAACCTTTATCCTTCCGACAGGTGAACCCTGGTCGGCACGGGGAGGTACGAAACGTCAGGGAGAAATGGTTACTTTACGTTGGGGATTGGCCAATTCGGAGAATAATATTTCGGCTTGGGTATTGAAACAATTTACTCCCGAAGCTGTTGCTCAAATGGCCCATAAGATGGGGATTACCAGTTTTATCGATCCGGTACCTTCTGTATTTTTAGGTACTGCTGAAATTACGGTAAAAGAAATGGTGGCAGCTTACTCGATTTTTGCGAATAAGGGTGTATACAATTCTCCGCTGCCTGTCTGCCGGATTGAAGATAAGTACGGGAACGTACTTCAGGAATTCCGTCCCGAATCCCGCGAAGTCATTACTGAGAATACGGCTTATCTGATGTGTAATTTGCTGGAAGGCGTAGTGAATAGCGGGACGGGTGTTCGTTTGCGTTATAAATATAAACTGATGAATCCGATGGGGGGAAAGACCGGTACCACCCAAAAGCATGCCGATGGTTGGTTTATGGGTGTTACTCCCGACTTGGTCGGTGGTGTTTGGGTTGGAGCAGAGGATCGTTCCATCCATTTCCAGAATTTGGCTAATGGACAGGGAGCTAATATGGCCTTGCCTATTTGGGCTAAATTTTTGCAGAAAGCTTACGCCGATTCCGGGCTGAAGATGTCCGGCCGTCCTTTCGACCGTCCCGCCGGAATCAGCAAGCGCCTGGATTGCGATGAGACGATTTCCGAGGCAGAGGCGAAAGAGATGAATAAAAGCCTCCGGGAAGATGAGGAGGAATTTTATTAACCGGATTGTAAGTTGATATGGTAAAGTCGAAAACAGTATATGTGTGCCAGAATTGCGGGGCGAAAGAGGCTAAGTGGACCGGGCGTTGTAATGTTTGCGGCGAATGGAATAGTTTTGTGGAAGAAGTCGAGGTAACTTCGAAAAGCCGGGGGAATGCAATAATAGGCAATCCTTCCTCCAAAGCGTTGCGTTTGTCCGAGATCAAAGTGAATGCAGATGTCCGGATGGATACCGGAGATAACGAGCTGAACCGGGTATTGGGAGGAGGTATGGTTCCGGGATCGATGATTCTGTTAGGTGGTGAACCGGGTATCGGTAAATCGACTTTAGTATTGCAGTTCGCTCTTCATAACCGTTGTGGAAAAGTGTTGTATGTATCCGGTGAAGAAAGTATTTCGCAAATAAAGATGAGAGCTCAGCGTTTAGGAGCCGAAAACGACGAATGTTTGTTCCTTTCCGGAAATTCTTTGGAAATGGTCTTGCAGCATGCACGTGCTATTCTGCCCGATTTATTGATTATCGATTCGATACAGACTTTAGCTACCGAAGCTGTAGACTCTATTCCCGGTAGTCTGTCTCAGATTCGTGAATGTACCAATACCTTACTCCGTTTTAGCAAAGAAAATACGATTTCTACTATATTGATCGGCCATATTACGAAAGACGGCCAATTGGCCGGTCCCAAGATACTGGAACACATGGTGGATACTGTCCTGCAATTTGAAGGTGATCAGCAATATATGTACCGTATTTTACGTTCGATGAAGAATCGGTTCGGTTCGACTTCCGAAATCGGGATTTATGAAATGTTGCAATCAGGATTGAGGCAGGTCACCAATCCTTCCGAACTACTTTTGTCCAATCATGATCAGGAATTGAGTGGAATAGCGGTTTCTGCTACTGTGGAGGGCGTGAGACCGATTTTATTGGAAGTACAGTCTTTGGTGTCGACAGCCGCTTACGGAGTGCCTCAGCGCTCTGCTACGGGTTTTGATTCGCGTCGGTTGAATATGCTATTGGCAGTGCTCGAAAAACGGGTCGGTTTTAAATTGGCTGCTAAAGATGTTTTCTTGAATATTGCCGGTGGTATCCGGGTGAGTGATCCGGCACTGGATTTAGCCGTAGTCATGGCTGTTTTGTCGTCGAATATCGATGCAGCTCTTCCGGCAGATACGGTTTTTGCCGGAGAGGTCGGGCTGTCAGGTGAGATTCGGGCTGTCAGTCGTATCGAACAGCGGATATCGGAAGCCGAAAAACTAGGTTTTAAACGAATCTTTGTGCCTTTGGGAAATAAAAAAGGATTTACCCGCAAAGCGACTCATATCGAAGTGGCATTCGTTTCCAGAATAACGGACATCTGCCGCAGTCTGTTCGGATAGCTGTGTGTTTACAGTGACGGGAAATACGGAAAATAAAAAAGGAACCTTTGAAAGACTTCTCTTGGTAGGTCCTAAGGGAGTCGAACCTCCGATCCCTTTAGGTGTAAACCAGATGTTCTGAACCAACTGAGCTAAGAACCCGTGTGAACTCATTCACGATTCACCTGTGGAAGTAAGAATTACTTCCCTTTTCTCCAAATAAAATGAATATTTTTTCAAAATATTTGTTCGATAGTGTTTCGAACAATCCGATGAAAGTAGATGGAACTAAAACATTCGGTGGAAACTGACACTTTGAAATGTAATCAAAATTTTGCATTTTTGTCCATCAGTAATGGCATTATTCAATGATGGTATGAGCAATTCGTTGCTTTTGGAAAATTTAAATCAGAAAAACGAAAAAGCTTGGGAAGAGCTCTACCGGTATTATTATGCTCCTTTATGTAGTTATGCAGAACAGTTAACGGGAAATGCAGAGGTGGGAGAGGATGTGGTACAGGAGTGTCTGATTCGGTTGTGGCAGGCTCGGGTGGAGTTTAAAGAGCGGAGGGCACTGATAGCGTGGTTGTACCGAAGCGTATATAATGCTTCGGTTAGTGTATTGAGGGAAAGACAGATTCATGGGCGGGCAGGAAAGGTTTTCCCGGTGACTTTAGTGGAAGACGAGGAGGAAGCCCAGCGGTTGGCCGTGAAAGAGGAGACAATCAGCCGTTTTTATGAGTTACTGGAACAATTGCCTGCTCAACAGCGGGACATCTTATTATACAGCCTGAAGGGGATGAAAGTGAGTGAAATCGCTGCATCGATGAATATCAGCGAAAATACTGTAAAGACCCAGAAAAAAAGGGCTTATCTTTTCATGCGGGAGCATTTCGATTCAGATACCGTGCGGTTACTGTGGCTTTGGCTTGTCCGGAAGTAAAGTCAGCTATCTTATTATTCCCGGTTTAATGATTTGTGAAAATATACTTTAAATTTTTCATTTTTCCTGTCACCCGTTTTTTATGTTTTTTCGTTTATATACGTATTTGTAATGAAACGGTTATGAAATGGGAAGAAATAGATGAATTGTCGAGGCGTTCGTTGAAGCGGCTGATTGAAGTGGTGGCAGAAGAAGAAAAGGGCAAGGAAGGAAGAATCGTGGAGAAGATCGTGGAAGAGATGTTGGAGTCCGGAAATGTCGCTGCAGAAAAAGAGCGGAGAGGGTGCTACGATTATCGGAAAGGGTTTAGGGCCATTCACAGAGCAGGATTAAGAAGACAATTGTGGCGCGTGAGTGCAGTGGCTTGTGTGTTGTGCCTGGCTTTGGGTGGTTTTTGGCAGTTTATCAGAACGCAGGAAAAGATGAAGCCCATGGAAATACTTCCCCGAAAAGGTCAGGTCGTGTTGAAATTAAGTGATGGCAAGACAGTAGCCTTGAATGGGGAAAAGCATGTGAATTTGCAGGAGGGAAGACGTGAGATTCAGGCTGGCAACAATACTGTAGATTATACGGTTGGGATATCGGATGCCGATAGCGGGGAGTTGCGCTATAACGTACTTTCCATTCCGAATGGAGGAGAGTACAGCGTGATATTGTCGGACGGTACGCGTGTGTATTTGAATGCCGCGAGTGAGTTGCGTTATCCGGTGGCTTTTGTCGGGGAGGTGCGGGAGGTATATTTGAAAGGAGAAGCTTATTTTGATGTGGCAAAGGATGCTGTTCATCCTTTTGTCGTGAAAGTAGAGGGCATGGATGTAAAAGTGTTAGGTACCCGTTTTAATATCAATACTTGTCGGGTGGATGGTGTGTATGAAACAACGTTGTTGGAGGGGAAAGTGACGGTAAGTGACGGTAAGGACTTGGATGTAACGCTCAAACCCGATGAGCAATTGCGGATGAAAGACGGTAAATTTAAGGTGTGCAAAGTGGATGCCAGACAGTATATCGCATGGGTAAACGGCAAATTTTATTTTGTAAAAGAGTCGCTGGAGGAGATCGCGGCACAGTTGGAACGGTGGTATGATGTGCAATTTTTCTTTACCCGAGATACGTTGAAACAGGAAAAATTTACGGGCGTCGTGCTCCGGGATTACACTGTGGAGGAGATTTTGGCAATTATCGAGAAAACGACCAATGTGCGGTTCGTGGTGAATGGTTCGACTATAACAGTCAGATAGACAAAAGAAAAACCGGCATTTGTTGGTAGCAAATACCGGTAAGCTTAGATAAATTTCCGGTTGACTTGGAACTCCAGCCGGAAAATGTTAAACCTAAAAAACAAAATTATGAAAAAAATTCCGGATTCAGGAAGAGCAAGGCTAAAAATTCCTTCCCGAAAAATTCTTTTAATCATGAAATTAACTTTCGTATTGACGTGTTGTCTGGTGTTTGGCTTACAGGCAGCCGTGACGGCACAAAAACAGGTAGTTTCTCTTAACTTGGAAAATGTTTCGGTGGCTGAGGCCATCGGTCAGTTGGGAAAGCAGACGAAATTGGATTTTTTCTTTTCTAACAAAGAGGTGGATGTAGACCGAAAGGTATCGTTGGAGTTGAAGAAGGTGCGATTGGATGAGGCTTTATTACGATTGTTGGGAGAAGCGTATGTATATGAGTTTAGGGACGCAATGGTGATTATCAAACCGGTTGTTCGGCCGGATGCAGTGCCGCAGGTGAAAGAATTGGTATTGTCGGGTAGCGTGAAAGACGACAAAGGAGAAGCATTGCCTGGGGTGACGGTGACCATCAAGGGTACTTCATTGGGCGTGGCAACAGACATTGACGGAAAATGGAACCTGAAAGTTCCTGAGATGAAAGAGGTGGTACTGGTATTCTCATTCGTGGGAATGAAAACGCAGGAAGTACTTTATAAAGGGCAAAAGGAAATCAATGTGGTGATGGAAGCAGATGCGCAGGAGATGGATGAGGTGGTGGTAACAGGTATTTTTACCAAAGCAAAAGAGAGCTATACGGGTGCTGCGACAACGATTACCAAAGATGATTTGAAACGGGCCGGTAACAGAAATATTCTGACTTCTATCCGGAACATCGATCCGAGCTTCAATATTCTCGATAATCCGACGATGGGTTCAGACCCGAACAGCTTGCCGGACATCACGGTACGTGGTAATTCAAGTATGACTTCAAACGTAAGGGATTTGCAATCGGATTCGCGGAATACCCAGAATGCGAATTTGCCGTTGTTCATTATGGATGGTTTCGAGATTAGCCTGGAGCGTATGATGGATTTGGACGACAATCAGGTGGAAAGCATCACCTTGTTGAAAGATGCGAGTGCAACAGCCATGTACGGGACCCGTGGTGCCAACGGTGTGGTTGTGATTACTACGAAAGTTCCGGAACATGGACGATTGCAAATCACCTATAAGGGAGGCATTGACTTGGAGGCTCCGGATTTGACAACGTATGATTTGCTGAATGCAAAAGACAAACTGCAATACGAAAAAGAAGCGGGATTGTATCAGGCATACGGTTATACGAACAGCAGTAATGCGGGATCGGCAGCTAAAGTGTTGGAGTCTTTGTATAATTCGCGTTTGATGGCAGTACAACGGGGGGTGAATACATATTGGTTGAAGTATCCGGTACGGACGGGTGTGGGACACAACCACAGTTTGCGTTTGGAAGGCGGACGGGAAGAAATCCGCTATGCAATAGGACTCCAGTATAAGAATATTGCCGGTGCGATGAAAGGATCGGACAGAAATACGTTTAATGGTAATATGTTCTTGAGTTACAAGCTGGGTAATGTCACTTTCCAAAATGATTTGCAGATATCTTCGAATAAGTCTATTAATTCCCCTTACGGAACTTTTTCTGATTATGCAAAGATTAATTCTTACTGGAAACCTTATGATGATGAGGGAAATCTGTTGCAGGTACTTGATGAACGTCACTACTCGTCGTTAGGAGGACCGGGCATAAATAGTGAGAATGTTGTTTACAACCCCTTGTACAACGCTTATTTGCCGGGCATTAATGAAAGCAAGTACACTCAGATTACCAATAATTTCGGAGTTGAGTGGAATATCGTACCGGGTTTGTTGGTGCGTGGACGTTTGGGCGTCACTTCCCGAAACAATCGTTCGGATAATTATAAATCGGCAAGTCATACCGATTTTTTGAATTACAGCGGGGAGGATTACGAACGTCGCGGCAGGTATAGCTTGAGTACGGGAGAAATGTTTAAGTATGAAGCGGACATTACCTTGAATTTCAACAAAACCCTGAAAGAGGTACACCAGATTTATGCCGGTGCAGGATTCAATTTCGCGCAAGACAAGAGTGAGACTTATGAGACTGTGGGTGAAGGTATTCCGGATGATTATTCGGACTTTTTGGGATTGGCGGCCATGTATCAGAAAGAAGGGAAGCCTTATGGCGATGAGGGTATCTCTCGGCGTGTCGGAGGTATTTTGAACGTGAACTACACATATGACCGCCGTTACTTTGTCGATTTCTCGGGTAAGATAGAAGGCTCCTCAAAATTCGGAGCGGACAATCGGATGGCTCCGTTTTGGTCTGCCGGTATCGGATGGAACGTTCATCAGGAGCATTTCCTGCAAGACAATTCCGTATTGAATGTGATGCGTTTGCGTTTGTCTTACGGTACGTCCGGAACACAGAATTTCAGTCCTTATCAAGCCATGTAGACCTATAAATATTTCGGAGTGGAAAACTACAATGGTTTAGGAGCAGCTTATCTGATGGGAATGGGAAACCGGGATTTGGGTTGGCAAATGACGAAACAGGTGAATGTCGGTTTGGAAACGGAATTGTGGCGGAATCGGGTAAAATTGAATGTGGACTTTTATAACAAATTGACGGATGACATGTTGGCGGATATCACTTTGCCGCTTTCAGCCGGATTCGGCAGTTATAAGGCAAATATCGGGAAAGTGTTGAACCGGGGAGTGGAAGTGGGCTTAAACGTTTATGCAATAAGAAACACGGAGAGCAATATTTTCTGGTCGATAGGCGGTACGCTGGCATATAACAAGAATACGATTAAAGAGATTTCCAATTCGTTGAAATTCCTGAACGATGAGTTGACAGAGAATGATGGTATCAATCCGAGCTTTTTGTTCGAAGAAGGGAAATCCATGAACACTATATTTGCCGTGCGTTCATTGGGCATTGACCCAAGCAACGGTAAGGAACTTTTCCTGAAGGCAGATGGCACTCGGAGTTATACCTGGGATGCAAAGGATAAAGTCGCGTGTGGTGTGAACGAGCCGAAGGTATGGGGTAATCTGAATACGATGTTCCGCTGGCAAGGATTGACACTGAATGCTATTTTCAGGTATCGACTGGGTGGACAAATGTATAATGCTACTTTAGCCAATAAAGTGGAAAATATCCGTCCGATTGATAATGCGGATCGTCGGGTACTTTACGAACGTTGGCGGAAGCCGGGTGACTATGCACAGTTTAAAAGTGTGAAAGATTTGACCACAACGAATGCTACAACGCGTTTTGTAGCGGATGAGAATACGTTGGAATGTGCTTCTTTGTCACTTGGATATGAATGGATGTCAGAGTGGTTGAAGAACCATCTCCGTATTTCTTATTTGAGTTTGACGGCTTATGGAGAGGATTTATTCCGGATTTCTACAATCAAACAAGAACGGGGCATCAACTATCCGTATGCACGGAAATTTTCGTTGGCGTTAACAGTCCGGTTCTGATTCTAATTAATAAGGCAATGAAAAACAAGAGAACGAAATATTATAATTGGGTGCTGGCGGGAGTGTTGGCACTGTGTTGCGGATGTAACGACTGGTTGGATGTAAAACCGCGGACAGAGTTACAAAGTGATATTATTTATGCGAATGAAAAAGGCTTCCAGAATGTAATGAACGGCATTTATGTACAAATGGCTGCCAAGGATTTATATGGTTTTAATACAAGTGCTTATTTTACAGATTTGTTAGCGGGATTGTGGTATTCGAATCTATTGTCTTCTAAGGAAAAATCCATTGCTCAATACGATTTCACCAACAGTGAGGTGGAAGGGGTGATAGAGACGATCTGGAGCAAATATTATACGGCCATAGCCCATGTGAATACTTTGCTGGAACATTTGAAGGAAACGGATGTGAACTTTTCATACGGCAATAAAGAATTGTTGATGGGTGAGGCTTACGGATTACGTGCTTTTTTGCATTTGGAGGTATTGCGGTTGTTCGGCCCGGTACCCAAAGAAGCTTCGGATGCCGATATAGCCATTCCATACGTGACGGAATTTACAAAAGATCCGACGAAATTGATCTCTCTGACTTATGGGGAAGTGAAAAAGCATATTGTCGAGGATTTGGATGAAGCGGAAAAATATTTGCAAAAAGATCCCTTTACGTTGGGGACGATGAGCGATCTGAACAATCCCAATAGTGTCCTGTCGGAATATAAACCCTCGGACGATTGGCAGTATTACCGGCAGACACACTTCAATGTGTATGCGGTGGATGCCACCCGGGCCCGTTTCTATCAATGGATTGGCGAATCGGAACAGGCAAGCCTATATGCCAGGAAAGTGCTGGATGTCAAAAATCCGGATGGAGAGACAGCTAAATTCGTGTTGGCGACCGAAAAAAATACGTATACAGCATCTGTCCCCAATCTGGTGATGCAATGTGAACATATATTCGCTTTGAGTTGTTCGAATCACCAAACACAAATAGAAGGATGCTTCAAGAGCCCGGTAGGAGGTAAACCTGCGATTTTGAAACAAAGTCCCTCCTACTTGAATAGCATATATGAAAGAGAAGTGGATGACAGTAGAAATAAAGGAGGACGTTATTTTGAAGTGGATGGTCAAAATGCATATTGCTTGAAATATCTCGGAAGCGGAATTATTAAACCTTTGAATATGATTCCTTTGATCCGACTTTCAGAGATGTATCTGATTTTGATAGAAAATTCGCCTTACGCAGAAGCGAAAGAATATTTCGAGACTTACCGGATAGCGAAAGGGATGAGTTCTGCCATTGCTTTAAAAGATGATTCGGATAAATCGTCTCGGACGGAAAAGGAATATCGCAAGGAATTTTTTGCAGAAGGACAGATGTTCTATTATTATAAACGGAAAAACATAACAAGTTGGACGATACCCTCTCGGGTAACAGTACCGGCAAACGGATTTGTCGTACCGAAGCCTTCTGGGCAGACTGTTTTTGAGTAATAAGTAAAATGTTGAAGATGTATATGAAAAGAATATTTATAAATATGATGGCGGGTGTGTTGGCAATTGGCGGATTGTGCAGTTGTGAACAACAAGCACCTACAGTGTTCGAGGAAGCTCCGGGAATTTATTTCGCAAGAAAAAATGGGCAGAATGATAGTATAGCACACACGTTTTTCTCTGTACAGGAGAAACAGGAACGGGATACGATATTTGTCGAGTTGCTGACAATGGGTAAGCCGTTCGATGTGGCGCGCCCTGTCCGGATTGTTCAGACCAATGTGGAAGAAGCGGATGCCGCTATAGCAGGTAAACATTTTGTGGCTTTCGATGATCCTGAGGTTGTCGATCGATTTGCCATCGCTCCGGGACAAGTGTCGGTGGAATTGCCTGTTATTTTATTACGTGATAAATCTTTAAAATCAGAAGAAGTGAAATTAAAGATGAAAGTGGAGGCAAATGAATGGTTTGTGCCTGGAATTGATCAGAATAGAGAGTTTATGATAAAGACGACAGAGTTGGCAACACCTCCTGATAGCTGGAAAGATCGCTGGTACTATGTTTGGGGTGATTGGGGGAGTCGGAAGATGTGGTTTATTGTGAATTATTTGGGTTTTACGAATTTTGATGAATCGGTGGAATCCGGATATCGCAATTATTTGAAGGTAAAGGCACACGAGAAGTTAGAAGAGTATAACAATACGCATGATGAGCCGCTTTGTGAGGATGCAGAGAAGAAGCATGGAGGCGTAAAATGTGAGAATTGTGTTCAATTTCCTAATTAAAAAGAAAGCATTATGAAATGTCATTCAATAATATTATGGACAATATTGCTGGGAGTAACATTGTTCGGGGCATGTATAGACGATAAGGGAAACTATGATTATTTGTCGGAGAATGATGTGATGCCGGCTGAAATTTCGAATTTGGAAGATGAGTATAGTGTCATATTCGGAAGCTCACGACGTTTTGAAGCAAAAGTAGACCATGTGGAGGGGGTGGAAAATTTGAGATACATGTGGTATATGTACAAGCAAAACAGCGGGAAACGCGATACTTTGGGATATGGCAAAGTGTTGGATATGGAAATATTATTCGAATCAGGTACATACGAACTTTGGTTTGAGGTAAGGGACACGGTGAGTGATGTATGTGTGGATAAAAAGATGCAGCTTACCATAGAAAATGTCCTCTCTACAGCTTGGTTAGTCGCCAAAACGGTCAATGGAGAGACGGATATAGATGTCGTAAGGGATGATGGAGATATGTTAGAGGATTTGTTGTACAATATGGCGGGGGAGCGTATGAAGGGTAACGCAGTGAGTATTTCTTATTCCAACGGACATTATCATGAGATGGAAAACAAAGATGGCACAGTGACGACTGAGAAAAGAACCGCTTTCTTTGTGGTTAGCGATGAAAACATACACACGTACAACGCAGAGACAATGCAACTGTATAAATCGACGGAGGATTGTTTCTACGAACTTCCGGCAGTCATAAAACCGGGGTTTTTACAAATTGACGGTAGCGATGTATGTATGATTAATAATGGGAAAATATATGGCTATGCAAACAACTCCGCAAATGTTGGAAAATTTGGCCTGCCTATGGTAGGAGTGGATGGAAGCTATAATTATGAGTTGTCTCCGGAAACGGTATTTTTTTTCAATCTGACCGGATTAGTATGGGACAAACAGAGTCGTTCTATGTTGTATCTGCACTTGTATAATGCTCAATTGGAAGACTTTCAAAATTCAAATGAAGGTGGCATTTCTGTAAAAAACATGGATGTGGACATGTTGCATTTATTATTTCGTTCTAAAATTTATGATTCAAGTATATTGTTGCAAATCTTTATGGCATTATGAAGAATGAGGCAGGGGATGCGTTTCTTGCGGAAATGTCTCTTGCTCCCAGCAAGAAAAATTATCCTTTGAGAGGTTATTACAGACTTCCGGCAGGTTGCGCCGTAGTAGATGCAAAAGTCTTGGCAGCTCATCAGACAACAGCAAAAATTTTCTATGCAAATAATGATGAATTGTGGGTACATGAAGTCAGACATGAGGAGACGGATGTTCAGAAGCTTGAGAAAAAATTGCTTTCTTTTAATGGTGAGGAGATTGTTTATATGAAACATGTGTCCGTTGCCAGGACGGACATTGATTGTCTGGTGGTACTGACCAATAGCGCGAATGGATGGAAATTATATACATTCCCGTTTTTAGAGGGAGGTGGAGAATTTGACACTTCAGTAGATTTAGAAAAAGCGTGTATCGCCAAGGGAAAAGGTGAAGCGAACTATTTGCTGAGAATGCATAACGGATATGCTTACTGATTTTTTTAGGAATTGAAAATAGAAAGAAATAGATGAAAAAAATATTTACGATTGTATTAAGCTGCCTGCTGTTTCAGGCAGCGTGGGCGCAAACTTTTACAACAGTGAAAGGAATGGTGCATTCCGATAAAATGAGAGAGGTGACCTTGTTCCGTACGGTGGACGGCGCTTTGCATGAATATGCCAAGACGCAAGTGGCTGTCGACGGTGGGTATGGTTTTGTTTTTTCACCTGAAGAGAAAGGATTTTATGCGGTGGGGACAGAGCGGATGACTTATCTTTTTTATGCAGAAGGTGGTGAAACGGTTAATCTTGACCTTTACGACAAAGAGGCCAAATTGGTCGGCAAGAATACGAAAGAAAATATGACGCTTTATCAATGGGAAGGTTTTTCCTGGAATCTTCGCTTGAAGGGAATCTATATGGAACTGGTCCGCAGCACATTCAGAGATTTTTTCCCCGATTTGGAGAAGACGCTTGAACAGTTGCCCGCTTTTCGCAAGAAACTGAAAAGCGGCAATGCGGAATTCGATGCCCTTTTGCAACGGAAAATAGATTATGATATGGACTATTATTCCCTGATGATGCTTCAAACTCCGCGCACAGAGCATCCGCAAGCGAGTGATTATCCGGAATGGTATAGACATATTGTTTCCAAAGATAAGTTTTGTACCGATGATGTGATGGCTTATCCGTACGGAGTCCGCCTTATCTATTGCTATTCCAGTTTTGCGTTTCGTCAAACCGGCAAAGAGTATAGTCTCGACAATCAGCTTGCTTTTCTGAATAACGACCGTTTGAAAGGAGAGTTGGTGCTGTCCTCTTCCCGCTTGAAATCATATGACCAGTATTTGGATATGATGAATAAATATGGAAAGTATTTCATAACTTCTTCGCAGAAAAAACGGGCAGAAGCTATCGGGATCGGATTGTATGATACGAAAGCCGGAGGACCGGCAGCCGACTTCACTTACCCGGATGTAAACGGAAAAGAAGTATCCCTTTCTGACTTTAAAGGGAAAGTGGTGCTGGTAGATGTTTGGGCAACTTGGTGCGGTCCTTGCCGTGGCGAGATCCCTCACCTCAAAAAATTGGAGGAAGAAATGTACGGTACGGACGTGGTGTTTATCGGAGTTTCGGTCGATGAAGCCAAGGACAAACAGAAATGGCTTGATTTTGTCGAAAAAGAGGAGCTGAAAGGTGTCCAGTTGTTGGCAAGCGGTTGGAGCAAGATTACGAAAGATTATAAAATTACGGGGATTCCGCGGTTTATGGTTTTTGACCGTAAAGGGAATGTGGTGACGGTGGATGCTCCCCGTCCATCGGATCCGGCATTGAAAAAAATGTTGGAGGAGGAATTGAAAAAATAACGATTGGAAATAAGCGATGCGAAAAACTGCTTTATTGTTTATAGCATTCCTGACGGCCTGCACTACGGTGTGGGCCGATGCAGGAATTATCCTTGTGAAAGGGGCGGAGGAAGTCTGTGTATATAATAGTCTGCGGGGAGTTGGACGAAAGTCTTTTCGTCCGAAAGAAAAGGGTATCGTTCAGAAAATCACCGTACCGGAAGAACAGTGTAAAGATTTGATGCATCTGATTGCAGACGGAAATAGTTCGTGGATTCGCCTGTTACCGGGAGAAACCGTTGAGGTTAACGTAGGCAATACTCCCTGGAAGTTTGCCGGGGATGAAAAGAAAATCAATGCTTATTTATATGATTGGACTCAGAAGTTCTGGTTGGAGAAACCGAATTCACTGACAATGATTGTGCAGGTAATGTTTTCTGAGATACCCTCGGAAAAGAAAAAACGACCGGCTGTTACCGATTTATATCAACCGGAATACCGGGATTGGATAGAGCATTGGGAAAAGAGGGCTTTGGCTGATTTGGAGAAAACGAAACTGAAAGACGAAAAGTTCGTTGCAGAACAGCGGGAGCGGATTCACTACAATTGGATTGAATTGCAATGTCATGATTATCGGATAGCCAGCATGCAAGTGGAAATTCCCAAGGAAGCGTTGGAATTTGTCCGTCAGGAACGCTTTGATAATCCGGGTTTTATGGATTATCCGGGATGTGAAGAGGTGTTGCGTGCCTATTTTGATATTGCGGATGAGTTGCAATTGTTTTCTTACACTTCAACCGATTTCCTTCGGAAACGGGCGGAACGGATCGCTTTGCCGGAACTGCGGGAAAAGTATATCCTGAATACCTTGCAAATGGAATTTGATTTTGGGTCTTTATATCAGGGGGAGGCCGTATTGGAGAGTGTCAAAGACATGATTGTGTCGGAGGAAGGGAAAAAGATTTGGGAAAAATGCCTGCAGCAGTATAAAGCGTGGGTTTCAGATGCCCAAAATCCGGAAGGGAAAGATATTGTGCCTTTCCGTTTCGAAGATATAAAAGGAAATAAAGTGGATCCTTCCAGGTTTTACGGAAAATACCTGTTCATTGATGTTTGGGCTACATGGTGCGGGCCTTGTAAGGCGCAAATCCCTTATCTGAAACGGTTGATGGAAGATTTGAAAGGTCGGGACATCGCTTTCCTGTCCATATCGGCAGACAAACCGAAGGATAAGGAGACGTGGAAACAAATGTTGAAAGAATTTGGCTTGGAAGACCATGGGGTGATTGCTCCGGATGCTTTTAATCATAAATTTTTTGAAACATACGGTATTAAACGAATTCCGCATTTTATACTGGTCGATCCCCTTGGCAAAGTGGTTAGCGTAAAGTCTCGCCGTCCTTCGGATCCCGTATTGAAAGTCCAATTGGAAGAGCTGCTGGATACTTACGACAGGAATAAAACAGTTATTTCCGGACGGATAGATACAACAGGAGGAATCGTTTCTCTGGTGAAACCGGGAGGAATGGGAAGACGGTTTGCAGAGGTAAAGGCGAAAGACCGGGATTTTACCTTGTCGGCTTTAGTGGAACAATCCGGTTTTTATACATTAGTATGTGGTCCTAAATCTTTCTATCATGTTTGGATAACTCCGGGAGCGAAAATCAGTTGCAACCAGGATGCGGCGGTTATATTTTCAGGAACTCATGCGGAGATGAATAATTTGATGGCTGAGTTGAATTCGAAATACGGCAGGACCGGTATACCGCAGGCTGGTGAGGTTTTCGATCGTTCCCGTGGGCAACGCTTGAAAAAATTGTATGACGAGATTGTCCGGAAGATTGAGTCATCTTCCCTGTCGCAACAGGAAAAAGATGCATTAACCGGATATTGGCAAGGAAATTTGCTGAACCAGATGTATGGCAAAATCCTTTCTTCCAAAGTCTTTGGGAAAGGTAATCCGCGTCCGGAAGTGCGCAAAGGATATTCCGATGCGGTATTGCGACTCCAATTGTTGCCGGAAATCGTTCATTCTTTCCAATGGTTTGACGTGTTGCAGGAATGGCTGTATGCCAAATTAGAGGCAGGAATGATTAAGATACAAAGTGAAGAATCGTGGTTGGCTGATTTGGCAAAGGGAATTGAAAATGAAGAATTGAGGGAGTCCTATGTCATGGAGGCTTTACGTTTGAACATGCTGCGGGAGTTTCTGTATAAAATGGAGGACAATATTGAAAACGTCCGTCCTTTTGTGAAAAAAACGGAAAACCAAAAACTTTTGGATGTCATGCCGACGCAAATAGCGGAAAAAAGAAAAATATTTGCCAATGCTACGCCGGGAACCGATTTGAGTCACTTCTCTTTTAAGAATGCCCAAGGGAAAGAGGTTACCTTGTCGGACTTTAAAGGGAAATATATTTTTATAGATTTGTGGTCAACCGGCTGTAATCCGTGTGTGGGGGAAATTCCTTACCTTCGGGATATGGAGAAGAAGTTGGCCGGGAAACCGATAAAATGGGTTTCCATTTCTTTGGATATAAAAAAGCAGGCTTGGACAGATTTTCTGGAGAAAAATAAAATGGCCGGAACCCAATTGATTTGCGACAAGGGATTTAAACATCCTTTCATCAAACAGGTCGGAATGGGTGGTATTCCGCAGTTCTTGTTGTTGGATAAGGAAGGAAAAGTGATCGATGCCAATACATTACGTCCTTCCAATCCGATTTTGGGAGAAATGCTGAAATTTATTATGAAGAGAGATTGACCACATTTATAAAATAATACGGTATGAATTGTCAAAAATGGATATGTGTGTGGACATTGTTCCTCTTGTGTTTGTCCGGAGCATTCGGACAGCAGTTTCGGGATCTTTCCATAGAAAAACCGTTGCCTGATATTGTGAGATGGATAGACAACCATCATTATGTGTTGAGGGAATTTACGGGTAACCTGGGAGAATCCCGGATTTATACGGTGGATGCCCGGAGTGGTGAAAAAGACACATGCATCTTGGATTTTAGGGCATTGAATCCCCAGGCATCGCAGTCGGTCCGAACGATTGACGGAGATTTATGTGAGGTGAAAAATGGGACGAGGCGTTGGTTGACCAGAACATCGGAAAAGGAAGAGATCTTCCGGGTTTCCCCGGATGGCCGGCAGGTGGCTTTTGTGCGCGATAATGATTTGTATACGCTGGATATAGCAACAGGTACAGAGAGACGTTACACGTATGACGGCAGTGAGGATATTCTGAACGGCCGGGCATCATGGGTATATTACGAGGAGATTTTGGGACGGCAGACGAAATATGCTGCATTTTGGTGGTCTCCGGACAGCAAACATTTGGCTTTTTATCGTTTTGATGACACTCAGGTTCCGGTTTTCCCCATTTATAATTCAATGGGACAACACGGTTATCTGGAAAAGACTCATTATCCGAAAGCCGGAGATCCTAATCCGAAAGTAAAGATTGGAGTGGCGGATGTGGAAACCGGTTCGGTGGTTTGGGCTGATTTTGATTCGGATGTCGATCAATATTTCGGCACACCTTTTTGGCGTCCCGATGGCTCAAGCCTGTTGGTACAGTGGATGCCGAGGGAACAAAATGAGTTGAGGCTGTATGATGTCTACATCGGTACGGGAGTAACCAAATCGATCTATCAGGAAAATTATCCCACTTGGATTGACTGGATTGCCCGTTTGACCTGGGTAGGAAACGATTTTTTGATGGTACGGGATGGGGATGGCTGGCAGCAGATATATTATTATGCGGCAGACGGGACTTTGAAAAATAAACTGACTTCCGGGCGAAATTGGAATACAGAGATTTTGAAAGTGGATGAAAAGAACAAGTGGGTCTATTACCAATCTAACGGAGAACTTTCAACCCGTACAGATCTGTACAGGGTACGTTTTAATGCCAAACAACAGCAACGTCTGACGTTTGGCGAATACTCTCATGATAATTTTTTGATTTCTCCGGACGGCAGTTATGTGATTACGACGTATGCCAATGTGAATACACCTGCACGAATTGCATTGATCGATACCAAAAGCGGTAAATATCAGGTGATAGCGGATTCAAAAGGTCCGAAATTGGATGATGGGAATTTGAAGTGGCGTGATATGGTATGGTTGACTACGAAGGATGGTTTCCGTCTGCCAGGTTGTATCTCTTTCCCCAAAAACAGGAAAGAGGGAGAGAAATATCCGGTGATTTTTCAGATATACGGAGGTCCCAATACCCCTTCTGTAAAAGAACGTTGGCTTTCTCCTCGTTTTGCAGGTTTGGAGGATGTTATCCGTATCTCAGTGGATCACCGGGGATCGGGACATTGTGGGAAAAAAGGGATGGACTATATGCACCGCAATTTGGGTAAATGGGAAATGAACGATTACATCGAGTGGGTGGAATGGTTACGTAAGCAACCTTATGTGGATTCAACCCGTATCATGATATCGGGCGGAAGCTATGGAGGTTATATGGCAGCAATGGCGGTAACTTATGGGGCCGGTTATTTTCAGTATGCCATCAGTGAGTATCCGGTTGTGGACTGGGCATTGTACGATAGCCATTATACGGAACGTTACATGGACAGACCTCAGGACAATCCGGAGGGATACCGGGCGGCTTCTGTGCTGACATACCTGGACCGTTATCAGTCGAAAGGAGAATCTATGCTCTATTTGCTGCATGGGTTAATGGATGATAACGTACATGTGCAGAATACGTTTCAATTGGTGGATTCGTTGCAGAAACTGGAAAAACAGTTTCGTTTGATGGTATTCCCTAACGAGCGGCATGGATGGTTTGTCAAATTGAAATACACAGCGAAAGCAAAGAACGACTTTATGAATGAGTGTTTGAATTTGAATAGTCATTCTTTGAAAACGACAGAATAATTGATAGCCAGGTAATTGAATTTATAAGACGGTCTTGGATTGTATCCCCAGGATCGTCTTTGCTCATTTTAGACCTTGGCTTTTGACAGATAGGATACGAAGATTTTGTCGAACAGTTCTCCCTAAGGCAGAAATCTGTTTTGTACGTAGATTCCACATGGCCTTTAGCGTAAAGTTTGTTGGCATCCAGTCGGTAGATGTCTTCGAAAAAGACCAGTTTCGCGTTTTCCGGGCGATGTTTAGTTTCACGGCAAACCGATCTCCGCTGAGTAGTGAGACCTTGTTGTTGATTTTGACTCGGGCCACCATGACGTCAATTCCCTGATTATGAAGCTTCCCGGAATTCGTTTCGGCAGTTTCAAGAAACTCATTGCAGGCATGTTCCATATAATACTGGTAGTTTACATTGTTGACCGTTCTCTGCAAGTCGCATTCGTAATCCCGCACTTTTGGGACGGAGCAGAAGATCGTTCCATCCATTCCCGAAATCTGGCTAATGGATAGGGAGCTAGATATGTTATTGACTGTGCTCGAAAAACTAGGTTTTAAACGAATCTTTGTGCCTTTGGGAAATAAAAAAGGATTTACCCGCAAAGCGACTCATATCGAAGTGGCATTCGTTTCCAGAATAACGGACATCTGCCGCAGTCTGTTCGGGTGATTCGGGAAAGTTCATCGCTCACAGCGATCATCTGCCCTGAAACGGGAATAAGCGAAATGTTTTACAAAAATTGCAGATCTACCGAAGACCTGTCCTAATAAATATCCCTCGGATCAAACGATTCGAGGGATATTTATTAAATGTCATTATACCTATTGCGTAGGCATCGAGCTTATCCCATATATGACTTTCGTTATTTGGAAATTACTGGGGGCAGCCCAATAATCCGGCCAAGCTTGTCTGTATGTTTCGAGTTGTTCATCAGGAACATATATTTTATAGCTGGCATTGGTGACTGTCCAGCCGTCTGCTACGGGAAAAGCACCTTTCCCCAAGGTAGCCGGAGTCTCATCCGGACATAAGATCGTTTCCAATGCAGAACATCGATTGAATGCGTTTGTACCGATTCTTTCGAGTTGTGTTCCGAGAATTACTTTTTTCAATGATGAACATTGACTGAAAGCTTTATCATCAATCACGGTAACTGCATCGGGAATTGTGATCTCTTCCAAGAGAGAACAATTTATAAAAGTATTATTAGATATTCTTTTTAGTGATTCCGGCAATTTGATATTTTGTAATTTAGAGCATTGCTCAAATGTATTGGAGGGTAATTCTTCAATATTGGCCTGAATATCGGCCGAAATCAATTCGGCGCATTTACTAAATACAGCCCTATCCAATGAGACAACACTTTTCGGTATGGTAATTCGGGTCAGTTTTGAATACCCGAAACAAGTATTTCCAATTGATTTTAAAGTATTCGGTAATTCAATTGTTTCTATGCTGCTTTGCTGAAAAGCGACACTCTCTATTGTCTCGATCCCTGAAGGTAAGACAATGCTTATTATTTGGTCTTCATAGAGGAATGCACCGTCGTTCACCCGTTCGACCGTTCCGGTATAAGCCCATTTACCCTCTTTGGTATTTTTGTCGTATGTACATTGCTCGTCAAGAAACGTGCAGTTTTTACCCCCGAAACGAGGGCCATATGCACCATTATTCCACCCAAGTTGTTGGTGTGCCGTATATTCGATATACTTCATCTGTTTGACAACCAGCTTTCGCATTATGGTGCGTTCGTCGTCTGAAACGAATACCAGTATCCCGCTTTCCGGTTCGCTGATCGCTGCCGGTTCGTCGGGAGCGGAAACAGAGATTTTCTTACCGGTTTTATCTACCGTAACCTTGTATCCGCTGTGCGAAATGCATTCGATGGAAATTTGTACGTTCAAAGGATTCGTCAATTCGTAGTTTACTACTGCTGTTGTACCTGCGCTACAGTAAACTGTCATCTCTTTCACTTTGTCGGTTCCCGAGACGAACAAAAGGTCGAATTTGTCTTTGTAGTAGGGCAGTTTTATCTGTTCGCCGTTTTCAGACAGTGTCAGAACGAGATAATCCGGATCGGAATTGTCAACATCGCTGAACATCGAATCTCCGTTCTGGCCGGGATCGCCCGTAGCCCGATCCAGTTTCGTCCATATTTGTCCCCCGTCGTAAGAGATATACCAATAACCGTCTTCCCTGATCTCCAACTTAGGGGTGATGCCGTTATCGCCTTTGTTTCCGTTATCGCCTTTGAGGGATTCCAGCCATTCTTCTTCGGTGCCCCGATAACCATTTTCGACCGCCAGTTCATAGGCCGATTTGCCGTCGTTGCCATTACTTCCGTTGAGCGATGCAAGCCATGCTTCGAGCGTGCCCCGGTAGCCTTTCTCGACTGCCAGTTCGTAGGCCGATTTGCCGGCCATACCTTGTGCCATAACCCGATCCCCACGGTCGTCCGTCAGCCATTCACCGTCGAACGTCCAATAATAGATGCCGCCATCCTGTTTGATCCCGATCACCGGCACCGTACCTTGCTGGCCGTCTTTCCCGTGGTATATCGTTACAGGACCGCTTTTGATGAAGGTGATCGTGTAGCCGATCGTTTTCCCGTTTTCTACTACCGGGGTTACACCGGTCACGTAATCGTTGCCCTGCAATGCTTCTACGATCAGTTGAAGGGAGGTTATATTGGTGTTCATCCGGCTGCACAACTCTTCGAGCGCGGTCAGACGTGAATCTATATACTCGCTCTTGTTCCATATGGCGATTTCGTCGTACTCCGTACAGGAAATCAACGACAATAAGCCAAAAATCATACAAGTTATTATCTTCTTCATGACATTTCCAGATTAAAAATTAATTCCCATTCTAACGATGAAACAGTGGTTCCTGACATGTTTGTATCCTACTTTGTGGTTGTCTTCCCCGTACATCGTGTCGGTTTTGTCGATATCGATAAGTCCTGTATGGTAATCCGCTCCGATAATGAAGCGACCGAACGCAGCATCGACCCCGCACGAAACGCCCATGTCGTGGCGTGAAAATCCACCTTCTTTTTTAAAGATGGAGATTTTTTCATCTTCAACCTCACGTTTCCCGCCTATACCGACTGCATAATATAATCCTGCGAACGGTATAAATGCGAAGTGTTTTCCTAACGCGACGGTGTAGTCGATACCCACAGGGATCTGTATGTAATTCATCGTGGTACGACTGTCGTCGAATCCGTTGACCTCGTATCCTTTGTTTATAAAGCTCACTCCTGTTCGCAGGTAGAACGGCAGTTGCCGGCTGAGCCTGACCCGGTCGGTTACGCCGATTTCGTAACCCGGTTTTGCCGATGAGGTCAGTCCGTAAGAGGTGATCCACGAGGTACAGTATCCAGCGTGTACACCGACGGTATTTGCCGGATACGAACGTACCGGCTTTACATCGACGGTTGTCGGTGTCGATGTTGCAGGATGGGCTATTTCCTTATCCGCAGGTGCTTTGGCCAGGATAGTTTGTAAAGACTCGGTGTTTTCGGCTTTGTATGATGGAGCCGTTTCAGGTTGTTTTTCGCAGTTTTTCTCTACGACATGCAGATAGAGCGTGATATTGACGCTGTTGCGCAGATCGGGAAAGAAGTGCTCCAACATATAATTATACGGTTTACCTTTCTGCAAATCCATCAACTGCTTTTTACGGCCGTCGACGATGTGTCCCTTGTCATCGTAAATCCATAGCGGAGTATGGTCGAGAATGTCCAATACTTCGTTACGTCCTGCCATGTCGGATGCTACGACTTGCTCCCGTAGCATGTTCCATGCGACACCTTCGGCGTGATGTTCGATCAGATGGGGAGGAACGTTTCCTTCGCGGACAAGATAGGCTTTCAGCTCTTCCGCCCGCCGGGCCGCCAATTGTTCGTTTGCCTGCACCGCTCCGTCGGGAGAGGCATATGAACGGATGACGATCTTTTCTACACGGTCGTTTTTTAATGTCGCGCCGATCGAATTTAAGAAATACTCCAGCTGTGACCGATTGTCCCGGAATGAAGGATCGACATTACGGTACCCGCGGCGATAATAGATTTTTATAGAATCCGCCGCTTCCTGTGCCTGCACGCTTCCAATGGTCAATGCACAGGTAAATAGAAAGAATAAGATTTTTTTCATTCGACATTCAAATATCATCGGATTAATACTTCTAACCAACGATAAACTTGGATGTTATCCTTTGTATCTATCTTGTTTAAACGTTCCTCTGAACGCCTCGGACGAATAATACATGGTATAAAACCATATAACGGCACATATGGGCAATCATAAT
>ENA-UESU01000921-UESU01000921.1-human-gut-metagenome-genome-assembly--contig:-NODE-921-length-22922-cov-14.572904_pt1 | contig 22922 bp, 17 predicted proteins | sample MGYA00243007_ERZ508008 | MGnify/ENA primary metagenome ERZ508008 (study PRJEB26167, sample SAMN06115399) | human gut metagenome | host: Homo sapiens | place: China:Henan | collected 2016-06-23...
GGAACGTATGATACACCGGGGAAAAGTCATGTGGGCATCTACCTCGGAAACGGCATGATGGTCAGTGCCGGAGACCCCATCAAGTACGCAAACATTCACTCGTCCTACTGGCAGAAATATCTGTCAGGATTCGGGCGGCTATCCAAATAATAGGAGAACACTATGAGCGAAAAACTCGACAAACTGCGCGCTTCTCTGGAAAAAGAGAAGGAACGGCGCATCAAAATCAACAACCGCATCGAAAGTCTGGAACGGCGGATTCAGGAGGCTGAGGCCGCCGAGGTCAACGAGATGGTGCGGACTGCAAAGGTCACGCCGGAACAGCTTGCCGCCCTGCTGCGGCAGTCGGCTACCACCACCCCGACCCCGGCTGCGCTGTCCGCGGTCGGTGCTACCTTTAATAAGGAGGACGATTCCAATGAAGATGATGAATAAGTTCTGTGCCCTGATGTTGTCGGTGGCACTGTGCGCTGGTATGGCGGCTCCGGCATTTGCCTATGGCGGCGAGCCTGTTGAAGAAGTCGAGCAGCCTGTCCTGACGGACAGCAGCAAAGAAGATGCTGTTACCGTCACGGACGAAACCTCCGGCGCACTGACCCCGGAGGGCAATCTGACACTGGTGGATGACTACTACACCAATTATTCGGATGGCTCCGGGCAGCAGTTTATCACGCTGGTCAGTAAGTCCGGCAACACATTCTATCTGGTTATCGACCGCAACGCCAAGGGCCAGCAGACTGTCCACTTTATGAATCTGGTAGACGAGAGTGATTTGCTGGCTCTGATGGAAGATGAGGATGCCGATGCCTATACCGCCGAAAAAGAGGCGGCTGCACAGGCAGAGCTGGAGCGCAAACAGGCCGAGGAGGATGCCAAGAAAGCCGAAGAAGAAGCGGCCGCATCCGGCACCGAACAGCCGAAAGAAAACAAAATCACCAAGTATGCGGCCACTTTTCTGGGCGTGATCGCACTGGTGGCTTTGGCTGCGGGCAGCGGTTTCTATGTTTTTATGAAGCAGAAGCAGAAAAAACAGGCAGAAAAAGAAGCCCTTGACCCCGATGCAGACTACACCGAGGACAAGGGCGACTTTGAGATTCCTGTGGAGGATGAGCCGGATGCGGATGAAGCCCCGGACGAGCAGAACCCCGAAAACAGCTAATTTTCAAGGCGGCGTTTTGCCGCCGTACATATATAAATACAGAAAGAACAGGAGTTGATGCTTATTGTCTTATCGCCTAGTTGTCAGCGAAAAGCCCTCCGTTGCGATGGCTTACGCAAAAGTCCTTGGTGTAACCAATCGCAAAGACGGTTATCTGGAGGGCAACGGCTATCTGGTCAGTTGGTGCGTGGGGCATCTCGTGGAGCTTGCACCGCCGAGTGCCTACGGCGAGCAGTATGTCAAGTGGAGCATTGCAGACCTGCCTATCCTGCCGCAGAAGTGGCAGTACCTCGTGTCTGCCAGTACAAAAAAGCAGTTTGGCGTTCTGAAAGACCTGATGAACCGCACAGACGTTGACAGCATTGTCTGTGCTACGGACGCAGGACGCGAGGGAGAGCTGATTTTCCGGCTTGTTTACCAGCAAGCCGGGTGCAAAAAGCCATTTTCACGACTCTGGCTTTCCAGCATGGAGGACAGTGCAATCCGGGAGGGCTTTGCAACTCTGAAACCGTCAACTGAATACGATGCCTTGTATCAGGCTGCACTCTGCCGGGAACGTGCCGACTGGATGGTCGGCATTAACTGTTCCCGGCTTTTTTCGTGCCTGTACGGTCAGCCTTTGGCGGTCGGGCGTGTTATGACCCCGGTACTGGCGATGACGGTCGTGCGCGAAGCGGCGATTGCCGCCTTTGTGCCGGAAAAGTTTTACACGGTGGCTTTGTCATTTACGGATGGCGGTACGGCATCCAGCAAGCGATTTTCGCAGAAGTCAGATGCCGAGACGCTGCTTAAAAATTGCAGAAAGGAGGCTCACACCACCGTGCAGAAAGTCGAGCGCAAAGAGAAAAACGAGAAGCCACCGCTGCTCTACGACCTGACGACCCTCCAGCGTGATGCGAACCGCCTGCTGGGGTACAGCGCACAGCAGACCTTGGACTATGCGCAAAGTTTGTACGAGAAAAAACTCATCACCTATCCCCGCACGGACAGTCGTTTCCTGACCGATGATATGGCGGCATCCCTGCCGGAGCTGGTGGCGACTGCCGCAGGAGCATTTGATTTTCACGAAGATGTTCCTGTTCATGCGCAGCAGGCCATCGACAGCAGTAAGGTCACAGACCACCATGCACTGCTGCCTACGGCAAGCGTGGCAAAAGCCGATTTGTCTGCACTGCCCGCTGGGGAACGGAGAATCCTGCGGCTGGTCGTTGCACGGCTGCTCTGTGCTGTGGGCGAAGCTCACCGCTATGCCGAAACCACCATGACCACCCTCTGCGCTGGCGAGGAATTTACCGCCAAGGGCAAAGTGGTGCTGTCGGATGGCTGGAAAGGCATCGAGCGTAAAATGCTGGGTGATCTGCTGGGCAAGAAAAAGGAGCCTGCTGTCCTGCCGGATGTGCCGGAGCAGAGCGAATGCGGCATTACCGGGGCCGAACTGAAAGAGGGGCAAACCTCAGCTCCAAAGCATTTTACCGAAGATCTGCTGCTGCACTCGATGGAAACCGCCAGTGCAGACAGTATGCCGGAGGGTGTGGAGCGTCAGGGCATCGGAACTCCGGCGACCAGAGCCGCCACCATCGAAAAGCTGGTGCAGAAGGGTTTTCTGGAACGCAAGGGCAACAAGAAAACCAAGGTGCTGCTGCCCACCGACAAGGGCAAAGCCCTCATCACCGTGATGCCCGAAGAAATCCAATCCCCGGAAATGACCGCCGATTGGGAAACAAAACTACTGCAAATCGAACGTGGCGAAATGGAGCCGGAAACTTTTATGACTGAAATCAAAGAGATGATCTCCTCGCTGGTAACGACCACCGAGGCTAGGAAGGGAGCAAATGTGCTTATGAAGAACAAGATCGTTGGCGTCTGCCCGAACTGTGGTGCAAATGTTGTCGAGCGTGAGAAGGGCTGGTTCTGCGACAACAAGCCCTGCCGCTTTGTGCTGTGGAAGGATAACGCATTCTTCAAACGGTTGGGAAAGCGACTGGATTCCCATGTTGCGGACAAGCTGCTGCGGGATGGTCGAGTGCGCCTGAAGGACTGCAAGAGTGCCAAGGGTAAGACCTACAACGCTACTGTCCTGCTGTCCACCGAAAACGATGGTCGCAGTAAGTTCAATTTGGAATTTGAGGGTGGCCGCTAATGGATCAGAAAAACGAAGCCCTCTATCTCATCAATGGGGACAGATTCCTGCATCTGCGGGAAAACGGTGCCGGTGTCGGTTTTGCCACCTACGACTGCGCGACTGGCGCACCGCTGGAAAGCGGGCAGATTTCTAAGCAGAATCTGCCGCCCGATGGCCGTAACGCGATTCCCGCCGCCCGGAACTGGTATCTGTTCGAGCTTTCCAGCGATGACCGCAAGGCGATTCAGGAGGTCAGCTTGCAGCACCTCGATACCATTCCGCAGTCTGGTGTCCGCAGGCGGCGCATTTGGGATGACCCCACAATTCCCAGAGATGATGTCCGGCTTATCAACAGCCATTATGATGATCTCTACCGGGTGCCGAATCATGGTGTGATTCAGGTTGACCGTTCCGATGGCAGCAGTTACACGGCGCGGGTCGAGCATCTGGACGACTATCATTTTGATTTGGGTGAGTATGGGAACGTCTATCACATCTGTCAGTTTGGCGAGATAATGGAGCGCAGCGGTGCGACCGCCTATCCTGAAATCCAGACACAGGACGAGCAGGGCGCATGGGAGCTGGGCGGCAAGGGCTATCTTGCTGTCCAGTCCTGCGAGGAAGGCTGGGAGTATACCCTTTATCACAGTGATTATTCTGTGCTGGATGGCGGGCAGATTGACGCACCCGAATTGACGATTCAGGAAGTCCGGGAACAGATTCTGGAAGCGCACCACATGGAAAAGGGACGGCGGTTGCTGAAGGACTATGACTTCATCATGGACAAAGCTGCCGAAGCCGAAGAACTGGGGCTGGATAGCCGCCCTTCCACATTGGAAAAGCTGGCGGAACTGGCTGGCACAAAAGAGCGGTGCGATGCCCCGGAGTGCAATCCCACCATCTGCCGGAAAGCGAGGGACGGACATGAACTTTGACCACGAGGAGCTGATGCTGATGATGCTCTACAACACCGGCACCCGGCTGGGGCTTATCCACGAACTGCGGCTCATGCAGTGCTACCTGATGCCCGATGAAACTGCTCTGCGGGAGCTGTCGGAAGGGGTCATCGAAAAGCTGAAACTGCTGACGGATACCGAGTTTGCCGAACTGGAATTTCCACCGAACTGACTTTTGCCGCCTGCGGGCGGCGTACATAGGCTCTTTTACAATGGGTTTCGGTGTGATATACTGAAATCGCGAAAATTGAAAAACGGGAAGGAGCAAAATGAAATGAAAATCCGTAAGGCAGAGGAAAAAGATATTCCCAGACTTCTTGTGCTGTTGGGGCAGGTATTGCAGATCCATGCAGAGATCCGACCGGATGTTTTTATTCCCGGCACCACCAAATACACTGCCTGTGAACTGGCTGAATTTTTGAAGCAGGAAGATAGACCCATCTACGTTGCCGTGAACGAGGATGATGTGTGTATGGGTTATGCCTTCTGTCAAATGCAGAAGCAGCCGTTTTCCACGAACATGGTGCCCTTTAAGTCGCTGTTTATCGACGATTTGTGCGTTGACCAGCAGGCACGGGGACAGCACATCGGAGAAAGCCTGTTTGAATATGTAAAGCAGCAGGCAAAAGAGCAAGGCTGCTATGAGGTGACGCTGAACGTCTGGACAGGAAACACCTCTGCAGAACGCTTCTATGAAAAAATGGGCATGAAAACAAAGGAACGGCAGATGGAATATATCCTGTGAGTCGAGCGAACGGTTGCGTTTTTATGTTGAAGATTTTCGGTTTGTTGATAATGTCAACCGGGATAATGTCATAAGCCATTGGAGATGGCAGAAAAGATTGCCGCAAAACACGAATAAAATACCATAGATTCCATAAGCGAGTGACCTGAAAAGGCCGCTCGCTTTTTTGTTTACCATGAACTTGAAGGGAGGAACACCATGCCAAGCAAAACCGAAGAATATCTCACCCTTGCCCAGCGCACGGCCAACGGCTTAACTCGGTACTGGGAAAGCTGGACGGACTACCTGACCACCGCATCCCGGCTGTACAAGTACCCTTTTGCAGACCAGCTGATGATCTACGCCCAGCGCCCGGATGCCACCGCCTGCGCCGACTTTGACATCTGGAACAACCGGATGAACCGCTATGTGCGCCGGGGTGCCAAGGGCATCGCCCTGCTGGACGAATCCAGCGGATTCCCCCGACTGCACTACGTTTTCGATGTGTCGGACACCGGGGTGCGCCGCAATTCCCGTGCCCCGGAGGTGTGGCAGCTCGGTCCCGATTTGGTGCAGCCGGTTTCGGAAATGCTCGCCGCCACCTACGGCATCAGCGGAGAGCGTGTCAGCCAGCAGCTTGCGGATGTTGCCGGGAAACTGGTGGCAGATTACTGGGACAACAACGGTGGCGATATCCGTGCCATCGTTGACGGGTCGCTCTTGATGGATTATGATGAAGCCGGGGTGGAGATGCAGTTCAAGTCCGCCGCCGCCATCAGCGTCACCTACACGCTGCTGGAACGCTGCGGCTTTGAGCCGACAGGGTGGTTCGACAAGGACGATTTTCAGGCAATCTACAATTTTTCAACCCCGGATGCCGTCTTTGCCCTCGGCGCAGCGGTCAGCGACATGAGCCGGGAGGTGCTGCGGAATATCGAGCGCACCGTAAAAACAACCATTCGCCGCCGCAATGCAGAAAGGAGCCAATATGAATACGAACAGCAGGAACGTGACCTACTCGACCATCGGGGACTACCAGCTCCCGAACCTGATTCTGAACCAGCCCCGGAAACCGCTGGGCAAATACGGCAGGCTGCGCCGGACCTACCTGATGAACCATCGCCCGGTGCTGTACCACACGATGCTGATGAACGGGAGCCTGTACCCGCACCTGATGGAGGTGGAGCAGACGGCAGAGAGCCGGATGCAGCAGACCATGGCGCAGCTTCTGAAACAGAACCCGGCCCCGGACAAGGAGCAGAATCAGATGGCATGGGTGCAGCACATGAACAGTCTGAAAGCACAGGCCGAGGAACTGGTGCTGAACGAACTGATTTACAGTTAAGTTTCTTCGATGCCCACATTCCCACCGAAGCCAAACAAATTGAATCCATCGACCAAGCGGAGAGCGAAAAATCGCCCTCCGCTTTTGTTTTGTCGCAGGCGGAGATTGAAAATGCGCTGCGGAGAGGTTCCAATGTTGAAGGCAGCAAACTTCGGATATGGAAAATTTATCAGTTGCAGCCTGACCGAAAACTCCGGGCAAAAGCTCTTGCCAAAGAATATGCACCGTATGGCCCCGGCGGTTCTTCACACACTTATCTGGACGGAAGCAGTGGTTGGCTTGACCATGACAGCAAGGGTCTAACGTTTGAGCATTATCCCGACCATCAGAAAGTGCTTCTCCGCTGGGATCGGGTCGAAAAATATATTGACCTGATGATTCAGTCTGACCGCTACCTGTCGGACAAAGAAAGAAGAGCCATCGACTTTCCCCTTGAACTGAACGCCGCCAGTGCAGCCGAATACACGGCATTAAAGGCGCAGCACCCGGATACTCTGGTTGGATTTGAAGCTGGCGGCAATTTTATGTTCTATGGAGAAGATGCTGCCAAGGTCGCAAAAGTTCTCAACAGTGCTTTGTTTACGAGAGAAACAGCACTGGGCGAAGTTCAGGTCACAGGCTTTCCACCTAGCTTATGGGCAAGAAAGTCAAAAGAATTGTGGTCTGCGGGCAATGATGTTTACCTTGCCGGATTGAACGAAGATGGGACTCATCACCAAACTAAACATCTGCACAAAGAGGACTATCTGCCCATCGGCTCCATCATCAATATGGATGGCCGGAATTTTCGGATTGACGGAGTGGATTTTGATAAGGGCAAGGTTTCCTTGCAGGATATGGCACTGGCCGACCTGCGGATGCCAATTTTTCGGGAAGAACCGCTATCTGTTGTCCGGGAATTGTACGAACAGCAGGACGAGGCCCTTGACGCTGCTCCAGAAAAGGCCGTTGATTATAAGGTCGGTGACGATGTTATCGTTGACCTTCCTACCCGAACCATCGAAGGCAAAATCGGCTATGTAGGCGAAACGGATGTTCGCATTGACACCAGCGCACAGGGACAGTCGTGGGATAACGAAGTAATCAATAAACAACAATTCGAGGACGGTCTGCGGCAGGTCATGCCGGAGCTGACGGACGAAGAACTGGACGAACTGCCCATCTCTGCCGTGATGGACGGAAAAGTGCAGACCTTCCCGGATGCCGCAGCCTTGGATGAAGCCCTGAATGCTGAACCTATGCCGGAGCCTGCCGGGAACTTCCACATCACGGACGACCATCTGGGCGAGGGCGGCGCAAAGCAGAAGTATGCCCGGAACATTGAAGCCATCCGCACCCTGTTCAAGCTGGAAGAGGAGCACCGGGGTGCCACCGCCGAGGAGCAACAGGTGCTTTCCCAGTATGTGGGCTGGGGCGGTCTGGCAGACGCTTTTGACCCCAACAAGGAAAATTGGTCTGCCGAGTACACCCAGCTGAAAGGACTGCTCTCTGAGGATGAATACGCCGCCGCTCGCGCTTCTACTCTGAACGCCCACTACACCAGCCCCACCGTGATCCGTGGTATCTATGATGCGGTGGAGCGTATGGGGTTCCAGTCTGGCAGCATTCTGGAGCCGTCCATGGGCGTAGGCAATTTTTTTGGAATGCTACCCACCAGCATGGCAGACAGCCGCCTGTATGGCGTGGAACTGGACAGCATCACCGGGCGCATTGCGAAAAAACTGTATCCGCAGGCTGACATTACTGTGGCTGGCTTTGAGACCACCGACCGCCGTGATTTTTATGACCTCGCTGTGGGCAACGTGCCCTTTGGTCAGTACAAGGTCAACGACAAGGCGTACAACAAACTTGGTTTTAGCATCCACAATTATTTCTTTGCAAAAGCCATCGACCAAGTGCGTCCGGGCGGCATCGTTGCCTTTGTCACATCTCGCTACACCATGGACAGCAAGGACAGCACCGCTCGCAAGCACATGGCAGAGCGTGCCGATTTGCTGGGGGCCATTCGTCTGCCCAACAACGCTTTCCGTGCCAACGCTGGCACGGATGTTGTCAGTGACATCATCTTTTTGCAAAAACGTGACCGCCCCATTGACCATGAGCCGGACTGGGTGCAGTTGGGCAAAACGGAAGATGGCTTTGCCATCAATCAGTATTTCGTAGACCACCCGGAAATGGTTCTAGGTGAACTGACGATGGAAAGCACTCAGTACGGCAAGGAAGAATGTACTGTGCGCCCCATAGAGGGTGCGGTGCTTGAAGACCAGCTTGCCGAGGCGGTACAGCACATCGAGGGACAGTACACTGCCGCCGAGGTGGATGCTCCCGACATTGCCGAGGAGGAAAACGCCCGGCGCACCCTGCCTGCCGACCCGGAGGTGAAGAACTTTTCCTACACCGTGGTGGACGGCGAGGTGTTCTACCGGGAAAATTCCGTGATGACGCAGGTGGAGCTGTCCGATACCGCCAAGGGGCGTGTCACCGGTATGGTGGAGCTGCGGCAGATCGTCAACGACCTGATTCAGCAGCAGTTGGAGGATTACCCTGATGCTGACATCAAGGCAACGCAGGAGCGTTTGAACACTGCCTATGATGCCTTTACCGCAAAGTACGGTCTGCTGAACGACCGCAAAAACGGGCGGTTGTTTGAGCAGGATTCCTCCTACTATCTGCTCTGTTCGCTGGAAAATCTGGACGAGCAGGGACAGCTCAAGAGCAAGGCTGCGATGTTCACCAAGCGCACCATTCGCCCGGAGTGCACCATCACCAGTGTGGACACCCCCAGCGAAGCGTTGGCGGTGTCCATCGGAGAGCACGGCAAGGTGGACTTGCCCTATATGGCAGAGCTGCTGGGCACGCCCGGTGACTATGGGCGCATTACCGCAGAACTCTCCGGCGTGATCTTCAAAGACCCTGCCGCCGACCCCACCGACCCGGAAGCGGGCTGGCAGATGGCAGACGAGTACCTGTCCGGGGATGTCCGGGCAAAGCTGCGGATGGCGCAGTTTGCCGCCGAGACCAACCCGGAGTTTGCCGTTAATGTGGAGGCACTGACCAAGGCGCAGCCCAGAGAGCTGGAAGCCTCCGAAATTGATGTGCGCTTGGGTGCAACGTGGCTGGACCCGGATATTATCCAGAAGTTTATGACCGAGACCTTCCAGATTCCCTACTATCTGCGCCATGCAGTCAAAGTGCGGTACTCGCCGTATACCGCCGAGTGGCGTGTGGAGGGCAAGACTGCCACCGGGCGGAGTGACATTATTTCGTCCGAGACCTACGGCACCAGCAGAGCCAACGCCTACAAGATTCTGGAAGAAACGCTGAACCTGAAAGATGTCCGCATCTACGACACCATCGAGGATGCCGAAGGCAAACCCAAGCGTGTGCTGAACAAGCGGGAAACCATGCTGGCACAGCAGAAACAGCAGGTCATCAAGGATGCGTTCGCCAACTGGGTCTGGCAGGACCCTCCGCGGCGCATTGCACTGGTAAAACAGTATAACGAGCTGTTTAACTCCACCCGCCCCCGTGAGTATGACGGAAGCCACATCAAATTCGTGGGCATGAACCCGGAGATTACCCTCCGGGAACACCAGCGCAACGCCATTGCCCATGTGCTTTATGGCGGTAATACGTTGCTTGCACACGAAGTGGGCGCGGGCAAGACCTACGAAATGGCTGCGTCTGCCATGGAAGCAAAACGCCTTGGTTTGTGCCAGAAATCGTTGTTCGTAGTGCCCAACCATTTGACAGAGCAGTGGGCATCGGAGTTTCTGAACCTCTATCCAAACGCCAAGCTGTTGGTCGCACGGCGCAAGGATTTTGAAACTGCCAACCGCAAAAAATTCTGCGCCCGCATCGCCACCGGGGACTACGATGCCGTCATCATCGGACACAGCCAGTTTGAACGAATCCCGCTGTCCTTTGAGCGGCAGGAGCGCATTATTCAGGAGCAAATTTATGAAACGCTTGCCGCCATCAACGAGCTGAAAGTCCACGCAGGCGAGAATTTCTCCATCAAGCAGATGGAAAAGACCCGGAAAACGCTGGAAACCAAGCTGGAAAAACTGCGCTCCGATGAGCGTAAGGACGATGTAATTACCTTTGAGCAACTGGGCGTTGACCGCCTGTTTGTGGACGAGTCACACGCGTTCAAAAATTTGTTCCTCACAACAAAAATGCGTAATGTCGCAGGATTATCCACCAGTGAAGCACAGAAATCCAGCGATATGTTCGGCAAGTGCCGCTATCTGGACGAGATCACCGGCGGACGTGGCGTGGTGTTTGCGACCGGCACCCCGGTGTCTAACTCCATGACCGAGTTGTACACGGTCATGCGGTATCTGCAATACAGCACCTTGCAGCAGAAAAAGCTGACCCACTTCGACTGTTGGGCATCCACCTTTGGTGAGACCACCACAGCCATCGAGCTTGCCCCCGAAGGTACAGGGTATCGGGCGAGGACGAGATTTGCTAAGTTCTTTAATCTGCCGGAACTGATGTCCATGTTCAAGGAGGTTGCGGACATTAAAACCAGTGACCAGCTCCACTTGCCTGTGCCGGAAGCAAAGTTTGAGACCGTGGTGGCAAAGCCGTCCGAAATTCAAAAGGAGATGGTGCAGGAGCTGAGCAAGCGTGCCGCCCGCATCCACTCCGGCACGGTGGATGCCTCCGAGGACAATATGCTGTGTGTCACCAACGATGGGCGCAAGATTGGCTTGGACGTGCGCCTGATGAACCCCATGCTGCCGGACGACCCCAACAGTAAGTTAAACGTCTGTGTGCAGAATGTGCTGAAAATCTGGGAGGAGGGCAAAGACCAGAAGCTGACCCAGCTTTTGTTCTGCGACCTCTCTACCCCGAAAGACGATGGCAACTTCAACGTCTACGAGGATATTCGCAAAAAGCTGATTGCCGCCGGTGTGCCGGAAAACGAGATCGAGTTTATCCACAACGCCGACACCGAAGCAAAAAAGGCAGCATTGTTCTCCAAAGTACGCTCCGGCGATGTGCGCGTCCTGCTGGGCAGCACGGCAAAAATGGGCGCAGGAACCAATGTGCAGCAGCGTCTTGTGGCAGTGCATCATCTGGATGTCGGCTGGAAACCCAGTGATATGACCCAGCGCAATGGTCGCATCATCCGGCAGGGCAACATGAACAAGGAAGTCAAGGTGTTCAACTACGTCACCGAAGGCACATTTGATTCGTACTTGTATCAGACCCTTGAGAATAAACAGCGGTTTATCTCGCAGATTATGACCAGTAAATCCCCGGTGCGCTCCTGCGAGGATGTGGACGAGCAGGCGCTTTCCTATGCGGAGATCAAGGCGTTGTGTGCCGGAAATCCTCTCATCAAGGAGAAGATGGACTTGGACGTGCAGGTGGCGAAGCTGAAGGTGCTGAAAGCTGACCACCAGAGCCAGAAATTCCGTCTGCAAGACAAGCTGCTGACCAAGTTCCCGGCTGACATTCAGGAAGCGAACGCCCACATTGCCGGGCTGAAAGTCGATGCACAGCTTGCCGCCGCCCATCCGCAGGGCAAGGAGGAGTTTTGCGGCATGGTCATCAAGGGCGTTGCCTACGATGAGAAAAAGATCGCCGGTGAACGTCTGGTTCTTGCCTGTTCCGAGCTGCCCAACGCCGAGGAGAAAGTCATCGGCAACTACCGGGGCTTTGAGCTTTCTCTGCGGTTCGATGCTTTCCGCACGGAGTATCAGGCACTTTTGAAAGGGCAGCGAAAGTACACGGTGCCTTTGGGCAACGACCCGCTGGGCAACATCATCCGTCTGGATAATTCCCTGAACAGCTTCCCGGAGCGCATCACCGCCGCCGAGAATGAGCTGACCACCCTGCATCAGCAGCAGGCGGCGGCGCAGGTCGAGGTGGAAAAGCCGTTCCCGCAGGAAGAGGAACTGGCGCAGAAATCTGCACGGCTGGCCGAGCTGAATGCACAGCTGGATGTGGACGAAAAACAGCATGATGAGCCGGAACAGGAAGAACCGAAAAAGGAGGATGCCCCGCGCCCCTCTGTGCTGGCTGCGCTGGAAGATAAGGCTGATAAGGTAGAACCCGTCAAACCGTTCAAATCTTATTTCGACAAGGAGGAACGATAACGTGCGGAATCGGGAGTACCGATTGTTTATTCGTGTCACCGCAGAAGAACGGCATCGCATCTGTGAAAAAATGTATGGCATGGGGATTCACAGCCTGAGTGCCTATATCCGCAAAATGGCGCTGGATGGGTATTGTCTGAACCTTGATCTGCCACAGCTGCGGAAGATGTCCTACCTTCTTCAGAATTGCAGCAATAATCTGAATCAGATGGCGAAGCGTGTCAATGAAAGCAATCAGCTGTATGCCGCAGACCTTGAGGACTTGAGCACCCGGCTGGATGAGCTGATTTCTATCGGTAAGCAGATTCTTGCCAAACTCACCGAACTCTAAAAAATTTCCCGCAGTAGGAGGCTGCGGGTTTACATAACGGTTGACATCCTTGCAAGGCAGATGTCGATACCTTTATAATAGGGGCGAAAAAGAAAGGTTGGTGTCTGATATGAGGTTTTTGTTCAAGATGATGCTTGCCCCGATCTCTCTGTTCGTGGCTTTTCTGGCTTTGATGGCAAAGTGGCTTCTTACTCTGTCCAGCTATGTTGTCGCGCCGTTGATGCTGTATATTTTCGGCTGCGGCATCTACACCGTCTACCGCCAGACTTGGGATCAGTTCCTGATTCTGCTGGTTGCTGAATTTCTCTGCTTTGTCCTTTTTGTCGGCGCAACTGCGATGGTGGAGGGCGTTGAACGATTCAGCGGCTGGCTCCGGGACGTTATTTGATTTTGAATCTTCTGCCGCCTTCGGGCGGCTTTTTCGTTGAAGGGGGGATCTGCTCTGGCCGCTACTCGTCTGATTGCACTGCATCAGCACAAAGGAAAATCTATTGCCACCTGCCTGAAAGACCGCACCGGCTATGCGCAGAATCCCGACAAGACTGAAAGGGGCGAACTTGTCAGCAGCTATCAATGCAGCCCGCTTACCGTGGATGAGGAGTTTATGCTCACAAAGAAGCTGTACGAGCAGGCCACCGGGCGCAGCCAGAAAAGCAATGTGATTGCCTATCAGATACGGCAATCCTTCCGGCCCGGTGAAATCACAGCAGAGGAAGCAAATCAAGTTGGCTACGAATTGGCCTCCCGATTTCTGAAAGGCAAACACGCTTTTATCGTCGCCACCCATACCGACCGGGAGCATATCCACAATCATATGATTAGCGCCTATTAGGAAAACACACTGTCAAAGGGGTTTGTAGCGGGGGTTAGCCCGCTACTGCGGTATCTTCCGTAGTGTTGATTTCAATGTACTCGGCAATCTTGCGGAGCTCGTCAGCAAATTTGAATTTCACGCTGATATTGCCGTTTTCATAGACCTTGATATAGTCCACAAGTTCAACCAAGATTTCACGGTTGAGGGCTTCAATGTTCTGATACTTCATAAAGGCTACCAGTGCAGGATGCTCGTTGTCCACACCGTTTGCCAGTTCTGCGCGTTCAGCGTTCAGCCGGGTAAGCACCGCGGAAATATCAGAAGTCTGCCGTTCATAGTCAGCCTTCATATCCCGGTATTCCTGCTGGGTGATTTCACCGTCTTTCCAGTCCTGATAAAGAGATTGCTTGTAGCGTGTTATCTTTGTCAGTTCCCGCTCTTTTGCAGCTATCAGATCGTCCAGTCGGTAAGACTGGCTTTTTTTGATTGGAGCGGAATTGATCTGCGTGACGATTTCCGAGTAGGAAACAGCCAAATGTACCTGATGCTGTACAGCGAACAAAACAGCAGCCTCCAGCCGTTCATGCTTGATTGAGTGCATGGTGCAGGCTGTCCGGGAACGGTTCTTGTAGGTTGAGCAAGAATAATATACATTGTTGTTCTTGCCAACGCATCGGGTAATGGCCCGCCCGCAATCGGCACATTTCAGAAAGCCGCTGAATAAATGTACCTCACGGCCTTTCGGGGAAGTACGGGTATCACGCTGTAAGAGAGCCTGTACCTTGTCGAAAGTTTCATAGTCGATAATGGCCTCATGCGTTCCAGCCACTTCCACCCATTCCTCGCGTGGAACAGCTTCAATCTGGTGTACCTTGTAGCTTTTCACCCGGCTTCGGCCTTGGGCTAAATCCCCGGTGTAGGTCGGATTGGTAAGAATGGAGTGGATCATGCGGACTCCCCACATAGGATCGTCATACCCTCTTGTCGAAACAGGCAAGCCCTTTTGTACCTTGTAAGCCGAGGGGCTCGGTACGCCGTGTTCGTTCAGGTACAGCGCGATAGCACGTTTTGATGACCCTTGAATAAGCATTGTGAAAATGAGTTTGACATTTTCAGCAGCATCGGGATCAACAATCAGCCTGTGCTTGTCCTTTGGGTGCTTTACATAGCCGTAAGGAGCAAATGCTCCGATATACTGGCCGTTGCGCCGTTTGTAATCAAATACCTGCCGGATCTTTTTGGAAGTCTGATAGCAGTAATTATCGTTCATCACGTTTGTAATGGGAACGATGATATTTGAAACGCTGTCGGGGTTCTTGTAGCTGTCCACATTCTCAGCAAGGCTGATAAAGCGAACACCCATTTGAACAAACAGGTTATCGATCAAACTTCCGGCATCGCTATAATTTCGTGCGAAGCGGGACAGGTCTTTTACTATAACGCAGTTGATTTTACCACTCATGACATCCGCCAAGAGCCGTTGAAAATCTTCACGGTTGGCGTCCGTTCCAGTATGACCATCATCCACATATTCCGTGATGCTTTCAAACTCGTCAATGTTGCGTCGGTAAAAATCGTTCAGTAGGTCACGCTGGTTCTTTACGCTGTTGCTATCGTCTTTTCCTTTTTTCAAATCTTCCTTTGAAAGCCGGATATAGATGCCCAGCCGCCAGCGGCGGATTGTGTAAGAGGGAGAGAAACTCTGCTGATACCCTCTGTTTTTTGCTCGTGCCATTGTTCCTCCTTCCCTATCACATTACACTTATATTATAACTCTGTCCGGGGAGGACAACAAGGATGCCTCCACTTCGGGACACTTTGTCTCGAAGAAGCAAAACGAGCTGTAACCGAAGTTACAGCCCGCTTCTTTGCCGCAGCAGGAAATCCGTCAGCTTGTCTTGGAGAGATGGCCCGCTTTCAGCAAATTCAATTTTCACGCCAACACCACCGATGCAAAAGCAGTATGGATTTTTGACAGTCTGCAAAAATCGAGAGATGCGCTCCTTTCGGGAAAGCGCATTGTCAAAGGTCATACCGCTCACATCAGGCAGGGACTCGGCAGCCACCGCGCCAATGTCAACGCTTCTCATTTGTTCAAGTTCCTGTGTAGTTAATTTCACGGTAAACCTCCTTCGCAGATTGATAGAACGCCTCCCGCTGTTTGGTGGGGAAACGCAACAGGCCAGCACCACCGGGATGCTGGCCTGTTGCCTTACTCCACCTTGGGACACTTTGTCTCGAGGTTTATTATAGTTTTTGAATATTAGAGAGCGCCGCACATATTTACTTGGCCTGTCCAAAGACAATCGTTATTTTCTGTGCGGCGCTCTCAACGCAAGTAAAGCGACAAGCCCGGAGGAACAGGCAGCCAACCTGTTCAGCGCCGGATCATGGCCTTGGGATGGCCGGGCCCATTTACAGTGTTGGTGTTGTTCGCTCAATCTCTTTTGGGAAATGTCACCGCGCACCCACCGTCTGGCTCCACGTACTTACTCAGGGTTGCCGTTATTCCCTCGCGTTAGGAAGAAAACCTCCTCTCATAAACCGAGACATTTTTTCATCAATTCCAAGTGGGTTAAGAAGAAAAAATCAAAAAGTTTTTTTCATGCGTTCAAGGCCACGCTTGATCGACTGGCGAATAGACTCCTCATGTACGCCCTCGGCCTCGGCAATTTCCTTAATCGACTTGCCAAGAATGATATGTGCGTCAATTCTGCGGCCCTGGATCTCCGGCAGAGAATTGAGAGCGTTCCACAGACGAAGAAAGGTTTCCATCCGTTCAAGGAGCTCCTGCGGGGTCGGCTCATGCAGGCAAGCGGAATATTCAATCCCGTCATCGCAGTCCAGAGAATACTGCGCCTTGTGCCGGGAGAGCCGCCGCTGGTAGGCCATTTCATAGCGGGCATCGGCCTTGAATACCTCGGCCACCTCGTCAGAAACTTCGATAAGCTGATCCTGCGTGTACCAATAATAAAAATCTTTCAAATTGATAGTAGTCATCGTAAAATCCTCCATTTCAGTTTGTTCGGGGTTGGTCGGAAACGAAATGGAGCAACGGCGGAGAACGGCACCGCACCTCGGGACACTTTGTCTCGAAGTCTGGAAAGCAAAATGCGCCTGTGCGACACAAGGCCGCACAAGCGCACGAAAAAGTATTATCGGTTATGTACTGTTTAATTTCATGTTCAAAACCGGACTGCTCCGACGGAGGGGCTACGCTTTTTTTAGCTGGTGCAGATCACGCGAACAATGAAATAATAAAATGAACACGGCAAAATAACCTCCCATCGGCTACCGTGTCCCTACAAGTCGTCATTGGTTTGTGTAGACGCAAAGAAACGGCGGCTCTGAAAATCAAAGCCGCCGTTTCAAATGGGCGTGTTGATAGGCTGCTGTACGACGGCTTTTTTTCTTTTGCCGTCGTGCGGCAGCTTGTTCCTTTTGCGCTTATCTTAACAAGCAATCCTCACAGAAATGTCACTGACACACGCTGTTTCGACAGAATAATGGGCTGAAATCTCACGAACCTGTGAGATTTGAAAAACCGGGAGAATAATCTCCCGGTTTTCATCGCAAATATTTAATTCTGCCGCAGTCTCTCTACAACGCTTTGCTTAACATTTTGCATGAAAGTTATGACGGGGGTTGCCAAGCAGACCAGCAAAACAATAGCTGCGACAACCAACAGAGAAATTACAGGATAGTGAAAAGCTGCATAAGGAACCATTCTTCTAAAGGCTGAGTATATTGGAATATATATCGCTGTTCCCAGTGTGGCAAGCAGTAGGAAAGAAATGCTCCAATAATACCCGCCTTCCCAAAGCAATACATTTCTAATTTGCTTTTTCGTCATTCCTATACTTTCAAGTGTTGCAAATTCATGTTTCCGAGTATTTACACTAACAACCATTGTGTTAATGAAATTCATAATTCCTATCAGCAAAAATACAGCGGACAACCCTGCGGCTATAATCCTTGAGGTCAGCAAATATCCGGCCATTTCTTGCTGCTTTTCATATCGTGACAGAATCGTAATGCCCGGTGACGAAGCAGTAATGGATTGAAGCTGCTCCATAATCCCTTTGTCATAACTGCTATCAATCGTATCAAAAGCAATCCGAAAGATTTTGGTTTCTCCAGACAACTTCTCTATTGCCTGCTCACTGATATACAAATCAGGGGCAGTACCTCTCTCATTTCCTCGACCACTCTGAAAATCAGCGTCCAGAAAGCCAGTTGCCACTGTAAAGACCTGTTCCCCGGACTCACCGACAACGGTGATTGCTTGCCCTGGCTGAATCAATAGGTTTCCCTCATCATCCGTCATAGCGGACAAAACCACCAACTCTCCCTTTTCAAAGGCGGTTAAGTCAATAGGCTTATCAAGCGTTTTATTAAGTTCTTCGATATATCTGGAATCTATTCCGTAAACGCCGCTCCAAAAATTATCTGTATAGTTTTTTCGTGTTTCCGCATTTGAAAAATCAAGACCTGATACGCCATCCAAGGAATCAATATATTTCCCGAATACATTTTCGTCGTAAATGACATCCATAGTGGGCCACGGTGAAGCAGAATAAGTGACGCGCAGATTTTCAATTCCCTGCATTGTTTCAATTTGCTGCAACATTTCATCAGAGAGCAGGTTTCCTTCTTCGGAAATGCTGTAAGTCAATGCGAAATCACTTTCTCCCCATTGATTTACAAAATTGTCGGGACTTAGGCTTGATAGTAGACCAGCAGAAACCAAAAACAATATTAAGCCTAAAAATAAGGACGCAAAAGTAAGGAAAGCGCTTTTAGGGTTTCTAAAAATATTATCTCGTGCCATCCGAGATAATTTTGTTCTATGGCTCTTATGATCTCGGTAACTCCTTGTATTTGCCTCCGTATAGCGTGAAGCCGCAACAGGAGAAATACTTGCAGCTATTTTCGCTGGTTTCATGCTGCCGATGATTGCAGTAAAAAATGTGAAGATTGCGGCACCCGCAAAAATAATGGGGGAAAAGGACACTATCTCCCCAAGGTCTGTATCGCTTGAGTACATCATATTCATGGCAAACGGAACAAGTCCAAGCGAAACAATACCACCGACAATCAGGCCGCTGGGAATACCGATCACCGCCGTTCTGAATATTTGAGAACGCACGATCCGCTTGATTTGTCTTTTTGTCGTGCCTATCGTTTTAAGCTGTCCATAGAATTGTGTATCTCTTGAAATTGAGATATACAGAATGTTATAAATCAGCAAATAGCCGCTGATAATGATAAAGACGATAATAGCAGCCAGTGGAAGAACAATGGTGGTGGAATTGCTCTGAGCAATAGGTACAATTTCAAAGGACTGACTTTCTGTAAACGAAATCTTCCGTTTTAGTTTTTCACAGGATCGCAGGGCATTACTGTCATCAGAAAAAGAAATCATTGCGGTAGACACACTATCAAAGGGAAGCCCTGTTTGTGTTGCAAAAAGCTCCGAAACATAAGCGGCACCACGGTTGCCTGCACGTGAAGCCGAATAATCTGTGTAATAGCCCGACAAAACAAATTCATCGGAGATATATTGATAATCTGTTCCGAGTTGATAGGAAAGGGAAATATTCATCCCTATCTGTGGATCATCAATCCCCATTGCACGCAAAGCCCATGTAGGGAGCATAATTTCATTTTTTGCTTGCGGATAATCCCCGTGTATATCCGAAATTGTTGGTACACGGTGTTCTTGCCATTCTGTTTCGTCTATCCAAGTAATACTCAGCAGGGCATCGTCCATTCCAGATGTATCAATGCTGCCCAATCTCTGACTGACACCAACTACGGATACCAAGCTGGATCGGCTCAATTCTTCATATTGTTCTTCTGAGAGGCTTGTAATTGCCACATCCGCAGTCGTGCCCATCGCACGAATTTGCTGCATTTGATAGGTTTCAAAATAACTGCACCCCAAACTAAATACAGATGTAATCATAAAGGCGGTCAAGAATAATGCGATGGTAACGAAAACATTTCTCTGCTTATTAGCGCGGTAGCTTCTTTTGGCAAGACGATTGATTGTTGCCTGATTATTGTTCCCAAATAAAATATCATCCATCAATGTCACCCCCTGTCACTGTGCGATTTTTCCGTCCTCAATACGGATAATTCGGTCGGCAAGCTGGGCAATTTCATTGTTATGGGTAATCATTACAAGCGTTTGATGGAACTTCTGACTTGTAACTTTCAGCAAACCAAGAACATCACTACTTGTCCGGCTATCCAAATTGCCTGTCGGTTCATCTGCAAGTATAATAGCTGGTTTGGAAACAAGGGCGCGGGCAATCGCTACACGCTGCTGCTGGCCGCCGGACAGATTGTTAGGCATACTGTTCAGCTTCCCATCGAGAGCCAACATTTTCACGACTTCATCCATAAACCGCTTGTCCACGGTATCACCATCCAGCTCCACCGGCAGGACAATATTTTCATAGACATTCAGCACAGGAACAAGATTGTAATTCTGAAAGATAAACCCGATGTTACGTCTGCGGAAGATGGTAAGCTGTTCATCCTTGAGTTTCGATAATTCTTTCCCTTTTACTTTAATACTGCCGGAAGTTGGCGTATCTAACCCGCCCATCATGTTCAGCAAAGTAGACTTACCGCTGCCGGAAGTACCAACAATGGCAACAAATTCACCTTCCTCAATGGATAGGGTCACGCCATCCAATGCTTTTGTAATGTTCGGTTCGGTGCCGTAATATTTCTTCAAATCTGTCGTTTGTAATATGTTCATATAGAACACCACCCTTTCTTTTTGATGGCTCTATCATAAAAGGTAAACCTCACAGAAATGTCACGGGAAACAAAATACCTCTGTTTAATTAAATCTCAAATGTCATAGGCCTGTGACATTTTGTTTTTTAGCGTACTTATTTTATTGTCGAGGCAGAAAGACGGAAAAAGTTGAACCCCTCCCAACCTCGGATGTTACCCGGATATAACCGCCTTGCAAGGTTACGATCTCACGAGCCAGATATAGACCAATACCAATTCCATCTACATCATGTACGATGTCCTCTCGATAGAAACGCTTGAAAATTGCTCCCTGATGCTGTTCTGAAATGCCAATGCCTGTATCTGCAATGTCGATTTTCACATACATTTCCCAACTTTCAACCGAAACACGGATTTGACCGCCCTCCGGCGTATATTTCACTGCATTGTCCAAAATATTGAACAGTGCTTCGCTTGTCCATTTTCTGTCATGGGAAACGACCAAGTTCTCCGGGCAGTCCACTTGAACATTGATCTGTTTTTTCTCGGCGTTCAGAAGAATACCTCCCAATGCGGCGGCAAGCGTGTCATAAAGCGGCTGGCTTTTCTTTTCCAGAGAAATAACACCTGTTTCCAAACGAGAGGTTTTAATCATAGCCTGCATGAGAAAATCCAGTTTATCAAGCTGGCTGGCCTGTGCCGTTAGAAACTCTTTTTGTTTTTGCACAGGGACTTCATTTTCAAGCAGAGTGCTGTTAATCATTTTCAAGTTCGCAATCGGGGTCTTGACCTGATGGGAGATGTCGGAAATCAGTTCTTGCAGGTCAGCCCGTTCTTGTGCAATGCCGTTCTTGTTTTCCTGCATGACTTCATATAAACGGTTCAGCCGATATTCAATTTTATAGAAAAGACTTTCTTCTTCCACAGTCTGTTTCGGCTGCATATTCCCGGATAACATATCATCCATTAAACTGCAAAAAGCATCGGAGAACATTGCCAGTTTGCGGCGAACCAGCACCATAAAACAAACAGCGCAAACCAGCACAAAAATGCCGAACAATAATACATACCAGACAGCGGTTATATTTTGGGTCAGCCCATACAAAGCTGCTGAAACCGTCCCCATTGCCACCAGCAGGAGAACAGCAAAAAAGATACAGGCTTTGTTGACGGAAAGTTTTCGCACATTCATTTCAGCACTCCTCCGATCCACATATAGCCCATACCATATACCGTTTTGATATACTGACGGTCAGGTGTTTCGATTTTGTTTCGTACCCGGCTGATCGCCGCAGTCAGAGCATGTTCATCCACAAAATTTCCGTCTGCGTCCCACAGCTTTTCCAACAAGACTTGCCGGGTCAAAACAATCTGCGGATTTTTCATCAGGATTTTCAAAAGTCGATATTCCAGTGGGGTGAATGTAAGTGGCTTTCCTGATAGAGTAGCACTCATTTCTGAAAAATTGATGGTCAGTGTGCCATCCTCATAAGTATCACCACCATATTGTTTTGTCAGCCTACCCAGCACTACCGCTAATTTCTTTTGAAAGACGCTCATAGGGAAAGGTTTTGTCACATAATCCTCTGCGCCCAGTTCATACCCTTTGAGCATATCGCTTTCCATATCATTTGCGGTCAGAAAAATAATAACGGTATCAGGGCGACGCTCTTTTATTTCCCGGCAGAAGTCAAAACCGTTCCCGTCCGGCAAATTTACATCCAGCACAATCAGGTCATAGTCCTGCTTTGTCAAGAAACTACTGGCCACTGATTTTGTCAGTGCAGAATCAACCGTATAGCCCGCAGTATTCAAGTTATAGCATAAAGTATTATTCAAAAGCCGATCATCCTCGACTACTAAAATTCGCATGGTATCACACTCCTTCATTTTCAGTATAGCACCCAAATGTCACAGAAACCTCACAATATTTCTGATTTTATTTTAGATACCAACCTCTGATCTTCGGGACAAATTGTCCCAAAGTTATAGGTATATTGTACCTCACATTTCCGCGATCATCAATTTTGCGTATGTGAAATTAAATAGTCAGTAGTATGAAATACACAATCGTTCAAATAATATCACATGAAATGTAAAATCATATCAGGTGATGTTATGAAGATAGAACGAGATGAAAGACGCTTTGATTTTCACGATATAGGGCTCGCCATCAAGCGTGCAAGAGAAGCCAGCGGCATGACACAGGAGCAACTGGCCTATATTGTTGACCGCGCTCCGCGTACCATTATGTATAACGAAAATGACGGTCAGCATCCAAGCCTCAACACCTTTTATCAGATGGTCACAATGTTTGATATATCGGTGGATCAATACTTTTACCCGTCCCAGAATAGCGGGAGCGAGTGCAGAAAGCGGATTGATGCCATGTTGAACGCCTTGGACGAAAGAGAATTGAAAATCGTTGAAGCTACAATCCAAGCGATGAAAGCATCGAAAGAAACGGAGGAAACGTAAAAGAAAGCGTAACCTCCGTTTTTTTGCGCCATGTTGCGGGTTGCGCGTTTTGGCAAGCAATTCGGGTGTGGCCACACTCCGAAATTTTTGCAGGGCGCAGGGCCCGCAAAAATGCTTGTTGGGGAGC
>ENA-UESU01000924-UESU01000924.1-human-gut-metagenome-genome-assembly--contig:-NODE-924-length-22906-cov-6.024574_pt1 | contig 22906 bp, 16 predicted proteins | sample MGYA00243007_ERZ508008 | MGnify/ENA primary metagenome ERZ508008 (study PRJEB26167, sample SAMN06115399) | human gut metagenome | host: Homo sapiens | place: China:Henan | collected 2016-06-23 | study...
GCTAATAGTTACACGGTGGATATACCTTTGGTCGTGTAACGTGCAGGTTTAAAAGGTAAGAGTGTGCGTTTGGAGTTGACGGTTGAGCCGAACGAGTATTTTGGGGTTGGTTTTGATAAAACGAGCAAAGCCGTCTTTTGGTGGGGAGATATGTTTATTAAGCCGGATAACTGGGATATTTCCAATTACAAACCTTGTTTCGGTGAGTTTACAGAGACTCGTTATGCTTTCATTTTGAAGGCTTGCGGTATCGTGGAATTACCGGATCCGCAGGATCTCGTGACATTAGGGTATTATAATGCGAAGGTGCGTGAAGCTCTTTACGAATACAATAAGACGCATGATAAGCCTTTAGAGGATGAACTTGGATTGGTCGAATTTAATGTCTGGACCGGAGTTGGTGGTATTGGATAGGAAAATATGGATTGTTGACAGAATTAATTTAAAGAATATGAATAAAAATATATGGATATTGATTATGGGATTTTTCCTTTTTCAAGCTTGCTTGGATGATGAAGGAAATTATTCCTATTCGGATTTGTTGCCTATCGAGATAGATTCTTCTAAGATGTCAAATTCGTATCGGATAACTCAATTGGATTATTTGGTAGTCGATCCGGAAGTTAAGCAGGGAGTGGATGATTCAAATTTGTCTTATGAATGGAGAATTTTCCAGGAATCGAATATGCCTAACTCGGAAACGGGAAAAGTTGTAAATGATGTTGTTGGACAAGAGAGGAAATTAAATTACAAAGTAACAACTCCTCCGGGGGAATATACGCTTAGTTTTACCGTAACTGATAAACAAAATGGAGTATCCGAGGTGATCTCTCGTAAGCTTTATGTGGAATCTTTTGCTTCGGTGGGATTGATGGTGATGCATGGTGATGCAGATTCAACCGATGTGAGTATCTTGGTAAACGATAGGATTGTTTCGGATGCAACGATGGATGGTGTAAAGCATAATATTTTCTCAATAACTAACGGACGTAGAGCAGTAGGAGCGCCGGGTATGGTTGCTTACGTGAATAATACTCATAATGTTTACGTGTACACGAAAGGGAATGCAGGGGGATTCCGGACGAGAGGAAGTGATTTGGAAGTATTGGATACATATGCAGAGATGTTTACGGAGCCACTAGAGAGTAGTAATATTGACTTCCAAGGATATAATTCATGGCTTTACAATGATTTGTTAGTTAACGGGGGAAAGGTGTATTTTGCCGGACAGGCTACCACGACATTCACAAAATTTGGTGTTCCTGTTTTCGGTGTAGAGTATTATGCAGAACCGTTTATTGGCATTCAAGAGCGAGGATATTACTATGGTATTTTCTATGACCGCTTACAAAGACGTTTCTTGTATGTAGATTATAGTAAAACGGCTAAAACATTTAAGGAAGCCGGAGCATCAGCAGCCTTTGATATGAACAATGTGGGAAAAGACATGGTGTATGCAGAGCATGGTTTTGAGAAAAAATGGTATTGTGTAATGCGTGATCCGGCAAATGTGGCAGAGTACTCTGTTTACGTGTGTGATTTCTCTAAAATGGATGATGGAAACCGGGGTGTTGGGAAATATAGTGCAAGCGGATGTACGGACATGAAAGATGCCAAGGCGTTTGCAGTGGGAAATCGGAGTGAATTACTTTATTATGCAACAACAACAGAGGTAAAACAGTGTAACTTTAAAGATGGAGGGACTTCCACTTTGCGTTTCACTTTGCCTACCGAGTTGACCCAAGCAGGATATGAAATTAGTATGCTGTATTTGTTTAAAGTGTCTGGTAAAGAGAATGAAGGTAAACTTCTTTATATCGGGGTTTATAACCCAACGACAGAAGAGGGTAAATTGCTGGAGTGTCCGATTGTAGAAACAAGCGGAGAAATTTTAAAAGACAAGGTTAAGACATATGATGGTTTTAAAAAGATTACTCATATGGCTTACAAGTCAAAATAGACATAAAGTTTAGTATTCGTCAGAGGGAGCATCGGTGTTTCGTGCCGGTTTTTTCCTTCTGAAAATGTTCGTGTATGTAAAACTGTATTTATATAAAAATCGAGTATGAGAAAGTTTGGTGGATTGATGTACCTGCTTTGTATGTTAATATTAAGTAGTTGTAGCGATGATGTATGTAGAGTGGATGGTAAGATGAGTGATTTCCCGGGGGAGACAACGGTTTACCTGTTGAGCAGAACGGGAGAATTTACCCATGACACGCTTATGCAAACCGTGATGAAAGACGGGAGTTTCCGTTTGGAGATCCCTCGTGATTTGTGGGGCGAGCAATACAGCTTGAAGTTTGGGGATAAACGTTCATCGGTTGAGTTTTTTGCGGAACAGGGAAATGTACGTGTGGAGGGTAACGGTAAAACGATTTACGATGCGGAGGTGACGGGCACGGCGGAAAATGATAGTTGGGATCGATACCAAAAATTTACGTGGGAAATCAGTAGAGAACGGTCCCGCTTGATGAAAGAGATCGGGGAGAGCGCAGACCCGGATAGTGTTAAGCGAGTGAGATATGGACAACTTTTCGAAACATTGGATGCAGAGATGAATCATTATAGAGATTCTCTAGCGCAAGCAGATGTGAATTCTGTTGTTGCATTATTCCTGTATTATCAATCATTGCAATTATTAAAATACGACGAGATAGACCGGGCGTTGGAAAAATTTACACCCCAATTAGCCGATAACCGGTATTATAAGGAATTGAAAGCCCAAGCCGATATTTTACGGAAAATAGCCCCGGGCGTGATAGCACCCGATTTCGAGGTGAAAACGGTGGATGATGGCACGATAAAACTTTCCTCTTTCCGGGGTAAGTATCTTATTTTGGATTTCTGGGCATCTTGGTGTGCGCCTTGCCGGGAAGAGACGGTTTATGTCAAAGATATATATAATAAATTTCATAATGCGGGATTGGAAGTGTTTTCTGTCTCCTTGGATGATAAGAAAGCGGCTTGGGTGAAAGCGATCGAGGAAGATGGCATGATCTGGAATCATGGGTGCCAGTTATTAAAAGGCGGTAAAAATACCCCGGTGGCACAACTATACGGGATTGATGGTATTCCGGCTATATGGGTGATTGATCCGGAAGGTAAAATTTTGGCTCAAGGACTTAAAGGGAAAGAATTGGTCGCATTTTGTACCAGATTATTCCAAAATAAGTGATTACCGGGTTGTTTTCTAAATATTCGAGAATGAAAAAAATAATTATATTGCTATTGCTGGTATGCCCCGTGCTGATGCTGCGTGCTGATGAAGGAATGTGGCTGTTATCACGTCTGAAACAGCACAATGAGGCTCAGATGAAAAAATTGGGATTAAAAATTCCAGTGGAATATATTGTAGATAGTTTAAGTCAGGCTATTATTTCTTACAATGGAAGTGGGACAGCTTCTTTTATTTCGAAAGACGGTTTGTTGTTAACAAACTATCATTGTGCTTATGCAGCTATTCAACAGAGTAGTTCGGATGAGCATAATTATATTCGAGATGGATTTTGGGCGATGAATCAGGGGGAAGAAATTCCATTGAAGGGAGTTGATATTTCCATTAACCGGGTGATTAAAGATATTTCAGAGGAAGTGAACGCCAAGTTGGTGGGAGTAAAACCAGAATATAGTACGAGATTTAGAGTTGTTAATGGCATTGCGGAAAAATACCGGGAACAATATCCGGGCATGAAAGTGACTGTCAAGAGTTACCGGGATTACACGTTGCACGTGTTGTATGTAACGCAATCATTTCAAGATGTTCGTCTCGTGGGTGCGCCCCCTTTTGCTATTGCAAAATTTGGTGGAGAGACAGATAACTGGACGTGGCCTCGTCATGGTTGTGATTTCGCTTTTCTGAGAGTGTATGTATCTAAAGACGGGAAAGCAACCGGTTATCATGCCGATAATGTGCCTTATCATCCGGAAGTGTATCTGAAGGTTTCTGCAGAAGGTTATGAAAAAGGAGATTACGCAATGTCAATTGGTTATCCCGGTTTCACGGAACGGGATGCAACTTCTATGCTGATCTGGGAGAGGCAGAACGTGTTGAATCCTCCGTTAATCAAGGTTCGTACGGCCAGACAGGAGATATTGCAGAAGTTTATGCGTGAGGACGAGAGTCTGCGTATTAAATATGCAGAAAAATTTGCATCATCAGCCAATTATTGTAAGAATTCCATTGGGGTAAATCAATGGATTGAGGACCTTGATGTTTGTAAGAAAAAGGCTGAACAAGAACGAGAGTTTTTGAATTCTTGCGAGAATGATTCCGTACGTCAAGCTTATACTGGCATGCTTCAGACGATGGAGAAAGGAATTAAAGAGACGGCTCGTTATCGTTTGGCTCAAGGGTATTACGTGGAAGTTTTTGGTGAAGGATGTGAGATGATAAGTTTCATTTCCGGTTTTGGACGATCTATCCCTTATGTTAGGAAAGAAAGAGGTGAGTCGATGAAAAACTTTGTAGTGAATACAAAGATGCAGTATAAAGATTATTCCGAAAAGGTTGATCGGGCTGTCACAAAGGCTTTGTTAAAGATTATGCAGAATGATCTGGAGGCCGATTTGCTACCTGAATTTTTCACTACCTTGAAAACAGAATACAAGGGAGATATTGATCGGTTTGTTGATAATATGTATGATCAATCTGTATTTGCTAATGAAGAACGTTTGTTGGCAGCTTTGAATGATCCGAAATGGAATGTTGAAAATGACATTGCCTATCAGGTGGAGGCACAGATGGAGAAAAAGCGTAAGGAGATATTTGCTTTGGTTAGCAAAAAACTGGATGTCGTTCGAAAAGCTCAATACCAGTATAACAAAGGAAGATTGAATTTCCACCAAGAAGATTATTATCCGGATGCAGATAAGACGATCCGTCTTTCTTACGGAACGATTTGTGATTTACCTTTAGGAAACGGAACAGTGAAACCTTACCAGACACGATTAAGTGGGGTGATAGCGAAAGCGGATGTGAACATGGGGAATCCAGATTTCGATTTGCCGGAAAAATTGAAAACACTTTGGGAGAGTAAAGATTTCGGGCGTTATGGAGAGAATGGTGATCTGCCGACTGATTTTATCATGAATGGAGATGTTACCGGGGGTAATTCAGGAAGTCCGTTATTGAATGCGAAAGGGGAATTGATCGGGTTGGTATTTGACTGCAACTGGGAATCCATGACCCGTGATTTTAACTTTGATCAAAATTTGCATCGGGTAATTTGCTTGGATGTTCGGTACTTGCTCTTTATCACGGAGAAATATGCCCACATGAATTATATTATTGCTGAAATATTAGGAAAGTAATCACATGAAGTTTAAATATATTCTGACGTGTTTATCGTTTTTCATAATCACGTCGACGGCCTTTGCGCAAAAGGCTGCTTACATTATTGTCTCTAAAGAAGAGATGAAGATGACTGTTTACGATAATGATGGAAAGGAGTTGTTAAAATTTCCTATCGCTTGCGGGATGAATTTCGGGCAGAAAGTGAAAGCTGGGGATAACCGGACACCGGAAGGTGTTTTTAAAGTTGTGAGTAAGGAACCTGCGGCACATTGGACGTATGATTTCGGTAAAGGCCCGGTGAAAGGGGCTTATGGACCTCTGTTTATTCGGTTGAGTACTCCGGGATTTAAAGGTATTGGAATTCATGGTACGCATGATCCTGAAACGGTTCCCGGGCGGGAGACTCACGGATGTATCCGATTAAAAAATGATGATTTGGTGAAGTTGTCTAAATTCGTGGATAAGGGGACTGTTGTGGTTATCCTGCCTAGTCGTACGGATGTGCTGGCAACTTTGTCGAAGAAGGAGAATACACCAGAGAAGTTATTCATGTATAAATAAATAAGCATATGAAGGGATTATTAGGGATATGGTTGGTGATCTGTGTATGTGCCTGTACATCTAAAGATGTTTGCCATGTGCAGGGGCGTATCAAGGGCATAAAGGATGATGTAGAGATTGCGGTTCTACGTCAGGTTGCTGGGTTTCAGTATGATACGGTGATGAATGTGTCTATGCAGGGGGGACGGTTTCAGTTCGATTTGCCGGGAGAATATTATGGGGAAGCGTATGAATTACAATTTGGTAATCTTTCGGGAAGGGCTCTTTTCTTTGCAGAGAAAGGAAATGTACAGGTTCGCGGTCACGTGGATTCTCTTTTCTTCTCCCGGGCATCGGGCACTCGGGGAAATGATGAGTGGCAGAGTTATCAACGGTTTACGAAGTTATTATCGGAAAAAAGAGAGAATGCCATGTTTGCTCCTAAAATGAGAGAGGTGAGCGAAGAAGAACAGATGGCAAGACGGAAAGTGATTATGCAAGAATACGAGGAAGAATTACTTCGTTTTCAAGATCAGTTGGTCGGAGATGGAAATTCTTTAGCAACCTTGTATAGTTACTGGAAGAGATATTTGAACATGGATGCTGACGAGATTTATTCAGTTTTAAAGAAATTCGATCAACAACTTGCTGGTAATCGTTATTATCTTGATATGAAGAATCGGGCAGAGACATTGACTCGGGTGGCTCCGGGAAGTATGGCTCCTGTTTTTACCGCTATAACTTTGGAAGGTGATACCATATCTTTGGCTGATTTGCGGGGGAAATATGTTATTCTGGATTTTTGGGCGTCTTGGTGTATGCCATGTCGTGCCGAATCGGTTCACGTGAAGGAAATCTATCAGAAATTTCATGAAAAGGGATTGGATGTCTTTTCTGTGTCATCGGATAAAGATGAACAGGCATGGCGGAAAGCAATAGAAGATGACGGTATGGTGTGGAACCAAGGAATCTTGCGAGGTAAGAATAAAAAACACGTGTACGAATTATACGGTATAGTTGGAATTCCTGCCATATGGGTGATTGACCCGGATGGAAAGATTATAGCTAAAGGGTTAAGAGGTGAAAAGTTGAAAGATTTTTGTTCTCAATTGTTTGATTAGATCAGTAAGAACCCCCAAAATGCTTTCGTCATTTTGGGGGTAATTTTTTATAGCTTGTATTGATACAATTGAGCTAATATACTGTGGTATTCTTTTTCTACATCCAGATAGCTTTGGTGACTATCATAGATTGTCGAGAGTTCCGTGAAATAGTCAATTACGGAGAGTTGTCCGGCGTTTAGTGCCTTGTTGAGTAATTCGATATTACGTTGTTGTTCCAATACTTTGGCATAATCGGCACGAGAAATCTGTAATGCCTCGGCTTGTTGATAAAGCTGTTGAAGATTCGTTTTCAAATTCAAGCGATTGTCTTCCAATGAGGCCGTGGCAAATTCTGCCTGAGCTTTTGCTTTTTTTACCGTGTTCTTGTTCTCGAACAGAGGGATAGATACTCCTACCATAAATCCATTAGAGGCCACGTGATCCGAAGCGGCATTGCGTTTGTACCCGACATCGAATTTCGGCAAGGTAAGGGAACGACTTAATTTCACTTCCCGGTTGGCAATCTCTTGATTTCCGGTAAGGCTTTTTAAGTTCGGGTCTGCATCCATGAAGGCTGCTTGTAATTGGTCAAAATTGATGAGTTCTTCTCCCGCCGGGTAGTCCGTTGCGTCAAACGTGATCGGTTTTCCCCCGTTTAAATTGCGAAGTTGCTCTTCGGCAGCGGTTAAAGCGGCTTTGTTCAAGCGGCTTTGATTTTGGGCATTCAATAATTCCAATTGAATTTTATTTAATTCCAATTGGTTTGCGTCTCCGGATTCAAACCGCTTTTTGTAGAGAGCGAACATGATTTCTGCATTAGCTAACCGCTCGTCCAAGAGGCTCTTTTGTTTCCGCAAGTAGATAATCTCTATACAAGTTTGTTTGGCATTTAAAAGCAATTGTTGGCGATAGGCGGCGGATTGGAATCCGATCGTGTTCGCTTTTAAGTTTGCCAATTTATTTTTGTTAGAGTAGGTTGTTGGAAAATCCAGAGATTGTTTTACCGTCAACGTGTACTCCGAACCGGGATTGTTGCGGTTACCCCACATCTGTTCCCATTCCACCGAGGGGTTGGCAAGGAACTTCCCGGTTTGGGCCTCCAACTTTTGAGCATCGGTCATTTTCGTGTTGGCTTGCAATGACTTGTTGTTGGTTTCAATGCTTTTCAGCACTTGATCGATGCTGTTTTGGGCTCTCGTGGTGAGAGTTCCCAAAAGCATCAATCCGAGTATGTACAATTTATATGTTTTCATTTCTTTATTTTCAAAAGGTTACATTTCCAGATTCTCGATCTCTTTCTGTTTGTGATTAAGTAACAAGTACATGATCGGAACGACAAAACCGTTTAATAAAGTAGAGCTTAATAATCCACCTAGAATTACTTGGGCCATGGGGCTTTGGATTTCATTACCCGGAAGGTCACCGCCTACGGCTAACGGAATCAAGGCTAAAGCAGAAGTTAAGGCTGTCATCAAGATCGGGTTCAACCGGTCAAGTGAACCGAGAACAACGCTATCATGCAAAGACATACCTTCCGAGCGCAGGTGATTGTAGTGAGATACGAGTAATATACCGTTTCGGGTAGCGATACCAAACAGGGAGATAAACCCGATGATGGCCGGAATACTGATGATTCCCGATGTAAACCAGATACTTAGTATTCCTCCGATAATTGCTAACGGTAAGTTCAACATGATGATACTGGATAGAGGCATACTATGGAACTCGTTGAACAATAATAGGAAGATCAATAATATGGAAATTACCGAGGTTAGGAACAACGTGCGAGATGCAGCTTGTTCGCTTTCGAATTGTCCACCGTATTCCACGTGATAACCTTCCGGCAGGGTAATTTGTTCCCCTACCGTCTTTTGGATGTCTTTTACCACACCGTTCAAATCACGTCCGGCAACATTGGCGGAAACAACGATTTTTCGTTGCACGTTTTCACGGCTGATGGTGTTCGGACCTACCAAAGGAAGGATTTCAGCCACGTAGTGAAGTGGAACTTTCTGCCCGTTGGCGTCAATCATCAAATTACCGATCTGTTCCATGTTAGCCTTGTCATCATCATGTACTTTTACGGTGAGGTCGAACACTTTACCGCCTTCGTACACTTGTGACACGACTTTACCAGAAAGAGCTACGTTAATGAATTCTGAGAATTCAGGCAGAGGAATTCCATATTTGGCGAGCATATCCCGTTTGGGTTTGATCTGCAACTGGGGACGTTCAATTTGTTGTTCCAAAGTCAAATCGGCAATTCCGTCAATTCCTTGAATGGCCTCTTTGATTTGTCCACCGATGTTATATAATTTGTTTAGGTCGTTTCCGAATAGTTTGATGGCAATATTCGCTTTTGTACCGGAAAGCATGGCATCAATACGGTGAGAGATCGGCTGACCGATTTCGATGTTCACTCCCTTTAGTTCTCCCAGTCGTTGACGTACGTCAGCCAAGAATTCATCCCGGGAACGTTTATCCAGTTCGAAAGGAGCTTCCATTTCAGAAACGTTTACTCCAAGGGCGTGTTCATCCAATTCGGCACGTCCGGTTTTGCGGGCCACGGTTTGTATTTCCGGAATATCCAGAAGGATCTTTTCTGCCATACGTCCCATGTTATCAGATTCTTCGAGGGAGATTCCCGGCATGGTACTGATGTTAATCGTGAGTGATCCTTCGTTGAATGGGGGTAGGAAGCTACGTCCCAGTCCGGTCATGATGATAATCGTGAAAATTAACAGGGCAGCACTCGTCCCGATAACTACTTTCTTGTGGCGGAGAGCCCATTCCAATGCTTTCTTATACCATACTTTTAAGGTGCGAGACACGAAAGGTTCTTTCTCGTTTTTCTTCAGCGCCTTTTTGGTGGTTAGCATATAACTACACAGTACCGGGGTCAAGGTTAATGCCACAACTGTTGAGGCGAATAGGGCCACGATAAATGCGATACCCAGCGGAATCAACATACGTCCTTCCATTCCGGAAAGGAAGAATAATGGCAAGAAACAAGCCACGATAATCAGTGTCGAGTTCAGAATCGGCATACGTACTTCGCGGGAGGCTTCGAACACGACTTTCAGCGAGGAAAGTCTTTCTTCTGCGGGCTTTAATTGATTTTCCCGTAGTCGCTTGTACACGTTCTCCACATCGACAATGGCATCGTCCACAAGTGAACCGATGGCAATGGCAAGTCCTCCTAAACTCATCGTGTTAATTGTCAGGCCAAGCCCGTGAAGGGTTAGAATGGCAACCAGCAAGGATAGGGGAAGGGCAACTAGCGAAATAATCGTGGTACGCACGTTCATTAAGAAGAAGAAAAGCACGACAACCACGAAAATAGCTCCCTCGAACAGTGCTTTCTGTATGTTAGAAATAGAACTTTCGATAAAGCGGGATTGACGGAATATGTCGGAAGAGATTTTCACATCAGACGGTAATGTCTTTTGTAGGTCCACGATGGCCTGATCCAGTTTATCGGTTAGCTCCAGCGTGTTCGTGTTCGGTTGTTTCGTGATGGTTACCAGTACGGCAGGTTTTGCTCTTTCGGAGGCAAGCCCCAGTTTCGGTTCTTTCGGTCCGATTTGTACGGTTGCGATGTCCGATAATAAAACCGGAACGTTGTTCACGGTTTTTACCACACCTTTACCGATTTCTTCTACGTCATTTGTTGCCAAAAGACCTTGCACAATGTACTCGTTACCATATTCGTATAGAATACCTCCCGTGGAGTTCTGATTCATGTTATCCACGACGGTCAACACTTCATCCATGCTGATCCCGTAATGTTTCATCCGTGCGGGATCAAGAAGAATTTGGTATTCCTTGATGTCACCACCGATCACGGCGACCTGTGCTACTCCACCCGTGGATAACAAGCGGGGCCGTATCGTCCAGTCGGCAATCGTCCGTAAATCCTGTAAAGAAGTACTATCGGCAGTTAACCCGAAAATCATCATTTCTCCCAAGATGGAAGATTGCGGTCCAAGGGTAGGTTGCCCCACGTTACTCGGTAAAACATCTCCCAACGTGGATAGTTTTTCAGACACGATCTGACGGGCCGTGTAAATATTGGTACCCCAATCAAATTGTACCCAGACTACCGAGAATCCGGTTGTAGAGGATGAACGTACGCTTTTCACGTCCGTGGCTCCATTGACTGCCGTTTCGATCGGGAAGGTTACCATACGCTCTACTTCTTCGGGAGCCATTCCTTGTGCTTCGGTCATAACTACCACCGTGGGTGCGTTCAAATCCGGGAATACATCCACTTCCATTTTATGCGCCGTGTAGGACCCCCATAGGAGCAAAGCTATCGATGCGATCATTACCACCAGCCGGTTATGTAATGAATATTGTATAATCTTATTCAGCATCCGTGATTAATTTTAGATTTAAAATTTTAGATTTCAGCCACACAAGGCTGATGTTTTTGTCCCAAACTCTAAATTAAACTTTTAGTTTTTATCTTCTAACTTTTAGTTTATCAGTGTTCATGGCTATGTCCGTGAGGAATTGCTCCAGATGCAGAGGCCATTTTGACTTGATAGGCTCCTTGAGTTACGACACGGTCTCCGGGGTGCAGGCCTTTGATGATCTGTACCTCTTTACCGTTGTTGGCACCTAATGCCACTTCTTGTTTACGATAGCCTTCCTCGTCAATTTGCACGTACACGTAGTAGATTCCCATCTCGTTGGTCAATGCGGACACGGGGATGGATAACGTGTTTTCAATTGGGGATGAAATAAGATATACTTCTACGAAGGACCCCGGGATCACTTCGCCTTTATTGTCAAATTCGAAAGATACGGGGATAAAGAATGAATTCTCGTTGGACGTTTTTCCGAAAGAGAGCAAACGTCCGTTCAAGTCTTCCAGGGAGTAAACTTTATTATCGTATGGTGTCTTGAAATTAGCACTCTTAACGGATTGCATGGCATTGTAGTATCTTTGGGATACTTCGGCCCGGAGTACTAGGCGTTGGTTTTGAGAAACCGTTGCTAACGGTTGTCCGACCGTGATGTATTCTCCTTCTTTTACAAGAATGTTTTTCATGTGTCCGTTGATCGGGGCGTTTACACTGACTCCCTTTGCCGTTTTGTTATTGGATACGGCGTTATAAGCTGTTTTTGCGTTCTCGAATTCCAGCTTGGTACTTTCGAATTCCTTTTGAGATATGATTTTGTCCTTTACAAGAGCCTCGGCACGGTCATAGCTGGCTTTAGCTGCCTCGTAAGTTGCTTTTACTTTCGTGTAGTAATCTCCTTCTGCGATGTCTTTTGAGGAAATCTGGAACAGGGATTGTCCTTTTTGAACTTTTGTCCCTTCCGTTAATTTGTTGGAAGAGAAGGAAACGACGCCATTGCTGGTGGCGACGATGACAGCCTCATCACCGGGAGCGGCAAGCACTTGTCCTGTTGTTTTAACTACTTGATTAAAAGAGGCGGGTTGAATTTCCCGTACTTCGAAAGTGGTTTTAGCAGCTTGGGCTTTCGGGAAAATGATCTCGTCACTGTGTTTTGTTGCTTTACTTTCGTGATTGTGACCGGCGTGTTCCTCTGCCGTTTCATGTTCATGATCGTGTCCCTCATGTTCGTGATTATGTCCTTCGTGGCTATGGTCATGTCCTGCGTGAGTCTCCGTTGCAGAGTGAGTGTGTTTATCTTGTGATGATTGGTTTTTGCACCCCCATAAGGAGATCGCTAATATTGTAATAGCATAAATAATTGTTCTCATAAATAAATGATTTAATGTTGAGAATAAAACAATAAATAATAATTGTCCGGTTTACACTGGGCGAGTAATTCTATATTTAAGCTATTACGGTAGGAGGAGCCCTGCCGGCGGAGGTGACGCTCCACGTGATCGGGTGGAGACGTTCCCGGTAAAATATGGGTGGAACTTCTTTTGGTACTCCGAGAAGTAATAACGAGTGATCTAACCCGGCAAGGGGCAGTATGGATTGGAATGGTTGATCCGGGATGATATTCGGATAACAATTACACTCGTCATGATGTTGTTTTACAATACTTGTCTGGAATAGTAATCTGACTTCACATTCACCCTCGGTAGGAGTTGAGTCATGTTCATTGTGACATTCTTTTTCGATGAACGAACTGTGTTCATGTGTGGGCGTGAAACAGATTAATTTGCCGTGGTGATGATGAGGCATAATAGACGACAGTAGCATAATCATGCTAGCAAAAATAAGCGGGATAATAGCTATCTGTCGTTTCCTCATGGTTTACAAACCTTTAATCGATACAAACATAGTTTTTTGTGTGCGGATTTGCAAATCTTCACACAAAGTTTAATAAAACATTAACTATTTCTGCATCTGTTTCTCGAAACCTTTCAGCATCAATTCCGCAGATGCCGGGTTCGTTGCCAATGGAACATTGTGAACGTCACATACGCGCATTAACATTTGCACGTCCGGTTCGTGAGGGTGTTTCCCAAGCGGGTCTCGGAAAAACAGCACCATTTGTACTTTATGTTCTGCCACTTGTGCTGCAATTTGGGCATCTCCCCCGAGTGGACCGGAAAGAAGGCGTTCAACTTTTAACCCGGCAGCCTGTGCGTGTTTCCCGGTAGTCCCGGTAGCAATGATCTCTATGTTTGCCGAGTGCATGAATTCATAATGTCTGTTTAGGAAAGCAACCATATCTGCTTTTTTCCCGTCATGTGCGATTACTGCTAGTTTCATCTTCATGTTATTTTAAGGTCATACAAATATATAAATATGTAAGTGAAAACCGGAAAGCTAAAAACTAAAAGTTTTGGTTGATTTCAGTATCGTATCTGTTTTCTTGAAGAAATTCTTGCTTTTCGTCAGGTGAAAATCTTTCATAATACTATCTGCCAAATTTTCCGGTACCACGTAATAACGCCGCCGCCCTTCCTCGTAGGGACGGTACATGTAAAATTTAATCGGCTCCATCTGATAACGTACAGGATGGTTCTGGGGTTTCGTTAAAGTCACTCGAATACATATTCCTCCTTCTGTTCCTTGTTGGGATTGGTTGGAAATAAAGTTGCCCAGAGAGAAAACGGTAACGCCTAGTGTATCTTTGTTCGAGGTATAATATTCTATCGGCTGGACCACGTGGGGATGTGAACCGATGACCATATCAATTCCTTGTTCATGCAACCATTTACTTAATGCCCGCTGTTCCTTGTTCGGAAAGTTATGGTATTCATACCCCCAGTGCATGAAGGCTATGATGTTGGTGGCCGTGTCCCGGCGGGCCAGTTGGATGTCTTGTTTTATGGCGGTCGTGTCAATGTGCGGGACGACAAAACCTTTCGGAACGGGGAGGCCATTTGTCCCGTACGTGTAGTTGAGTAGTGCTATTTTGAAACTGTCTTTCTGAAGATAGAGCGGGTGCCTCTTTTTGTAATTGAGGGTATCTGTGAATGTTCCTGTGTGTGGGATTCCTAATGAGTCCAAATAATAGATGGTATTAGTGATCCCTTTCCCGAGTTGGTCACAACTATGGTTGTTGGCGGTAACAAATGTTGTTACTCCCAGTTGATGGAGGTCTCGTGCGATTTGCCAGGGAGAGCAGAATCGGGGATAACCGGAAAAGTCTTTATTCCCCAAGGTCGTTTCCAGATTGGCAATGACGAAATCGGCATCTGCCCAGTAAGGAGCGATGTACTTGAAACATTTTTGGTACTTGTAGTCTTTTTCCGATGGTTCGTGTGCGCTATATATCTGCGGAAGGTGTTGGATGATGTCCCCGCAAAACAAGAGGGTTAGCGTTTGTGATGGGTGGGGCAATTTCAGCGAGTAATCGGTTTGTACGGGTGGTTTCTTCTCTTTGCAAGACGTGAACAACAGGAAGACGATACAGAACAAAAGAATTCGGTTGTAGTGCATGTATTTTTATTCTTTCTAGTTGATCAATGGGGAAGAGAGATAAAAAAAGCCGTCCGAAGACGGCCTTTTGATTATTTCGTTAATTCGAATTCAAATTCTTCTTCGGCAGGAGGGATACATTGTCCGCCGGAGCAAGCCATATATTCTACGTAGCCTACTAATTTAGCTTTGTCTCCTTTCAGTTTCACCCGTTGTACGAAAGTCACGGTTCCTTCGAAATATTTCAATTCCATATTGAAGGCTTCGCTCTTTTCAGTTTTAGGTTCTGTGGTTGCTTTAAATTCTCCTACTAATTCAATGTCTTTTGTCTCATCTTCATCTATATTGAAAGTTGTAGGAAGAGGTCCGTTCTCCGGTAATTTAGTATCGTACAGGTGCCAGCCGCTTTCAACAGTAGCTTTACAGATGATGTCATAAACACCTTCGCTTACTTTCTTGAAAGAAATTTGCCATTTCACTGGTTTTAATACCTGTGAATTTGCAGCCCCAACCATTAAGGTTAATATTGCTGTAAGAATTAATAGTCTTTTCATGAATAAATTAAATTAGTTTTTAAAATAATTTCTCTCTAAAATTTAGTGATGCAAAGTACAAAATTATCGAGAGAAACTATGTTAGTTTATAGTTAAATTTTTTATAATGTTTTTTTCACGGCCACTTCTTCAAAGCTTTCGATGAAATCTCCTGTCTGAATATCGTTGTAATTATTGATATTCAAACCACACTCGAATCCCTTGGAAACTTCTTTCACGTCGTCCTTGAAACGTTTTAATGATCCTAGTTCTCCGGTGAAGATCACGATACCGTCCCGAATCACGCGTACTTTTGAAGAACGAGTAATCTTTCCGTCTCTCACGATACATCCGGCAATCGTTCCCACCTTGGTAATCTTAAATGTTTCAAGCACTTCCACGGTAGAGGTGATCTCTTCCTTGAATTCAGGGGATAGCATACCTTCCATGGCGGATTTGATTTCCTCGATAGCCGTGTAGATAATAGAGTAAAGTCGGATGTCGATTTCCTCTTTCTCTGCCAGCTTTCTGGCACCCATGGAGGGACGTACCTGGAATCCGATGATGATAGCGTTCGATGCGGCAGCCAACATGACATCGCCTTCGGAAATTTGCCCCACGGCTTTGTGGATCACGTTCACTTGGATTTCCGGGGTTGACAACTTGATCAAAGAGTCGGACAAAGCTTCGATAGAACCATCCACGTCTCCTTTCACGATGATGTTCAACTCCTGGAAGTTTCCGATGGCAATACGTCTACCGATTTCGTCCAGCGTGATATGTTTCTGGGTACGTAACCCTTGTTCGCGTTGCAGTTGTTCTCGCTTGTTAGCCAAAGCACGGGCGTCTTTCTCGTTACCCATGACGTTGAATTTGTCTCCGGCCTGTGGAGCCCCGTTCAAACCGAGTATCAATGCCGGGCAGGATGGTCCAGCCTCTTCCATTTTACTTCCGCGTTCGTTGAACATAGCTTTCACGTGTCCGAAATATTGTCCGGCTAGTACCACGTCTCCTACGCGTAACGTTCCGCTTTGTACGAGTACGGTTGCCACGTAACCCCGTCCTTTATCTAGCGAGGACTCGATGATTGAACCGATCGCTTTCCGTTTCGGGTTAGCCTTTAACTCTAGGATTTCTGCCTCAAGTAACACTTTCTCCAGAAGTTCTTCTACGTTCAAACCTTTTTTGGCTGAGATTTCCTGACATTGGTATTTACCACCCCACTCCTCTACGAGGTAGTTCATGGCAGCCAGTTCTTCCCGGATCTTGTCGGGGTTAGCTCCCGGTTTATCAATTTTGTTTATTGCGAATACAATGGGTACTCCTGCCGCACTGGCGTGATTGATTGCCTCAACAGTCTGCGGCATGACGTTATCATCGGCTGCAATAATGATGATGGCAATATCCGTTACTTGGGCACCTCTGGCACGCATGGCGGTAAACGCCTCGTGTCCCGGGGTATCTAGGAATGTCACGGTTCTACCATCAGCAAGTTTCACGCTGTAAGCACCGATGTGTTGGGTGATTCCTCCTGCCTCTCCGGCAATCACGTTTGCTTTACGGATATAGTCCAATAAAGATGTTTTACCGTGGTCAACGTGTCCCATAACAGTCACGATCGGCGGACGGGATTCCACGTGTTCTTCCTGCTCGTCTTCATCCTCGTCAATGGCCTCCTGAATATCCACGCTCACAAATTCGACATCAAATCCGAATTCTTCTGCCACGATATTAATGGTTTCTGCATCCAGACGTTGGTTGATGGACACGAACAAGCCCAAGGACATACAAGTTGAGATAATATCTGCCACGGAAATATCCATCATGGTTGCTAACTCGCTAACCGTAACGAATTCCGTGAGTTTAAGGATACTCTTTTCCAGCTCTGCCTGCTCCATTTCAGCCTGCATCTTCTGGTGTACGGCATCTCGCTTGTCTCTCCGGTGCTTGGAACTCTTGGTTTTTCCCTTGTTCCCCAAACGGGCAAACGTGTCTTTGATTTGTTTTTGTACGTCTTCTTCAGAAATTTCAGCCTTGCTGGCTTTCTTTTTCTTTATCTTCTTTATTTTCTTCTTGCTCTCTTCCTGTTTGGCGGTTTTAGAAGCTTCAATGTTGATTTTCTCGTCTTTTTTCAGAATACGTTTTCTTTTTTTACGAGTTTCCGATTCTTCAGAATCATCCTCGACCTCGTTTATTACGACGTTTTTCTTGATCACGATGTCATCCGTACTCTTGGGAGGAACCAAAGATTTTTTCTTGAGTTCCCGTTTGTCCCTTTCTCTTTCTTGTTTGCTTTTCTTCGGGGGTCGGGTACGCTGATTGATCGCGTCCAGATCGATTGTTCCGACAACCTTCACGTCTTTAATCGCCGGGGTCGGTGATTTGTAGCTCACTTCTCTGTCGGCTCTGTTGGAATGATCTTCAGACGGGGCTTTTTCCTCTTGACGGGTTTCAACTTTCGGTTGTTTGATGATTGTTTTCGGAGGTCTGGCAACAGGAGCCTGTGTTTCTTCCCGTTCTTGCTTTTGTGCAACTACGGGAGTTTCTTTTACCTGAGGTTCTGCCGGTTTTTCTTCTTTCTTTTCCTCGATCTTCACCTCTTTTACCTCCTCAACCTTCTCTTCCGGTTTTTGTTGTTTATTCAGTCTGTTCAGGTCGATGTGATCCACGACCTTAATTTTATTTTCCAGTTTAATCTCGTCCTTTATAGATATAAATTCCGGAGCGTGTTCCTCCGTACCATTGTTCATGTTATCAATGGTAACCGTTTCTTTTTTTAACCGTGTATTTTTTAAATCTACCCGATTGGATTCTTTTTTAGCCTCGCTATCGGTAGAAAACTCTTTTGCTACTAAAGAGTACTGGTCATCTGTTAGTTTCGCGTTTGGATCAGATGAAATCTTAATCCCCTTTTCCTGCAGGTAATCCACTATCGTGGACAAACCTACGTTAAATTCTCTAGCAACTTTACTTAGTCTAACTGCCATATTAAGATTTTATTTTACAAGCATTATAACCTTGAGCGTTCCTTATTCAAATTCGGCTCTTAATATTTTGAGAACATCCCTGATGGTCTCTATCTCAAGATCAGTCCTGCTCTCTAATTCTGATTCACTTAACTCTAACACGCTCTTTGCCGTGTCACAACCCACGCGTTTCAGTTCCTCGATTACCCATGGTTCGATCTCGTCGGAGAATTCTTCCAAGTTAACGTCTTCTTCTTCTGCGGTTTCAAGTTCACGATAAACATCGATCTCGTAGCCCGTGAGCTGGCTGGCCAGTTTGATATTCAAACCGCCTTTACCGATGGCCAAGGAAACTTCCTCCGGGTTCAGGTAAACGTTCGCTCTCTTGTTTTCCTCGTCCATTTCAATCTTGTTGATCTTGGCTGGATTCAATGCGCGGGTGATGTATAGTTGGATGTTGTTCGTGTAGTTAATCACGTCTATATTTTCGTTTCTCAGTTCCCGGACGATTCCATGTATACGTGAACCTTTCATTCCGACACAAGCACCCACCGGGTCGATACGGTCATCGTATGATTCAACGGCCACTTTGGCGCGTTCTCCCGGAACACGTACCACGTTTTTAATCGTAATTAAGCCATCAAATATTTCCGGAACCTCGTTCTCGAACAATCTTTCAAGGAATACGGGTGATGTACGGGAAAGGATGATGTACGGGGAGGCGTTTTTCATTTCCACACGAATAACGACGGCCCGGATGGTATCTCCTTTCTTGAAGAAATCACTGGGGATTTGTTCCTGTTTCGGGAGGATCAACTCGTTGCCTTCGTCATCCAGAACCAAAATCTCTTTTTTCCATACTTGGTAAACCTCTCCGGTCACGATCTGGCCCACTTTCTCTTTGTATTTGGTGAAGATGTGATCTTTCTCCAGTTCAAGAATCCGGGCTGAAAGGTTTTGTCTTAAAGCCAGCACGGAACGGCGTCCGAAATCCTTGAATTTCACCTCGTCGGTCACTTCTTCTCCCACCTCGTAGTCGGCATCGATTTTCTTTGCTTCTGTCAGGGAAATTTGGGTATTCGGGTTTTCGAAGGCATCGTCTTCCACCACGATACGGTTTCTCCAGATTTCCAAGTCTCCCTTGTCGATGTTTATAATGATGTCAAAATTCTCGTCCGTCCCGTAACGCTTGATAAGCATGTTTCTGAAAATATCTTCCAATACTCTCATCAAGGTTGCCCTGTCAATATTTTTAAGCTCTTTAAATTCTGCGAATGAATCTATCAAATTAATGGCTTCCATTTTTATTTTATGTATTTAGAAAACAACAATATCTTTAACCTCCTTTATGTCTGTAAAATGAATCTCTTTCTCCACTTTGACGATGCTTTTCTTCTTCTTCCCTTCCACGGCCACTTTTTCTTCACATTCAATTACGATTCCCGTGATGGAATGGGATTTTAAGGTTCCCTGTAATTTTCCCCCGTTTTGCAGTTTCACCTCCACTTGGTTTCCCAGGTTTTTCTCGTATTGCTGGGTTACTTTGAAGGGGTAACCAATTCCGGCACTCGAAACGGTTAACTCGAAATCCTCGGTATCTCGATCCAGTTTTGCGTCCAATTGTTTGCTGAGGGTCACGCAGGAATCCACGTTAATGCCCTTCAGGGAGTCGATGTAGACCTCGATCGAGTTGTCCGGAGATACTTTCAAGTCCACCAGAAACAAATCTGTCCCCTGCAGTATTGTTTCGATAATGTCTTTTATTTCCTCTGTACTTTTCATTCTACTCTTTAATCTAAGATAACAGAAGAGGGGACTAATCGCCCCCTCGTTTGTTAATAACCGAGTGCAAAGATACAATTAATTATTTTTAATCCAAAGAGTTCCAGTGGAAAATAGGTGAGGGCGGGATATTTTTCCGGGGCGAATGTTTTCGGGAAAGAGGTTTCATCGTAATGGGAATCGTGTTGGAAACAAGCCTTTAAGCCTTGATATGTATGGTTTTAAATATTGGTATGGAAACATATTTGTCACATTTTCTATATAGTTCCAAATAAAATTTGTAAGTTTGCCGAAATTTTTTGAATTATGGAGTTTAAAGCAAAGGACATAGCAGCTCTATTAAGCGGGGTTGTCGATGGAGACCCCGAGATTTCTGTAAATAACGTATCTAAAATAGAGGAAGGAAAGCCGGGAACATTGGCTTTTTTAGCTAATCCTAAATACGAACATTATATCTACACGACGCAAGCATCGATCGTGTTAGTGAATAAAACATTTGAACCCACGCACGAGTATTCCTGTACTTTGATTCGGGTGGAATCGGCTTATGATGCCATTGCAACGTTACTGCAAATGTATGATGATATGAAGCCGAAACCAGTAGGAATTGAACAACCTTCTTATATCAGTGATAGTGCCACGATCGGGGAAAAACCTTACATCGGGGCATTTGCATATATAGGGAGAGGTGCGAAAATCGGGAATAACGTGAAAATATATCCTCAGGCCTATATCGGTGACGGTGTGGTTATCGGGGATAACACGATTATTTATGCCGGGGTAAAGATTTACACGGGATGCGTGGTCGGGAAATCCTGTATCCTTCATGCCGGAGTGGTACTGGGAGCTGACGGTTTCGGATTCGCTCCGGAAGGTGATCATTACAAGAAAATCCCGCAGATCGGTAACGTGTTGCTGGAAGACGACGTGGAGATCGGGGCGAATACTTGTATCGACCGGGCTACCATGGGATCTACGATTATTAAAAAGGGAGTTAAACTCGATAATTTAGTCCAGATTGCACATAACGTGGTGGTGGGTGGTAACACAGTTATCGCTGCCCAGTCTGGGATTGCCGGGACGACAAAAGTAGGTGAGAATTGCGTGTTCGGCGGGCAAGTGGGTATTGTCGGTCACTTGAATATCGGGTCGGGGACGCAGATTGCAGCCCAGAGTGGTATCACTTCCAACATACCGGAAAAATCTGTCCTGCGCGGATCGCCTGCATTCGATTATCCGAAATACCAAAAATGTTATGTCATGTTCCGTAAATTACCGGAGCTATACGGGCAAATAAAAGATTTAGAGAAAGAAGTAAATAAATTAAAATCAGAATAAAATGTCAGTAAAGCAAAGAACTTTAAAGAGTGAATTTTCTTTGAATGGAAAAGGTTTGCATACCGGGAAACAGGTGACTGCGACCTTTAAACCAGCTGAAGAGAACTTTGGCTATCGAATACGTCGAATGGATTTGGAGGGATCTCCTGAAATTCCAGCTTTGGCTGAATATGTAAAATTAATGGATCGTGCCAGTTGTCTGGAAAAGGACGGCGTGTGCGTGTTCACCATGGAGCATGCGATGGCAGCTCTTTACGGGTGTGGAATTGACAACTGCCTGATCGAGTTAAGCGGGGAAGAATTCCCGATCTTGGACGGTAGTGCTAAATATTACGTGGAAGAGATAGAGAAAGTAGGTTTTGAAGAACAAAAAGCTGATAGACGCTACTTTACAGTGAAAGAGCAAATGGAATTTTGTAGTGAGGACGGGCAGACGAAAATCACGTTATTGCCGGACACCGACTATAATATAAATTTGGTCGTTGCTTACGATTCTCCTTACTTGCAAATGCAGTATGCTACTTATTCTGAAAAAGTAACCGATTTTGCGAAAGAGATTGCCCCGTGTCGGACATTCGTGTTCCTGCGCGAGTTGGAAATGCTTTTGCAGCACAATCTGATCAAAGGCGGGGATTTGGATAACGCGATTGTGATTGTTGATCGTGAAATCTCTCAAGAAGAGGTGAACCGTCTGGCTAAATTGTTCAACCACGATTCTATCGAGGTGAAACAGGGTATTTTGAATAATTTGGACCTGTACTTTGACAATGAACCGGCTCGTCATAAATTGCTGGATGTTATCGGGGATCTGTCTTTATGCGGGCGTTTTATCAAGGGACGTGTTATCGCGGAGAGACCGGGTCATAAAGCAAACACTAGCTTGGCCAAGAAAATGTGTAAGGCCATCACGCAGGCGGAGAGAGAAGATGTTCGTCCCGACGTGGACACGACGGCCGAACCGTTGATGGATGTGAATAAGGTGAGAGCCTTGTTGCCTCATCGTCCTCCTTTCCTGTTGGTTGACAAGATTTACGAGGTGACGGATGACATCGTGATCGGTTGCAAGAATGTCACCATGAACGAACCTTTCTTCGTGGGGCACTTCCCGGAAGAACCGGTAATGCCGGGCGTGCTAATCGTGGAAGCGATGGCGCAATGCGGGGGAATTCTAGTGTTGAATCAGGTGGAAGATCCGGAGAACTATTCCACCTATTTCGTGAAAATAGATGGAATCAAATTCCGTCATAAAGTTGTTCCGGGCGATACGCTAGTCTTTAAGCTGGTGAAGATTGCTCCTATCCGTCGCGGGATCGTGACGATGAGAGGGTACGCTTTTGTCGGTAAAACGTTAGTTTGTGAAGTGGGTGAATTCATGGCCCAGGTTGCAAAAACGAAAAAATAGTGATAAGCTTGTACTTAAAATGTAATTATTATATTGTAATTAAATAAAAAAACGAATGAAACAACCGTTAGCATATGTTCATCC
>ENA-UESU01000935-UESU01000935.1-human-gut-metagenome-genome-assembly--contig:-NODE-935-length-22751-cov-21.810532_pt1 | contig 22751 bp, 20 predicted proteins | sample MGYA00243007_ERZ508008 | MGnify/ENA primary metagenome ERZ508008 (study PRJEB26167, sample SAMN06115399) | human gut metagenome | host: Homo sapiens | place: China:Henan | collected 2016-06-23...
CCGCGCTTCTGGGCCTGATAGGTGGCCTTGAGCTGGCGCTTGATATAGCCGGCCTCGGTGAGGGTGTAGACGCACTGTTCCTCAGCGATGAGGTCTTCGATGTCCACTTCGCCGGTGACGGACTGGATCTCGGTGCGGCGCTCGTCGCCGAAGCGCTTCTTCATGTCCAGCAGCTCGTTCTTGACGATTTCCAGAACACGGGCGTCGTTGGCGAGAATGTCCTCCCAATCCTTGATTTTTGCCTGTAAGCCGGACAGCTCTTCCTCAATTTTGAGGATCTCAAGACCAGCCAGACGGCCCAGCTGCAGCTTCACGATAGCGTCGGCCTGCGGGTCGTCGAAGCCGAACTGCTCCATAATAGCGGCCTTTGCCTCGGCCATGCCGCCCTTGCAGGCGCGGATGGTAGCGATGAGCTCGTCCACGATGTCGGTGGCCTTCTTCAGACCCTCGAGGATGTGGGCGCGCTCCTTGGCCTTCTTCAAATCATACTGAGTGCGGCGGCGGACGACTTCATCCTGGAACTCGACGTACTTCTGTATCATCTGTTTCAGGGTCATGACCTTCGGCACCTTATGGTCGATGGCCAGCATGATGACGCCCACGGTATCCTGCAGCTGGGTGTACTGGTACAGCTGGTTCAGGATGACCTGCGCGTTGGCGTCCTTGCGGATGTCCACCACGATGCGCATACCCTTGCGGTTGGTCTCATCGTTCAGGCCGGTGATGCCCTCGATGCGCTTTTCCTTCACGAGGTCGGCCATGTTCTCGATAAGACGGGCCTTGTTGACCATATACGGAATTTCCGTGATGATGATCTGGGTACGGCCATTCTTGGTCTCTTCGATGGTAGCACGGCCCCGCAGAGTAATTTTGCCGCGGCCGGTGGCGTAGGCGGCGCGGATGCCGCTTCGGCCCATGATAATACCGGCAGTGGGGAAGTCCGGTCCCTTGATGTGCTCCATCAGGCCGGGCAGATCGATGTCAGGGTCCTCGATATAGGCCACGCAGCCGTCGATGACCTCACTGAGGTTGTGGGGCGGGATGTTGGTGGCCATACCGACGGCGATGCCCTGACTGCCGTTGACCAGCAGGTTGGGGAAGCGGCAGGGCAGGACGCTGGGTTCTTTCTTCGTCTCGTCGAAGTTGGGGTCCCAGTTGATGGTGTCTTTGTCGATGTCGGTCAGCATCTCGACCGCCATGCGGCTCATGCGGGCCTCGGTGTAACGGTAAGCAGCCGGGGGGTCGCCATCGACCGAGCCGAAGTTACCCTGACCATCCACCAGCGGGTAGCGCAGGGAGAAATCCTGTGCCAGACGGACCATGGCGTCGTAAACGGAGGCGTCGCCGTGGGGGTGGTAAGAGCCCAGCACCGCACCGACGGTATCCGCCGACTTGCGGTAGGGATGACTGGGGTCGTTGCCGCGTTCGTGCATGGTGTAGAGGATGCGGCGGTGGACGGGCTTCAGGCCGTCACGCACATCCGGCAGGGCGCGGGCCACGATGACCGACATGGAGTAATCCAGAAACGCCGTCTCGATCTCCTTCTTGACGTCCCGGATGATCATCTTGGTACCGCTGCCCGGTATCATCACATAATCTTCTTCCATTATTTCCTCCAATTACACGTCGAGCTTTGCGTACTGGGCGTTGGTCTCGATAAAGCGGCGGCGGGGCTCCACCTGATCGCCCATCAGGATGGTGAACGCCTCATCGGCCTTCTCGGCATCCTCGATGGTGATGCGAACGATGACGCGGTTCTCGGGGTTCATGGTGGTCTCCCAGAGCTGCTCCGGGTTCATCTCGCCAAGGCCCTTATAGCGGTTTATCTTCGCGCCGGGCATCTCCTGCGAGAGCAGGGCCATTTCGGCGTCGTTGTAAGCGTATTTGATGGTGCTGCCCTTCTGCACCTTGAACAGCGGGGGCTGTGCCACATAGACATGGCCCTGCTCGATGAGGGGGCGCATATAGCGGAAGAAGAAGGTGAGCATCAGGGTGCAGATGTGAGAACCGTCGACATCGGCATCGGCCATGATGAACACTTTGTCATACCGCAGCTTGGAAATATCGAACTCGTCGCCGATGCCGCAGCCCAGTGCCAGCACGACAGGCATCAGCTTGTCGTTGCCGTAGATACGGTCGGCGCGGGCCTTTTCGACGTTGAGCATCTTGCCCCACAGGGGGAGGATGGCCTGAATGGCCGAGTCACGGCCCATCTTGGCCGAGCCGCCTGCAGAATCACCCTCGACGATGAAGATCTCTGTGCGGGTGGGGTCTTTTTCGCGGCAGTCTGCCAGCTTGCCGGGCATCCGGCTGGTCTCGAGGGCGCTCTTGCGGCGCACCAGCTCACGGGCCTTCTTGGCGGCAGCGCGGGCGCGGGCGGCCTGGGTGGCCTTTTCGAAGATAGCCTTGGCCACGCCGGGGTTCTCCTCGAAGAACTCCATCAGCTTGGAGTAGACCATGTTGGAGACGAGGGTGCGAATTTCCGTATTGCCCAGCTTTGCCTTGGTCTGGCCCTCGAACTCGGCCTCCTGCAGCTTGACGGAGATAACGCAGATGAGGCCCTCGCGGACGTCAGCGCCGGAAAGGTTCTCGTCCTTGTCCTTCAGCAGGCCGTGGCTGCGGCCATAATCGTTGAATACTCGGGTGAGGCTGCTGCGGAAGCCCTCTTCGTGGGTGCCGCCGTCGGGGGTGTTGACGTTGTTGGCGAAGCTCAGCAGCAGCTCATTGTAGCTGGAATTATACTGCAAGGCGATTTCTGCCATACCCCGGTCGGTCTGACCCTTGAGATAGATGACGTTGGGGTGGAGCACCTCGAGGTCGCGCTTCTCGCCCAGATAGGTGACGAAGCTCTTGATGCCGCCCTCGTAGCACATGACCTCGGTGCGGTAGGTGGGCTCGCCCTCCTTGCCGTCCTCGAGGACGGGGGTGTAGAGTTCGCGCTCGTCGGTCAGGGTGATCTTGACACCGGCGTTCAGGAAGCTCTCTTCCCGCAGGCGCTTTTCCAGCGTTTCGAAGTTGTAGACGGTGGTGTCCTTGAACATCTCCGGGTCGGGCTTGAAGGTGACGCGGGTGCCGGTGACACTGGGGTCCACGGTGCCGATGCACTTCAGCGGGCCGTCCGGGTCGCCGCGGCGGAAGGTCTGCTCGTACTCGCGGCCGTCGCGGCGGACGTTGACGGTCAGCCACTCCGAGCAGGCGTTGACGACGGACGCGCCGACGCCGTGCAGGCCGCCGGCCACCTTGTAGCCGGAGTTCTCGCCGCCGAACTTGCCGCCGGCGTGGAGGATGGTATAGACGACGGTGACGGCAGGCAGACCGGTATCAGCCTGGATGTCCACGGGGATGCCGCGGCCATTGTCCGTGACCTGAATGATGTCGCCCTTCAGGATCTTGACCTCGATGTGGTCGCAGTAACCGGCCAGAGCCTCGTCGATGGCGTTGTCCACGATCTCGTACACCAGATGGTGCAGGCCGCGCTCGCCGGTGGAGCCGATATACATACCGGGGCGCTTACGCACAGCCTCCAGACCTTTCAGGACCTGGATCTCGCTGGCGTTGTATTCATGGTCTGTCGCAGTTTCTGCGTTGGTACTGGTAATGATTTCCTCTGCCATTTCCTTTCTCCCTTTTGTTTTGTTTCGTTTTTTCGTTACTATTTGTAAAAGTGATCAATCGCTGGTTGGTAATTGAGCTTCTCAGTCAAAGCCGGGCAGGCCCACGCTGAACGAACAATGCTCAATATTTCGGAAGCTGTAGTACCCTGCTGTCCAGGTCTGCGACCGTTGTCTCCGTGCGCCGTTTGAGTGCAGCCGGCGACAGCTCCGAGAGATAGATCGTATCCACCGGCGAATCTGCCAGCACATAGCTCTGGGGCAGCTCATCGGACAGGCTCACTACCGCCCCATTCTTCTGGGCATAGTTCAGAAACTCCCGTCCCCGGGGTGAGATGGTCGTCGTTTCCAGATTGAAGATGCCGATGATGTCCCGGTCGTTCAGGACATAATCGCGGCCAAGGTGTACATACATTGCATCACACTTTCGTCAGCACGCCGCCGTTCATCCGGTAGACCTCGCCGTCCGTTTTGAGGAAAGCGGTGTCGTCACAGCTGGTCACGAAGGTCTGCTTTTCCCGCATCCGGGTGAGCAGATACTGCTTGCGGCCATCGTCCAGCTCGCTGAGTACGTCGTCCAGCAGCATCACCGGGTGTTCGCCCGTGATGGAGGCAGCTGCGGCGGCTTCGGCCATTTTCAGGCTGAGCACGACGCTCCGTTGCTGTCCCTGACTCGCATACACTTTTGCAGGCTGACCATCCAGAAGAAGGTCCAGATCTTCCCGGTGAGGGCCGCAGAGGCTCTGCCCGGCCCGCAGCTCTTCGGGCATTTTCTGCCGTAGAAGCTGGGCCAGACCGCCCGGCTCGAACTGGGCCGCATACCGCAGACTCAGTGTTTCCGCCCCGCGGGAAAGTTCCTCATAGTTGGCACAGGCCAGCGGGGAGAGGGCGGCGAGATAGGCTCTGCGCCGCTGCTGGATGGCCTCGCCCTGCTGGGCAAGCTCCACATTCAGCACTTCTAATAAGGCCCGCTTTTCGGCATAAGGCCGCTCAATGCCATTGGAAGAGCGCCGAAGCAGCGCGTTTTTCTGCTGCAAAGCCCGAATATAGCGGCGGTAGAGGGTCAGGTAGCCAGGGTAGAGCTGGCAGAGGGCAGCGTCCAGAAATTTCCGCCGCCCTTCCGGCGCGCCCTTCACGAGACTCAGGTGTCCGGGGTCGAAAACCACCGCCGGAAAGCTGCCCGCAAGGCTGGCCGCCCGCTTGACTGCGCCCCCGTTCACCGAGACTGTCCGGCCCGGGCGGGGAGAGTCCGGCGCACCCACTGTCAGGCGGACGCGGTTCGGCTCTTCCTTTTCCTGCTCTTCCTGCTGTGCGCGGAGGGTGGACGCTTTGAGCACGGCGAAGGGTTCGCCCCGGCGCACCAGCTCTGCGTCCTTGCCGCCCCGGAAGCTCTTGCCTCCGGTAAGCAGCCAGATGGCTTCCAGGAGGTTCGTCTTGCCCTGGCCGTTGTTGCCGCAGATGACAGTCAGCTCCCGGCCCGGCGTCAGGCTGGCCGAGGCGATGTTCCGGTAATTTTCGACTTCGAGAGAGAGCAGCCGCATCAGCCGCCCATCCCGATCTCGATGGTCTGTCCGTCCAGCTCCACGGTATCGCCCGGGCGGCACTTCTTGCCGCGCATGGTGCAGACTTCGCCGTTGACCTTCACGGCCCCGCCCTGAACGAGCTCCTTGGCTTCGCCGCCGGTCTCGCACAGGCCCGCATATTTCAGCAGGGCGTCCAGCTTGATAAATTCGGTATGGATGAGGATCTTTTGCATTTTATTACGCCTCTCAGTCGTTTTTGAAGCGGACGGGCAGGACCAGATACAGGAAGTCATTACCCTCCACCGGCAGCACTTTCACCGGGCTCAGCGGGCCGCTGATCTCCATCCGCACTTTCTCGGTGCGGGCATTGCGCAGCGCGTCCAACAGGTAGCGGTTGTTGAAGCCGATCTCCACCTCGTCGCCCTCGCACTCAGCGTTGAACTCATCGACGACGCGGCCCAGATTGGTCTGGCAGCGGACGACGACTTTACCCTCTGTAAAAGTGATGCGGAGGGGATTTTTTAAACGCTCTGTAATAATCAGAGAAGCGCGCTCGATGGTCTCGATGAACTCCTTGGTGTCGATGGTCACCCGGGTGCGGCTGCCTGCCGGAATGACATTGTGATAGTTGAGGAACTCGCCCTCAATGAGGCGGCTCATGATGGTGTAGCCAGCGGTCATGAACACGACGTAGCGGCGGTTGGCACAGATGTGGACCGGCTCTTCGTCGTCGTTGGGCAGCAGATGAGACACTTCGGTCATGGTCTTGCTGGGGACGATGATTCGGATGTCCTTGACTGCAGTGACGGGCCTCTCCACGATGGCCAGACGGTAGCCGTCCAGGGCAACGATGGTCATTTTATCCGGCTCTATCTCAAAAAGTTCACCGGTATGCGCAGGTTTTTTCTCATCCTGGCTGACGGCGTAGAGGGTGCGGTCGATCATATCGCGGAGCACGCCGGTCTTGATGGTCAGGGTCTCCTCGGCGCCGGTGTTGGGCAGCTCGGGGAAATCGGTGGCCGACATGGACTGGATCTCGAACTGCGCCACGCCGCTCTGGATGGTGGTTTTGCCATTATCGGCAGACTGGATCGTGATCTGGCCTGCCGGCATCCGGCTGATCATGCTGCTGAGCAGCTTGGCATTCAGCACGATCTCACCGGGTTCTTTGACATTGGCTTCGATGGTGGTCACGATGCCCATTTCAAGGTCGTAGCCGGTAAGGGTCAGTTGGAAGCCTTCTGCCTTCAGTAAAATGCCCTCCAGTACCGGGATGGTAGAGCGCAGAGTGACTGCTTTGGATACGCCGTCAATGGCTGCACTCAGAAGAGTTTTGTCGCAGATGATGTTCAAATCTTCTTCTCTCCTTTTTTGCGTCTGTTTTGCTGTCGTTCCTCATGGGATCCGATGCAAAAACCTGTTTTCTTTATTGAACTTGTTGTAGTAATCGTAGTAGGGGGTGGGGAAGATGTGGAAAACTCTGCAAACCCTTGCCGAGATGCGGGGATTTGGTTTTCCACGGAGATGTTGAGGAACTGTGAATGGAATGTTGAATCGGGGAGAGCGGTGGTTCTTTCCACATCCGCTGTGAAAAACGGAAGTTGAATGTTGAAAACCATGTGGAAAGAGTGGAAAGTTTCGGCTTTTCACCACAATATCTAGGTCTATTTTCCCCTTTTTGTTCCGCTTTCTCCCCATATTTTGGGGTTTGACCCCTGAATGAGTATGACTTTTACACCGGCTCTGGTGTGTTAAGCCTTCACATTCTTGATGATGTCGCTCACCGTTTCCCGCAGGTGCTGGTCGTTCTTCATGTCCCGCTCCATGGTCTTGAGGGAGTAGACGATGGTGGAATGGTCACGGCCCGAGAATTCCCGGCCGATCTCCTCCATGCTCATGCCGGTGACCTCGCGCAGGATGTAGATGGCCACGCGGCGGGCAGAGGCCACATTGGCGTTCCGCTTGGTGCCGCGGATGTCGGCAGGGGAGACATTGAAGGTGCGGGATACCTCGCCCACGATCTTCTCGATGGTGACAGGCACGGGCTGAGTCTCGTTGAGGATGTCCTTGATGGCATTCTGTGCCACGCTGATGACCGGCTGGATGCCCTCGAGCATATAGTAGGCGTTGAGTTTTTTGACCGCGCCTTCCAGCTGGCGGATGTTATTTTTCAGATGGTTGGCGATGAATTCAGCCACATCTTCGGGCAGGTCGAGGTGAAGAAGCTCCGCCTTGCGCTTGACGATGGCCACGCGGGTCTCGAAATCCGGCGGCTGGACGTCGGCGGTCAGGCCCCACTCGAAGCGGGTGCGCAGACGCTCTTCCAGACTCTTGATCTCCTTGGCCGGGCGGTCAGATGCGATGACAATCTGCTTGTGGGCATCGTGGAGGGAGTTGAAGGTATGGAAGAATTCTTCCTGGGTGGACTCCTTGCCCGCGATGAACTGGATGTCGTCCACCAGCAGCAGGTCGGCCACGCGGTACTTCATCCGGAAGTCCTCGGTGCTGCCGGCGCGGATGGCCGCGATCAGCTCGTTGGTGAACTGCTCACAGGTGACATACATGATGACGAAGTCGGGGTGGGTGCGCTTGATCTCGGTCTGGATGGCCGTCAGCAGATGGGTCTTGCCGAGGCCCGAGCCGCCGTAGATGAACAACGGGTTGTAAGCACCGGAGGGGTTGGCCGCAACAGCCTGCGCCGCAGCAAACGCAAACTGGTTGGAAGGGCCTTTAATGAAGTTCTCGAAGGTGAATTCATAGTTGCCCTGCGGGGAGGCGGGGTTCGCCTCGTACTGCTGGGCCAGCACCACTTCGTGGGGCGGTGTGCTGGGGACGACGAGGGTGATGTCCACGTCAAAGCCCAGCACTGTTTTGAAGGCCTCTTTGAGCAGGCCGAGATAACGGTCCGTTACGATCTTGCAGATGAAGTCGTTGCGCACCGAGAGGGTGATATGGCTGGAGTCCTCAAAGCTGATAGGCTCCAACCCGTCGATATAGAGATTATACGTCGGCTCCGCCATCTGCGCCTTGCAGTAGCTCTGGGCAGCCTCTAAAACGTCCTTGAAAGAATCCATAGTACATCCACTCCATTGAAGTTTTCAACAATGCTGCTGATACCAGGTTAGTATACCACAAAAATCCCCCTGCGTCTATATTATATAAGGTAATTTATAATACATAAAAAAGACATACCTGCGTCTGGGAAACGGCCTTGTGTCCAAGGCGGAGAAAAGCCACAAGATATTGTGGATAAAAAGTTTTCCACGGGAAATGGGTGAAAAAGTTGAAAGTTTCTCCACAGAGGTTTTTCAAAAAAGTTTGAAGGAAAGCGAAAAAAATGCTTGACAGAAGGCCATAGTGTGCGATATACTGTTGAATTGCAAGCCTGTCCCCATTTTGGGACCAGAATAGACCCCATACCGGGGACGAGTTTTTACGGAGGAAATACACCATGAAGAGAACTTTTCAGCCCAAGAAGCGTCAGCGCAAGGAAGTTCATGGCTTCCTGACCCGCATGAGCACCAAGAACGGCCGCAAGGTCATCAACGCACGCCGTGCTAAGGGCCGCAAGAGCCTGACCGTCTGATCCTGAGCAGTATGCATCAGGTCCGGCGCAGAATGGAATATGCGCAAAAAGGCCGCTGATATTGGATTGGCGGTCTTATTTTTTTACCCGGCATTCGGGAAAAAAGGCCGGAAAGCTGCGGTGAATAGTCGCATTGCCTAAAAAAACTGTCAAAGATTTGGCAGAAAAAACGCCCGGATGAGCTTTTCATGTCGGCGTTTTTTTGCTATACTGAACACTGAGCATTGCTTTTTTTCGGGCGGTGCTCCCACATCACCTGAAGGGAGGCGCACAGGATGCGCTATCGTCCCATCCGCCGCAACGGCGAGTTTGGCCGTGTGTATGCCCGCGGCAAGTCCTATGTCAACCAGGCGCTGGTGCTCTACGTGCTCAAAACGCGGAGCAAGCGCACCCGGGTGGGCCTGACGGCCACCAAAAAGATCGGCCACGCCGTGCAGCGCAACCGCGCCCGCCGCGTCATGAAGGCCGCCATCGACGAGCATCTCGACTACAACATCGGCGGCTATGACCTCGTTTTCGTGGCCCGGGGCATGACCCCCCGGCTCAAGAGCTGGCAGCTCAGCGCCATCGTGGCAAAGCTCTTTGCCCAGGCCGGCCTGCCGGATAAGGCAAAGCAGCCGGGCGCAAAGCCCCCAGCCACCCTGCCGCCGGTCCGGAAGCCCGAGGCGTGAGCATCTTTCAGAAAGCCCTCTGCGGGCTCATCCGGCTCTACCAGAAATTCATCAGCCCGGGGCTGGGGCGGAACTGCCGCTTTTCGCCCTCCTGCAGCCAGTACGGCATCGAGGCCATCCGCACCCACGGCTGCGTCAAAGGGCTGCTGCTGACGGCGTGGCGCATCGCCCGGTGCAATCCGCTGGGCCGCTGGGGCTACGACCCTGTACCGGAAAAGGGCCGCTGGAAAAATCCGGCCCGGCATCTCTCGGCCTCGGCTCTGTTTTCCACCAGACACGAAAAATAAGTGGAAAACCTCTTCGTCGATGCTCTTTGGAAGAGCGCTGAAGCGGGGAAGACCTCTCCGTCACGGCTGCGGCGTGACACCTCTCCTATCAGGAGAGGCTGAGAGGAAATGCTATTATAATGCTTCTTGTGACGTGCTGAACTGTGGGCGGCGTGTCCTACGATAAAAATAACCGTCCCGCACCACAGGCGGGGCAGAATGGACAGAGACATGAATATTTTGTACATCCTCGGTGTACCTCTCGGCTATGTGATGGAGTGGATCTACAACCTCATCCCGAACTACGGCTGGGACATCATCATCTTCACCATCGTCATCCGCCTGCTCAGCATCCCTCTGCAGCTCAACCAGCAGAAGAGCATGGCCAAGATGTCCGCTTTCCAGCCGATGATCGCCGACATCCAGAAAAAGTACAAGGACAAGCCCGAAAAGCAGCAGGAAGAGCTGCTCAAGCTCCAGCAGGAGTACGGCTATAAGCCCACCGCCGGCTGTATGCCCATGCTGGTCAACTTCCTCGTCATGTTCGGCGTCATCGAGGTCGTGTACCGCCCGCTGCAGCGCATCTTCCACATTGGCGCCGACGCCATCACCGCCGCAGGCGATGCCATGACCGCTCTGGGCATCAGCTTCACTCAGGTGACCCGCGACACCAATATCATCGCACAGGTGCTGGCCGGTGAGTCCACCGTCACCTCTGTGTTCACCGCAGACCAGCTGAACACCATCACTGAGTTCGGCCAGCATATGGACTTCTTCGGCATCGACCTGACCCGTGTGCCGCAGTACAGCCTGGCAGCGGACAACCTGCCCCTGCTGATCTTCCCCATCCTGGCTGTCGTCACCATGTTCATCTCCACCCACATCAGCATGAAGGCCTCCGGCCAGGAGATGCAGGGCAGCATGAAGCTGACCATGTATATGATGCCTCTGATGTACGTCTTCTTCTGCTTTACCGTTCCCTGCGCATTCTCTCTGTACTACGTCATTTCCAACATCGTGATGACCGTCCAGACCCAGGTCATGCGCAAGATCTATGACCCCGAGAAGATGAAGGAACAGGTCAAGGCCGAGATCGCTTCCCGCAAGAAGGAAGAGAAGCGCGGCGTGAAGAGCACCACCATCAAGGTCAAGGACGAGAAGACCGGTGAGGTCGTGGAAAAGAACATCTCTGCCAGCGAGATGAACAAGCGCCGCCTCGAGTATGCCCGCCAGCAGGATGCTGAGCGCTACAAGGACGAGCGCACTGTCCCGCTGAGCGAGCTGCAGAACAAAAAGGAGGATTGACGGTTATGATCCGTACGCAGGAAGCGACCGGCAAGACGGTCGATGAAGCACGCACCAACGCCTGCGCTCTGCTGGGCGTGGAAAAGGACGACATCAACGTCAGCTACGAAGTGCTGGAAATGCCCCAGAAGACCGGTTTTCTGGGCCTGAAGCTCACTCCCGCCAAGGTCCGCGTCAGCGTCGAGCTGCCGGACGAGCCTGCTGCCCCCGTTGAGGAGCCCACTCCCGTTGTGGTGGAGAAGGCTGCTCCTGTGGCGGCTGAGCCTGTCGTCGAAGAGACTGCCCCTGAAGCTCCCGCTGCTGTGGAAGAGCCTGCCGCTCCCGCTGAGGAAGCTGCCCCTGCCGAAGAGCAGGCTGCTCCCGCCGCAGAGGGCGAAGAGGTGGAAGTCCCCATCAACATCGAGGAGAACGCCAAGGTCAAGGCCGCTGTGGACTACCTGCAGGAAGTCATCGAGAAGATGGGCGTACAGGACGTCAAGTTCAGCGCTGTGCAGAAGGGTGAGGCTACCATCATCCGTCTGGACGGCGAGAAGATGGGTGCCCTCATCGGCCGCCGCGGCGAGACGATGGAGAGCCTGTCCTATCTGGCAAGCCTCGTGGCAAACCGCCTCGAGGGCGACTACATCAAGCTGGGCCTCGACGTGGCCGGTTACCGCGACAAGCGCGAGAGCGACCTGACCGCACTGGCACAGCGCATCGGTGCCAAGGTGCGCCGCACTGGCCGCAGCTTTGCCATGGAGCCCATGAACCCCTACGAGCGCCGCATCATCCACTCTGCCATCGGCAAGATGGAGGGCGTCCGCAGCGAGAGCAAGGGCGAGGGCCGTGACCGCCGTGTGGTCATCTACTCCACCGACCCCAACGCTGTGGCTGAGAGCGCAAATGCACGTCCCCGCGGACCCCGCGGCGGCCGTGACCGCAACGGCAATGGCCGCAGCGGCGGCTATCATCGCGGCGGCGAGCGCCATGGTGACCGGAATGGCCGCGGCCCGCGCAATGGCAATGGCGGCCGGGGCGGTTACCGCTCCAATGTGCCTGAGCGCACCTACACCCCGCGCGATGCCGAGAATGCTGCCCCTGTGGCACCCAAGCGCACCGAGCGTGTGGATGACTTCGCTGATCTGAGCTTCGGCAAGATCGAGCTGTAAAAGCTGAATGATAAGACCCTCTCCCGCATGGCGGAAGCCGTGCAGGGGAGGGTCTTTTTGTGTATGAGGAACACTATAAATTTACACATCTTTTGCATGAAGATGGTTTACGATGAAAAGCGAATCTGAAAGAATAATTTCGAAAGAAAAGTCGTTCTTATCGGAAATTTGGAGAATATGTCCAATTCCGGAAGAAATTTTTCTCCTACTTGTACATTGTAAAACAATGTCGGCAAGCCTTATACTAGAGCTACAAATGCTTCGGAGTGTATACCAAGCAAAAAAGAGAGGAATTATTATGGAACAGAATAAGATTTCCCGCCGTAATTTCCTGCGCGTGGCCGGTGCATCGGCTACCGCCGCCGCAATGAGCGGTCTGGTCCCGGCTGCTTCCGCTGCCGGCATCAAAGACCTGTGGAGCATGGACCTGCAGATCCTTGCCACCAGCGATACCCACGGTAAGTTTGACCCCTGGGATTACGCCGCCAACAAGGCTGACGCCTCCGGCAGCGTGGCCCAGCAGGCAACTGCCATCAAGGAGAACCGCACCAAGACCACGCTGGTCGTGGATGCAGGCGACACCATTCAGGCAAACTCCGCTGAGCTGTTCCTGAACGACGATGTCCACCCCATGATCGCTGCTCAGAACGCCATCGGCTACGATGTCTACGTCACCGGCAACCATGAGTACAACTATGGCATGGCCACGCTGGAAAAGGTGCTCTCCCAGCAGAAGGCCAAGGTGCTGACCGGCAACGTCTACAGCCCCGAAGGCAAGCCTCTGGCTGACGGCTACACCATCATCAACAAGGGCGGCGTCAAGATCGGCGTCATCGGTATGGTCACTCCCAACATCACCCGCTGGGACGCCAAGAACCTCGAGGGCTGGACTGTCACCAACCCGGTGGACGAGAGCCGCAAGATCATTGATAAGATCAAGAACGATGTGGATGTCATCATCGGCGTTATGCATATGGATGTTGACAATGAGTACGGCGTCTATGGCTCCGGCGTCACCGACCTGGCAAATGCCTGCCCTGAGTTCGACGTCATCGTCGCCGCTCACGGCCACAAGAGCATCCCCAACAAGATGATCAACGGCGTGCTGGTGGTCGAGAACAAGAATGCAGGCGCCACTGTCTCCGACATCCACGTCTATCTCGAGCGCGGCCTGAACGGCAAGTGGAAGGTGAAGGACCGTACCTCTGAGAACCTGACCATCAAGGACTACGCTCCCGACCCCGAGCTGACTGCTCTGCTGGCAGAGTACGACCAGCGCGCCAAGGACGACGCCGTGACCCCCATCGGCCAGCTGGTCGGCGGTGATCTGGCCCCCGAAAACGAGATCGACTGCCTGCCGCAGGCCATGGTGCAGGATACCGCTCTGCTGGACTTCATCAACGAAGTACAGATGTACTACACCGACGCTCAGGTGTCCGCAACGGCTCTGACCTCCATGACCTCCCAGATGCGCGAGGGTACCATCCGCAAGTGCGACATGGCAAGCATCTACACCTACCAGAACACCCTGTACAAGCTGCAGATGAACGGCTGGCAGCTGCGTCAGTTCATGGAGTGGTCTGCTGCCTTCTTCAAGACCTGGGAGCCGGGCGATGTGACCATCGCATTCGACTCTTCCGTCCGCTATTACCTGTACGATGCCTTTGCAGGCGTCAAGTATGACCTCGACATCTCCAAGCAGCCCGGCAACCGCATCCAGAACCTGACCTGGATGGATGGCCGTCCGGTGCAGGACGATGACAGCTTCGTGGTGGCCGTCAACAACTACCGTGCCACCACCCAGCTGCTGGCTTATGCCGACATCTTCAAGGAGGGCGACGAGCTGCCCAAGCTGCTGGAGATCGACGTGCGCGGCGATGTGGGCGGCATCCGCGAACTGCTGGGCGAGTACATCCGCACCGTCAAGGGCGGCACCATCGAGCCGCACGTGGACAACAACTGGAAGCTCGTGGGCAACAACTGGAACGTTGCTGACCACGAGAAGGCCGTCAAGCTGCTGCGCGAGGGCAAGCTGGCTCTGTCGGAGAACGCCGACAGCCGCACCTTGCCCGGCAAGGCCATCACTACGGCCGATATTGCCGCATTCTGATTTTTCTTTCACACGCAGCGGGGTGTGCAGCCTTTCAGGGGCTGCACACCCTTTTTTGCTGCACGATAAAGTGAAGGATCAATGGGTAATATGGCTAAATTTAATTGCCTCTTTTTAGCATATCATAGAAAATAAACGCTGGAATGCGCTGGATATTTTCTTTTTGGGAGCTTCATGATAAAATAAGAAAAACCCGCAGAATAAAGGGGAAAGTGCGCCCTCGTGCAGTGCGGGGACGAATGCGGTTTGAAAAGAGGATGGCTATGGAAGCATTGCGAAGGCTGCTGTATGCGGAGATGTCACGGGAGGAGTACAAAGCCTGTCTGCCGGATATACAGAGCTCCAACCGCCAACGTGTGACGGCCTACCTGGGGATAGCCTGTGCGTTTCTTACAGTTTTAGGGATACTGTCTGGGGCTCTGGAATTTTTGCGGCCCAATATGCTGGCTTATATGATAGCGCTGGCTGTGTGCATGGGCCTGCAGGCGGTCAACCGGGCATTCCCGGGAAAAAACGGCCTGCTGCTGACCTGGCTGATGTACGCCTTTGAGGCTTTGCTCTATGTGCTGGGCATCTATCTGGGCATCCATCCTTCTCCCGATGCTCCTACGGTGAGCTTTATTGCGTTCTTGCTGGCAGTGCCGCTGCTCTTTGTCATGCGGCCCATCCAGCATATCTTGAATGTCGTCTTTTTCGATGGTATTTTCATCCTGACCTGCTTTTTGTTCAAGAGTAAAGAGACGCTCCCAGTTGATATTCTGGACGGCATGGTGTTTGGTGCGGTGTCCTGTATCATATCCACCTTTATCATGCTCTCGATGCACGAAAATTTTTCCATCCGGCACAAGCTGCTGGGCATCGCGGAGACGGACTTGAACGTCGGCCTGAAAAACCGCAACGCCTACGAGAGCCAGATGCACGACTACCCGATGCACTGCAGCAGCACGCTGAGCTGTGTTTATCTGGACGTGAACGGCCTGCATGAGCTGAACAACACCCGGGGCCACGCGGCAGGCGACGAGATGCTCAAGACCGTAGCAGCCAAGGTGCGGGACATCTTCGGCGAAAAGTACAGCTACCGTGTGGGCGGCGATGAGTTCGTGGCCTTTGCGATGGACAAGAGCGCCGAAGAGATGCGCGCGCTCATCCACAAGCTGGTGCAGGAGGTGGACGAGGCCGGCTACTCGGTGGCCGTGGGTACAGCGACTCACAGCGCGGGCGGCATCGACATGGAAGTCCTCGTCAAATCGGCCGAAACACGGATGTATCTGGCAAAGGAAGAGCACTATCGCCTTGCCGGGAAGACCCGAGGATAAAATGCAAAAGCGGTACGCTGCCGGACTCCCCGGCGGTGTGCCGCTTTTTTGCGCAGCATATTTCTTTTTTTGGCGGTTCGTGGTAGAATATACTGTATTCATCTGCGCATAAGGAGGGGAGAAGATGCAGCATTCGACCATTGCGGCCATTGCTACCGCTCCGGGTGCGGGCGGCATCGCCATCGTGCGGCTGTCCGGCCCGGAAAGCTATGAAGTGGCGGCGAAGGTGTTCCGTCCGGCCAACCCAGCCAAAAAAGTCGCGGACGCCAAAGGCTATACGGCCATGTTCGGTGCGTTCGTGGAAGGAAAAGAGGCTTTCGATGAGGGCGTGGCGCTGTTTTTCCGCGCGCCCCACAGCTACACCGGCGAGGATGTGGTGGAGCTTTCCTGCCACGGCGGCAGTGCTGTCGCCCGGCGGCTGGTGGAAGCCTGCATTGCGGCGGGCGCGTCGCCTGCCGCTCCCGGCGAGTACACCCGCCGTGCTTTCCTGAACGGCAAGCTCAGTCTGACCCAGGCCGAAGCCGTCATGGACATCATCTCCGCCGATGGCCGACAAGGGGCCGCGCTGGCAAATGCCTCCCTGAACGGTGTGCTGGCCCGGAAGATAGCGGCCCAGAAAGATGCTCTGACGGCCTTGCAGGCCCATCTGGCCGCCTGGGTGGATTTCCCTGAGGAAGATGTCCCGGAACTGAGCCAGAGCCACTTGTGCGAGGTCTTAGGCGGGGTAGAGCAGGAGCTGGACGCCCTCATCCAGAGCTACGATGCGGGCGCTGTCCTCCGCGAGGGCGTGGACTGTGCCATCGTGGGCAAGCCCAATGCGGGCAAATCCACCCTGCTCAACCTGCTGGCCGGATTTGACCGGGCCATTGTCACGCCGGTGGCCGGAACCACTCGCGACGTGGTGGAGCAGGCTGTTCAGCTGGGCGACGTCCGGCTGAATCTCTTCGACACTGCCGGTCTGCGTCAGACGGAAGACGAGATAGAAGCCGAAGGTATCCGCCGCAGCTGGAAGAAGCTGGACGAGGCGGGGATTATCCTCGCCGTCTTCGACGGCTCGGAGCGCCCGACCCGGGAGGATCTGGAGCTGGCTCAGCGCTGCGCGGGTCGTCCGGCCATCGCGCTGGTCAATAAAGAGGACAAGCCCACCCGGTTTGACGCAGAGCTCATCGCACCCTATTTTGCGATGGTGCTGCCGGTCTGCTGTCAGGAAGAGGGGGCGCGGAAGGTCATCGCGGCGGCGGTAGCCCGCCTGCTGGGGACCAACCAAATCGACCCCCACGCCGCCAGCCTCTCGGGACAGCGGCAGCTTTCCGCTGCCACCCGCGCTCGGGATGCCGTAGCCGGAGCGCTGGACGCTGCGCAGGGGCTCGGGCTGGACGCTGTGTCGGTCTGCGTGGACGACGCGCTGGATGCACTTTGCGAGCTGACAGGGGAGAACGCCTCGGAGGCGGTCATTAACGAAGTATTTGAAAAATTCTGCGTGGGGAAGTAAGGACAGTACCGTTGCGCGCCTGTGCGCGGGGCAGAGCGCTTTTACGTTAAGTGGAATTGTTCTCTTTTGATGTCAAAAGAGAACCAGAAAACCACCAGCGATTTCGACGCGCTGGATCCACGAGAAAGGGGCTGCTCGCCCCTTTCAGACCCCAAAGGAGTTGTCGAAGCCCAAAAATGCTAGCCGCTTAGCTAAACGCATTTTTTGGGCTTCTCCGGTTTACGGCTCCGCCGATGGTGTTACCTCTCTGCTGACGGTAAAGTTCTGCTAAAGCCTGAAATCTTCGGCGAAGCCGTAAAACGGCGGAGGCTCAAAATGCGGTTAAGAGATCTTCACGCCGAATGGCGTGAATCTCCAGCATTTTGAGTTGGAGCCCACTTCTCCGGGATTATCAAGGGCGAGCAGCCCTTGATTCGTGCCTCCCGCGCCTCGAAAGTAGCGGGCACTTTTCTGGTTCTCTTTTGGTGCGCAAAAGAGAACTTAGCCCAGCGTAAAAGCGCTCTTACCTTTTCGCCACTGCCATCAGCGCCCGATTCTCGAGCAGAATACGCAGCAGCACCGTATTCACCGCCGTGAGCACCAGCGCATTCGGGATGCGGGCGGCGAGCACCGCCCATGCATAGCCGTAAAAGATGTGGAGCGCCAGCGAGTTGATGACCATCGAGCCGACGAAGTGTGCCGCCAGCACACTGCACCACAGCCGGTTGCCGGTGCGCAGATGGGAAAGCTTCTTCCAGCCCAAGCCGCCGACCAGGCCGATGGACGCCGCACCCAGTGTGATGAGCGGATTGATGGCATAGCCAGCCAGCACGCCGCCGATGATGTCGGCCACCATGCCCACGACGAAACCCGCCCACGGTCCAAAGAGGATGCCCGCCAGCAGCACCGGCAGACTGCCCAGATTGAACCGGACAAAACCGGTGGAGATGCTCAGCACCCGGGAAAAGACGATGCTCATGGCGATGAGCAGGGCCATCGCCGTCAGGGTACGCACGGAGATCCTGGATTCGTTTTTCATATCAACTGTCCTCCTGTTTTCAGGAACTGCGGGGGGAGCAGAAAGAAACGCCCTCCCCTGTGACAAACCGCACAAAGGAGGGCGTGAGTTCAACAAACTTCACTTCCGGACGACGCCGTGCAGACGGCCTCGCCCGCACCCAAGTCCATGCAGCAGCGGGATGCAGGCCATGCACCGCGGGTCTCCCTTCGTCCGCAGCACAACTCCCCGTTGATGCGGCACTTGACGCGCATAGCCTTACTCTGTTGATACTGTTATTATATGCTTTTTTTCGCCCTGTTTCAATCACGGGATGCAACAGGTTTGCTAAAACAAAGCCGCAGAATTTATCACATATGCTCAAAGTCTTTCTTTTTTGGCCCAAACGTGATAAGATGGGCATAATATTGAAAGGGGCTTTCCCGCCCCGGAAAGGATTTTTCACGATGAAATTCAGTGAGATGACCTATACCCGCCCTGACATCGACGCTCTGCTGGCCCGCTGCAAAGAGCTGACCGCAAAGGCAGCTGCCGCTGACAGCGGCGAGGCCCTTGTGGATGTTTACTACGAGCAGAGCCGCGCTTTCGCCGACTACAACACTGCGGCCAACCTCGCCAACATCCACTACACCTGCGACACCCGCGACGCCTACTGGAAAGCCGAGCAGGACTTCTTCGACGCCAACGGCCCGGCAGTGTCCAACGCCAGCGTCGAGATCAGCCGTGCCTTCCTCGCCAACCCCCATGTGGACGCCCTGACCGAGGCCTTCGGCTCCACCTGCGTGGCCGGCATGAAGAACGCCGTGCTGGGCATGGACGAGCGCACCGTGGCCCTTCAGCAGGAGTACAACGCCCTCGTCAGCACCTACCAGCAGATCTACGGCGGTGCGCTGGTGGAATTGGACGGCAAGCAGCTCACCATCCCCCAGCTTGGCCCCTACAAGGAGAGCACCGATGCCGCCGTCCGCCGGGCCGCTTATGAGGCCGAGGCCGGTTACTTCGACGCCCACCGCGCCGAGCTGGACGAGCTGTACACCAAGATCGTCAAGAACCTGAACCAGCAGGCTCAGGTCATGGGCTATCACGACTACAGCGAGCTTTCCTATGTTCGGATGAACCGCATCGGCTACGGCCCTGAGGACATCAAGCGCTTCCGCGACCAGGTGGCCCACGACGTCGTGCCGGAGCTGCAGAAGGTCATCGCTCTCAAGAACAAGCGCACCGGCATCCAACACCCCACTTTTGCCGACCTGCCGGTGGCTTTCAAGGACGGCAACCCCAAGCCCATCGAGGGCTACGACGCCCGGATGGCCGCAGCCCGCACCATGTACCACGAGCTCAGCCCCGAGACGGCAGATTTCATCGACTTCATGCAGGACAACGAGCTGTTCGACGTCGAGAGCCGCCCCGGCAAGATGTCCGGCGGCTACATGACCAGCCTGCCTTCCTATAAAGCCCCCTTCATCTTCGCCAACTGGAACAATACTTCCGCTGACGTGGATGTTCTGACCCACGAGTGCGGCCACGCCTTCGAGGGCTATGTGGCTGAGCGCGATCCGAAGATCCCCTCCGACCTCGAATGCCCCGGCATGGAAAGCGCCGAGATCCACTCCATGGCCATGGAGTTCCTCACCGCACCGTGGCACCACCTGCTCTTCGGCAAGGACACCGACAAGTACGCCCTGCTCCATGCCGAAGACAGCTTCCTCTTCCTGGCCTACGGCTGCGCGGTGGATGAGTTCCAGCACATCATGTACCAGAACCCCGATTTGACCCCCGACCAGCGCAACCAGACCTGGCTGGAGCTGGAGCACAAGTACCGCCCCTGGATCGATTTCGACAACCTGCCCTTCTATGGCCGCGGTGCAGGCTGGCAGCGTCAGCTCCACATCTACGAATGCCCCTTCTACTATATCGACTACTGCCTGTCCACCATGGCCGCTCTGCAGTTCTTCCTGCTGAGCCTCCATGACCAGAAGGATGCATGGGAGCGCTATCTGCGCCTCGTCCGCCGTGCCGGCACGGCCAGCTACACCGAGCTGTGCGAGACCGCCGGCCTGCAGGTGCCGTTCAACGACGGCTCCATCAAGGCCATCGCCCAGCAGATGAGCCAGTGGATCGCAGAGCATCAGGTCTAACTTGAAAATATTGCCGTCTTCTTGTATTATATAGGCACATCATGCCATCTGCGGCAAAAGGAGCGGTACTTATCATGTCCGAAAAGAAAACCAGCGGCATCAAGAATTTCTTTGAAGAGTTCAAAGCCTTCGCCATGCGCGGCAATGTGCTCGACATGGCAGTCGGTGTGGTCGTCGGCTCGGCCTTTACCGCAATCGTCAACTCTCTGGTAAACGACATCATCTCCCCCATCATCGGCCTGTTCTTCAACGCCGATTTCTCGGATGTCGTCATCCAGATCGGCGATGTTGGCATCGGCGTCGGTGCTTTCCTCAACGCCATCATCAACTTCCTCATCGTGGCCTTCGTGCTGTTTTTGACCATCAAGGCCATCAATATGCTGCACAAGAAGCCCGTGGAAGAGCCGAAGGAGTCCACCACCAAGAAATGCCCCTACTGCCAGAGCGAGATCGCCATCAAGGCGGTCCGCTGCCCCCACTGCACTTCGAAGCTCGAGGGCTTCCCCGAAGCAAAGCTGTAATTTTCCCTGTTTTCTCCCCGGCGCTGTCCGCTTTTGCGGACTCCGCCGGGGCTTTTTTGCGCCCTTTTTCGGGGCTCAGAAAAGAAAATCAGAATTTTTTCGAAAAAAGTATTGCTTTTTCGGGCGAGTCATGGTATTATATCAGAGTCGTCACGACGCAACAGAATATGGACGGTTAGCTCAGCTGGTAGAGCATCTGCTTGACGTGCAGGAGGTCACAGGTTCGAGTCCTGTACCGTCCACCATACAGTTCGTGCTCGAACCCGATTCTCTATGAGAAAGGATTCGGGTACGTTTTTTGTTTATCGGAGGTTCTGCGGCGAGAGTACGCAGAACGGTAAGCAAGAACGAATAAAGGCAGGGTATCACCATGAAGGTGGTGCCCTGCCTTTTGCTTTGATATGTTTTATCAGTAGATCACAGCATCCGTTGCAGTATAGCTTTCGAGAGAATTCTCCTTGACCTGAATACAAATATAAGTGATCTCAGAATTGCTTGCAGCAAAGAACTGACGCTTTGCTACGGGAGAAATCTTCAGCCAGTCGCCTGCTGCAAGGCTGATTTCTTCGCCATCGATAATGACCTTGCCTTTGCCGGAAAGAACACCGTAGATTTCCTCATTTGCCTTGTGGGAGTGAACAAACGGAACATTTGCTCCCGCAGGAAGCGTATTCAGGCTGATCTCCGCACCAGTCAGGGCGAGCTTTTCATGAAGCTCCGTCCGATCTTCTTTTCCAACTGTCATTTTTGTGTAGCTTGCCATTGTAAGCACCTCCATTTTGATTCGCAATCTTTCATTGCCTGAGCTAAGTATAGAAGCTCACACATTCAAAAACAAGTACGCACCTTTTTGTAACTGTACACTCAAAAATGAATGTGATATACTATATACAGAGGTGACCGATATGCGTACAAAAGAAGAACTGCCGGAATGTCCGGTTGCAACAGCAGTATCCCTGATTGGCGGAAAATGGAAACTCTTGCTTCTGCGCAATCTGAAAGAGCGTCCATGGAGATTCAATGAGTTGCAAAGAAGCATCGACGGGATCTCGCAGAAAGTTTTGACCGAGAGCTTAAGACAGATGATCGATGATGGACTTGCCTACCGCCGTGATTATCACGAGAATCCTCCCAAAGTAGAATATGGGTTGACTGATCTCGGAATGGAAATGTTACCAATCGTCAATGCACTTGCAGATTTTGGCAATTACTATAAATCCGTCGTTGATCGGTCATGATCGATATTATGAAGCAGGGTTTGGGGCAGGCACGCCCCAACAAGAAGCCGTCCCAAAGGGGCAGAAAATTTTCAGGAATTGAAAATTTGTGCCCACGGAACGGTTCTTGCCCTTTGCATTTTGGGGAAAGGTGTTTTACTATGGATATTGAAATCAAACGGATGTCAAGCGATACGATTGAACTGTTTGACCAGCTTAACATTGTTTGTAAACGCTTCCATGTGGATTATCTACACGCTTCGGAAAAAGATAAGTTCTTTGTGGAAGCAGTTGCCCTGCATGAGTATCAACTCAAAAAGGCACATGAGCAGGGGTTGAAGCGTGCAGATGTCCCGCCGTTTCTTGGCTTGAAGCGTACCGAACGCAGCAACGAGATGCCTGCATAAAGGTTCGCCTGCTGTGGAGAATGCTCCACCACAAAAATCCCAAGTCATTTGACTTGGGATTTTTTGCGTGGGCGGGACAGGACTCGAACAGCACGGCCACGCCGCAGGCGTGGCAAACAACAGCCCAGTGGGCTGTTGTTTAGTGCGCGGTTTCCAACGGCTAGGAATGTCTACCAAGAAAGCTCCGCCTGCCGGAGCACCATTTGCACCGCCTCGGTTGGACGGTACAGGACGAGAACAGGGCGGCTCTGCGCTTTTCAGCCTGCAAATTTCACTTTATCGGGGGTGTTCTTTCCTTGGCAAGTGTGATATACTCGGCTTAGTTCAACAAATCGGAGTTTATAAAGGAGAATATTGGTGAAACTATTTTTATGTTCGCACTTTTCAAGTGTAGGAAGTCTGATAAAGGAAGAAATTGAAAATAAGAAAGTCGCATTTATTCC
>ENA-UESU01000943-UESU01000943.1-human-gut-metagenome-genome-assembly--contig:-NODE-943-length-22670-cov-14.468774_pt1 | contig 22670 bp, 14 predicted proteins | sample MGYA00243007_ERZ508008 | MGnify/ENA primary metagenome ERZ508008 (study PRJEB26167, sample SAMN06115399) | human gut metagenome | host: Homo sapiens | place: China:Henan | collected 2016-06-23...
AGACGGTATTTTGGAGACAAACTCTTTGACAGACTAGTAATTGCGAATATAACAGGTGCATAAACGGATAATCAGAATATAAAACTAATAAAATATATAATTTACCCGCAAATGCGAATATTTATATCGACAGACCCTTTATCGAATATTCCAAAGTGATAGAAAAGAATAGTGACGGCTCAAGATCCGAATATGAATTCAGCACCTATGCTGATGTCCCCGATGATACTACGATTTTTGATTCAGCAAGTTATCTCGATGGTAATTTACAAAACAAGGGTTATCATACCAATTGGTTTCGTACTCCGGCAAGTATGGCAGCCAATCGAGGTAAGTTGTTGCGAAAAACAATATATAACGACTTAGGGTACAAAGTCAAGCAGGAAATCATGATCTACGACAAGGCCGTTCAACTTCCTTATTTAGAACAGGCCCGTCCAGGAAACTATTATTATTATCTTACAAAACAATATGTTGGTGAATATCCATTAGTAGAACAGCAAAATATCGAATATTTCGATAACGGAACAGACTCTATTTGTGTATATCAATTCACAGAATACAATACCCTGAATCAAAAGAGAAAAATCAGTCACCAACTTTCCGATGGTCGTCTTAAATCAGTATGTACAACCTATGTCGGAGACATTGATAAATCAGTTCAAGATACTATACATAAAACTCTAATTCAAACCAATCTGCTAAATTATCCCTTGAAGCAGACTATTACGATCGGGAATAACAATGATATTGTCGGTGATACGCTTTTTAACTATAGTTTGTATCCATTAATGGATGATGGTTCATCGAAAGGAATTTATCCTCGTTTGACCGAGAAAAAAGCTGCATTAATGTCTAAATCGCCATCTTCAAACAGTTCTCTATCTTATCGTTCACTGGGACAATATAAATATGGAGAATTCGGGCGTGTGGTGGAAATTACGAATCCGGCCGGCCAAGTCACGAGCTTTGTTTGGGGATATGGCGGTACGCAGATCATTGCCATGATCGAAAATCTGCCATTAGAAGAATTGTTAAAAATACCTGGTTTTAGTAGTGTTAATAAAACCCCGTTTTCAGGATCTTTATCTGCTGCAAACAATAATGCATTAAGGAGTATTGCCAATGTATATGTTACGACTTACACATATGAAGAACTCAAAGGATTATCGCAAATAGAAGATCCGGCTGGTCGTAAGTTATTTTATGAATATACGGATGATGGAAAATTGGAATGTATTAAAGACAATAAAGGTAATATTATCAATCAATATGAATATCATTTTTCAATTAATAATAAAGAGTGCTACTGAAAAAAGTATAAACATTTCATGGTATCGACCGTTTCGGCGTTCTTCTGCGTCAGGCTGTGTTCGTGGTCGTAGAGCGGATTCAATGTCCGTAACGTGTCGAGGGTGTGACTTTATGCAGTCATTTATTATTCATTGAATAAATTGCAGGTATTTCCTTGCAATGGAAGACTTCTGCAATGGTTTCGTTATGCTGCGAATTTACCGCCCAGTCGGGGTTCGACACGATCGATCGCATTTTCGATCATTATCGGCGTGGTTTGCACATAGATCTGTGTCGTGGTGATCTGTTTATGTCCCAGCATCTTGGAAACTGTTGACAAAGGAATACCCTGTGAAAGGCAGAGTGTCGTGGCGAACGTATGACGCGCTGCATGAAAGGTTATATGCCGTGGGATACCGCATTGTTTGGTAATACGACGCAAGGAGCAATTGATACTGCTAAGTCCCGGCATGTCGAATGCAAGCGACGAGGAGCTGTTCCGCGATATTTTTCCAGAAGACGCAAATCTGCGGGTAGAAATTTGACCATATATTCTCCACCCGTCTTGCAACGGTTACCGTGCATCCGCAGGTGCCCCTTCGTGTCCGGTATGATTTGTTCACAGGTCAGATAGCGCATGTCTTTGTAGCAGATTTCCGTAAAACAGGAAAAGAGAGACAGGTCGCGGTGGTATTCGTGTTTGGCACTCTTCAATCGCGACGTCTGAAAAATCCGCAGTACCTCCTCGCTGAGAAAGGTTCTCGGTTCCGTCGGAGCGGAATAGCGGTAAAGTGCGAACGGATTCCGCGGCATAAGACCGTTGTTGAACGAAATTTTCACCACGTTATTATTCCAACGATCCATGTAGCGACATGCGCTGCCCGCCTTCAAATGGCAGACAGTTTTCAAATAGACGTGGTATTGCTCGATGAACGACTGTTCCAATTCGAGCAGCGGAATATCGTGGAGGTTGTACTCGTATTTCAGAAAGGCACGGAGATGACCCAGCACCGCCCGATAGCGCCACCAGGTACTTTCCGAGCGATCTACGCCGATACGTTTGAAAAGATCATTCGTGTAATGTTCGAAAACATCCACAAGAGTCCGGTATCGTTCGCCCATACCCAGCCAGGCATTCTTGACCTTTTTCGGCCGTGACGTAGGCATCGTGATCGCAAATCAACCGATAATGTTTGCCGATCTGAATGCGGATATTGTCCGGATGACGGTTGATGCGTTCCGACTCGACGCATTAGCCTTCGACCCGTCCCTCCTTTAACGAACCTTCCCCAGTTGTTCCGGAACGTTGATCTTGGCACTGAACTGTGAAATCGTACCGTTGATCGTGCTGCGGCCCATAACCGGATAGACTGCACGCGGGGTGTTCTTTGTTCGTTTGAGGTAGAACAAGACCTTGAAAGTACTGTGCATAGACTTTGCTTTTTTAAGGTGGACAAAAATAATTTCGGCAGAGTCGTCCGGCCTCTCGATATTTCTACTGATATGATGAATAACAATCTGAATATCAGATAATATGCTTTAATATACTTTTTGTAGATAGCCGTTGTGATTTTAGGGACAAAATAAGTGTCGAAAATGAGGGAACGGCGTGTGTATTGCCCATGTGCCGGACTGCGAGGAGGTAATTCCGGCTTTTTATATTGTCTTCTGGTCGGTGTTTACTATATTATAAATCAGTGTGTTATATCGGTTTTATTGGGGCAGTAGATGCTATACCCGTTCGTCTTCTTGGTAGCGCATAGGATCAGGTTTGTAAGGAACCCTTCCTTTCGAAGGGAGGTCGGTGACGCGACTCATTGCAGGAGGAAGAGGCAGTCGTCGATCCCTTCATGTTTGCAGGATAAGAAATACGAAGGGAGGCTAAAAACGGCCTCCCTTCGTATTCTATATCGTTCATTCTCTGGTAAGAACAGGTTTCAGCATGAAGTTGAACACGTAGTCCCGATACGTCATTCTGTATTGCGGGAGCGGCAGGCGTCCCCAACTGTTCACGCATCCCAGTCCGGACTGGGCGCTTTCGATATGGACGTGCGTCCGTCCGTCGGGTACGAGGTCGCCGGGATGGCGGACGTATTCGGACGATCCGTTGTCGAGCTGCGGAATGGCGTAGGGGATTGCCGAAGCTGAGAAGTGACGGTCGGAGCAGAACTCGATTCCGAATCCCGAAGCGTCGGTCAGCCGCCACCAGCGCACACCTCCGCGTGTCCCCGACTCCTGCGGACTGGCGTATTTGGGGTGGAACTGGTCGGCGACGCGCTGTGCGTAGCGGCCTACGAATGCTGCACTCGACCGGTCGGCGTAGTTCTCCATCGGGCCGCGGCCGTAGTATTCCACAGCATCGAACATGCCCGGGGTCTCGAAGGCCATGCCGAAGCGCATCAGGTCGGCGACATCCTTGCGCGCGGGGTCGGCGGTCATCGTTTCGCCGATGCGGATCGACCCGTCGGCGGCGATGGCGTAGGCGAGGCGGAGTTGGGCGCCGACGGCGGGGATCGTGTAGTCTGCGACGGCTTTCGCCCCGCCGTCTCCGGACGTGAGGGTGAAGTTGACGAGTTCCGGTTCGGCCCCGGCCCACATCCGGCTGTCGGGATATTTTCCGGTCTGGCGCACGCCGAGATCGTTGTCCGTGGCCGCACGGTAGAAGCTGGGACGCAAGGGGCCTGCCAGCAGCTCGACGTTGCGCAGGCGGTAGGAGCGGATGAAACCGCTCTTCGGGTCGAACGTGACCGAGAATCCCTCGCCCGAAACGGTTTTGTCGGCGATGCGGAGCGTTCCGGCGGGAGCTGCGGCGGCGAAGCGGGCCGCAGGATCGTCCTCGCGCAATACGAGCTGGTCGGCGGCTACTTCATAAAGCGCGTCGAGCAGTCCCTGCCGTTCGCGCAACTGGTAGCGCACCGTGAGCAGCACCTCCCCGTCCAGGGCTTCGACCTGTTCGGGTTTGTAGCCCAGCGTCACGGCGGCGGTGGCCTGCGGAGCCACGTCGAGGCGTTCGACCGCGCCGCTCAACACGGGCCGTCCGTCGGAGGTGATCTCCCAGAGAAGGCGGTAGGGCGAAAGGTCGGTAAAGAAGTTTTCGTTATAGACGTTCACGATGCCCTTTTTCAAATCGCGGGCCGTGGTGTGGATCGGCCGGTGCTGGTGCTTCACTTCGTAGGCGTGGGGATGCCACGTGCGGTCGGCGGCCAGTACGCCGTTGCAGCAGAAGGTGCTGTCGGAGGCGTCGACGGCGTTGTAGTCGCCGCCGTAGCGGTAGGTCAGCCTCCCTTCGGGGTTGCGCCATGCGAGGGCCTGGTCGGCGAAGTCCCAGATAAACCCGCCCTGATATTTCGGTTCGCGACGTATCATGTCCCAATACTCCTTGAATCCGCCCAGCGAATTGCCCATGGCGTGAGCGTATTCGCATTGGATAAGCGGTTTCGCGGGATCGTCGGCGAGGTATTTCTCGCATTGGTCGTAGCTCCAATACATCGGGCAGACGATGTCGGTGTTGTAGTCCCCGTGGTAAGAGGCCTGCTCGTACTGCACCGGGCGTGACGGATCGAAAGACTTGATCCAGTCGTAGCAGCGTTCGAAGTTGGGGCCGTTTCCGGCTTCGTTGCCCGTGCTCCATACGATGATCGAGGGGTGGTTGTAGTCTCGGAACACCATGCGCCGGTTACGGTCGAGGTGTGCGGCGGCAAAGGAGGGGTTGCCGGCCAGATTTTTCGACTTGTCGCGGTAGTGGTAGCCGTGCGACTCGATGTTGGCTTCGTCCACGACGTAAAGCCCGTACTTGTCGCAGAGGTCGTACCACAGCGGCGTGTCGGGGTAGTGGCACGTGCGCACGGCATTTATGTTGAGCCGCTTCATCTCGCGGATGTCGCGCACCATCTCCCCGCGTGTGACATAATAACCCGTGTTGGGCTCCATTTCGTGCCGGTTGACGCCTTTGATGAGGATCGGCTTGCCGTTTACGAGCAGCTGTCCGCCGCGGATCTCGACTTTGCGGAACCCCACGCGGAAAGCTGCGGCTTCGGTCACCGAACCGTCGGCGGCGAGAGCCTCGGCCGTGAGCGTGTAGAGGTTCGGGGCCTCGGCGCTCCATTGCTTCGGGGCGGCGACCTCGAACAGCGTTTCGGCGCTGTTGCGGCGGGGACGGAGCGTGCGGGTGTCGAGCGTGCGGCCCTCGTCGTCGCGGAGCGTCAGCCGTACGCTGCCGACACCCGGCGTCGCGGTCACTTCGGCGCGCAGCGTCCCGTCGCGGTAGTCGTTCACAAGGTCGGGCGTGAGCCGCACGTCGGCCAGACGGCGTTTGTCGCGGGCGTAGAGGTAGCAGTCGCGGCCGATGCCCGAAAGACGCCAGAAGTCCTGGTCTTCGAGGTACGAACCGTCGCACCAGCGGTTGACGCGCAGCACGATCAGGTTGTCGCGGCCCGGCGTGATGTAGCGGGTGACGTCGAATTCGGCTTCGAGCTTGCTGTCCTCGCTGTAACCCACTTCACGGCCGTTGACCCAGAGCGTCACGTTCGAGGTCGCCGAGCCGATGTGGATGAATGCGTCGCGGCCTTTCCAATCGGCGGGAACCCGGACGGTGCGGCGGTAGAGACCCGTGTAATTCTGCTCATGGGGAACCAGCGGAGGTTTCACCTCGAAGAATTTGTGCCACGGGTAGGGCTTGTTGGTGTAGACAGGGTCGCCGTAGCCGTTCAACTCCCAGATTCCCGGCACGGGCATCACGCCCCACGACGAGTCGTCGTAGCCGGTGCGGAAAAATCCTTCTGGCTCCGCACCCGGACGTTCCGCGCGCAGAAAGGCCCATTCGCCGTTGAGCGTGCGGTAGAAAGGCGAACGGGTGTAGTCGTTCTCAGGAACGGCCTCCGAGGCCGTCGGGAAGACGATGAAGCTCGTGCGCATCGGAGCGCGGTTCACGGCGAAACACTCCGGATCGAGCCACCGTTCCGTGGGAGATGCTGTGGCCGACAAGGCGACAGCGAAGAGGGCAAACAACAGCAGCAGTTTTTTCATAATGAGGTTCCCGAATTAAATAAGTAGAGTCAGAGAGTATCCACGAGCGGTATTCTCATGAAGATACAGTCGTCCCCGATTTATTTATTAACGAATAAAGTGCGGCCAATGTTTCACCGGAAAGGAATTTTTCCTTTCCGGTGAACTTATTTACTGAATTTTAATACAGCGAACCGCCATGGCGCAACAGGTATTATCGGCATTGGTGTTCCAACGGTAATCATAAAAGTCGAGGGCTTTCTTTTCCGTTGTCGGCGAAATAGTTGAAGACCAGAAGAACGTTACGCGCCCCGGGTAGCGCATCTTGGCGCTCCATACGCGCAGGGCCGAGCCCGGGAACATGAACGTTTGGTCGCCGACGGTGTATTTGCGTCCGTACGACTGGTCGCTGACGTTTTCCTGCGCGGTCTTGTTCGTGTCGATGTCCTTGATAAACCCGTTGATTTCGTCGAACGTCGGTACGCGGTAACCGGCCGGACACGGGTCGTTGTTGGTCTTTGTGCCGCTCGCGCCGCCCCAGTAGTCTTCGACCTCGCTGTTGGAGCCTTTCCAGCCACCGGAGTTGTAGACCCCGTAGAAAACGGTCGGATTGGCGATGCTCATGCTCATGTCCATCTCCTTGTTCACGAACTTGAACCCTTCGCAGAGAGCGTCGTTGTAGAGGAAGAGCGCCGTGAAGCCGTTGTCTCCCGTGGTCTGGAATCCGACGCCTTCGTATTCGTCGGTGTAGTTCTTCTGGATGCGGTTGGCGCCGATGAACGGGTCTTTGCGGCCCCACTGGAAGTAGACGCCCAGCGAGCCGACCAGAGCCCCGTCGAACTCCGTGGCGCCGACGTTGCGGTCGAGGAACGTACGGCCGTTGACAGTCTGCTCGGCGGGGGCCTGGGCCATCCAGATGTGCCAGCTCCAAACGATCTCGCCAGCATCGTTTGTGAGTGCGATTCCGGCATTTCCGGCGTTCCCGCTGGTCTGGAAGACGATGCGGCCCGCCGAGAAGTGCACGCCCGATACAAGTCCGGAACCTGACGACCATACCCAGTCGGCGGCAGACCCTTGGACGGCAGTTCCGTCGGGACGTTTGGGTTCGATGCTGTACCAGCCGCCTTCGGTGACGATGTAGCAGTTTGCGACGCCCGCCGCCGAAAGATCCTTCGGGCGGATCACCTCGCTCACTTCGCCGTCGTAGAAGTCGGTGGACATGCGCACAACGGCCTGGAAGAAGCAGGGTTGGCCTGTGTCGGGAATGTCGAGACTGAAAGTTTTGTTCGCTTCGTCGACTTGCGTAGCCCGTACGAACTGTACGGAGGCGACGCCATCCGCGGTCGCGGCGTAGCGGAACCCTGGCTCGACACTCAGGTCGCGGTCGAGTTTGTAGCTGCCTTTGAGCGTGAGGACTCCTCCGGCGGCTTCGGACAGTTCGGTGGTCACTTCCGGAACGGAAGCCACTTTCACCTCGAACCAGCCGGTGACTCCGTTGTAGGTTTTGCCGTCGATGACCATGTAGGCCCGGAAATAGTGGTCGCCGTTGTCCACGTCGGAGAGCGTGAGTGAAAAACGCCCTTCTTCGTCGACCGGACAGACGCGCCGTTCGGATTTCATCATTTCGGCTGCCGTGCGGCCGTAGAGGAATCCCGCTTCGGAGACGGTACGGCCCATGGCGTTGCAGTTGCCGTTGAGCGTCGCCTTTCCCGCCGCGGCGTCGACGGAGGCTTTGCCCGTATTGACGATCGGTGATGCCTGCTGCTCTTCGTCGCCGGGATTGGGATTGAAATATTCGTAGCCTTCGGAACAGCCTGTGCCGCACCATGCTGCGAAAATCGTCAGTACGATATGATACCAGATGTGTCGTTTCATAAAGGTTCGGATTTTGGATGGTTATTTTTCGCCTGCCCGCTGTTTTTTGTAGAGCGCGTATCGGGTAAAGAGGCTGTCCGTCGTCTGCCGCATGTATTCGACGCTTCCGCGCGGATCGTTGCGCGGCGTGACTTCGTACATGAAAGGCCCGTCGTAGCCCGACCGCATGAGTATGTCGATTACCTTCGGCCACTCGACGATGCCGCGTCCGGGCATCCAGTGGCGTTCGTCCACTCCGTCGTAGTCCGAGACGTGGATGTTGGCGATGTAGGGGGCGAAACGTTCCGCGAAGGCGTGGCTCTCTTCGCCGAGCAGATGGTTGGTGTCGTAGCAGATTTTGATGTCGGGGACGTTGGCCACGAGCCATTCGAAATCGGAGCTGCTGTTGCCCAGACACCCGCGCGGAAGATCCTCGACGGCCACCGCCGCGTTGTAGCGCTCCTTCACCAGCGGAATGAATCGCAACAGCATTTCGCGGAGGTTTTCGAGTCGCCGTGGACGCTCCTCGTCGGAGATCCGGGCTTCGCTGCTGGGGTGCACCACCACTACACGGAACTTGCCGAGGCGCGTCGCTCGGTCGAGAATCTCGATCCAGTTTTTGAACGTCGCTTCACGCCATTCGGGACGGTCGTCCGAGAGGTCGTTCGGAGCCTTGCGCGTGAAAGGGAGGTGTACCGACCACAGTTTCAGTCCGGAGCCTTTCATTGCGTTGTTGAACCGCTCGATCCAGGCGTCGTATTGCTCCTCGGTGCCGCCGGTCAGATTTCCCGTCCAGGCTTCGATCCAGCGGATGCCGTATTTGTCGTGCGCCTCCTTGTAGGCTTCGGGCGTCATCGAGCGGATGGCACCGTAGACTGCGCCGACTTCGTTCAGCCGCTTCTGGCCGGATGCGAGGAGGGGCAGGAACAGGAGCAGGGGGAGGAATTTGAGTGCGTTTTTCATGGATGCCGGTTATTTTGCGGGTTGTACGAAATCGTGTTTTGCAGGGTAGCTGTATGGGTTGTCGAGGAACCAGCGCGCCTTGTAGATCTGCATGCCGTTCTGCTCGAAGACCGTGCGCCCTTCCGTGTCGATGACCTTCGTGTTCCACCATTCGTCCGCTTTGGGAATCAGCAGGACGGTGGGGAAACCCTCCGGCCCCGAGCTGACCGATTTGATGTCCGACTGCGAAAAGCCGACCGTCTCCATCGACAGATCGGAGCCCGAGACTTTCATCGCGTAATCGTTGTTCGTGAGCCACAGGGCGTTTTCTCCGTAGACGGGGAAGAGGTCGTGGGCCCAGTTGCCTTCGGGAATCGCGGTTTCTGACTCCTTCGTGATACGGGGATCGTTGCCGTCGCCGTTGTAGGTGAACACGCACAGCTTGTTGTCCGAGGTGGCCAGCAGGCGGCCCCGCGAACGGTCCCAGACGGCGCTGTGGCAAAAGGTCAGCGGCAGTTTCTGGACGACTTGTCCCGTACGGGCTACCGTGTCGACGCGGAAGGTGCTGAGGAACCCGTCGTTGTCGGTCGACGCCACGACGAGGTTCCCGTCGGGGAAGACCTCGGCCGAGTGGGGATTGTTGCCCGCCGAAGCGTAGAACATCACCTTTTTGTCGGCGATGCGGATGATCGCTACGCCGCCGCCCGAAGCCGTGGCCAGTATGTAACGGCGGTTGTAGATGGCTTTGACCTCGCTCGGGAGCCGCATGAGCGACGTAGCGTCGGGCATGTCTGCGGCGCTTGCGGCCCGCCACTCCCAAAGGGTCTCTCGGGTATCGGCGTCGACGATGAGAATGCGTCCCTGTGCCTGTTCGGTCAGCAGCAGCGGGTGCTCGCATTCGTAGATTTTGTCGGTGTCGTCGGGGGTAGGTTCGGGTTCCTCCTCGACCGGAGGCATGGGAACCTCCGTGATCTCGATGTCTTCCTGGCAGGCGGTCAGGGAGAAGAGGCAGCCTGCGCATAAAAGGGCTATTATACGGCGTTTCATAATCATTCGGGGTTATTGGTTTGCATTCGGTTGGTGAGCACGAGCGTCGTGACGGTGCTGCGCCGCCCCGAAGGGGCGATGGTCACGCAGCGCAGCGTCCGCTGCTCGCCGCGAGGAACCGCGATGTCGAACTTCTCGGGCATCTCACGGTCGAAATCCTGCGGTACGGCGCCGTTGAGCGTGTAGCGGACTTTGCAGCCGGGAAACGGAGGCTGGATGACGAAGGAGAAACTTTCGCCTTCTGAGGTTCCGTCCTCGATGCCCAGAGGGGCGGGCAGGCGGTAAGGCTCTCCTGAGGCGTCGATCCGTGCGAGGTGGGCCGGAAGGCGCACCTCGGAGAATTCCCGCCACGACTTGCGCTCGACGGGCGACCATGCAATTTCGGCCAGCGCGTAGATGCGCGGCAGGAGCTGGAAGCTCGCGCGCCCTTCGGTTCGGATGAATTCGGTCCACAGGTTGGCCTGTACGCCCAGCAGGTAGCGCCGGTCTTCGGGTGCGATCCCTTCGTCCGGATCGTAGCCGTAGATTTTTTCCAGCGGCAGGAGGCTGCTGCTCAGACTGACGGGTTCGTCGTACGAATCGGTGGCTTTCTTGTCGAAATAGAGGTAGGTACTCGGTGTCATGATCACTTCGTGCCGGCGGCGTGCGGCGGCGATTCCGCCCCTGGTGCCGCGCCAACTCATCACCACGGCGCCGGGAGCCAGCTCTCCGTCGAGAATCTCGTCCCAGCCGATCAGCCGGCGGCCCTTGGCTTCGAGGTGACGGCCGATGCGGAGGGTCAGGTAGGTTTGCAGTCCGGCTTCGTCCTCGATCCCTTCGTCCTCCATGCGGGCCCGGCAGTCGGGGCACTCCTTCCAACGTACGCGGGGACACTCGTCGCCGCCGATGTGGATGAGCTTCGACGGGAAGAGTTCCAGCACTTCGTCCAGCATGCCTTCGAGAAATTCGAAGGTCTGCTCTTTGCCCGGGCAGAAAACATCGTCGAGGACGCCCCAGCGTCCGCTCGTCTCGAAACTTTTCGGGCCGTGGCCGCACGCTAGTTCGGGATAGGCGGCCAGGGCGGCCGTCGCGTGACCGGGCATTTCGATCTCGGGAATGACAGCGATGTGCCGTTTGGCGGCGTAGGCTACCACTTCGCGGATCTCGTCCTGCGTGTAGTACCCGCCGTAGCGGCCTTGTTCGTAGGTGATCGGGTCTTCGTGGAATCCGCCGATCTGGGTTCGGGTTCGGTAGCCGCCGATCTCGGTCAGGCGCGGGTAGCGTTTGATCTCGATACGCCAGCCCTGGTCGTCGGTCAGATGCCAGTGGAAGGTGTTGAGTTTGCACGAAGCCATCCAATCGAGGTAATGCTTGATGAACCTTACCGGAAAGAAGTGGCGGCAGACGTCGAGATGCAGGCCGCGGTAGCGGTAGCGCGGATGGTCCTCGATCGAGACGCAGGGAAGGTTGCCCCGTTCGTCGGCCAGTTGGAGGAGGGTTTGCAGGCCGTAGAAGAGACCGGCGTCGTCGCCGGCCGAGAGCTGCGCGCGGCGTGCGGAAATGTCGATTCGGTAGCCTTCGGGCGGGATTCCGGCTGCGGTGTCGCGTCGCAAAACGATGGCATTCACTCCGTTCCATGTCGACGCGGGATGGCATGGCTTGACCAGTCGTCCGGTCAGCGCAGCCAGATTTTCGGGCCGGATGTCGAAACCTTCCCATTCGACGCGGCATCCGGCCGTGACGAAGACGCCCGTACGGAGTTCGGCCTTGACGGGCTGGGGAATGATTTGCAGTTGTCGGGTCGAGGCCGAAACTCCTGACACGATGCAGAGTGCGATTAGCGTGAGTATTCGTTTCATTGTCAATAATTGGGGTTATTGGGCAGCAGGTTGCGGTTCAAGTCGATTTCGCCCTGCGGAACCGGCCACCAATAGTCGCGCGAGGGCTCGAAACTGCGTACCAGAATGACATCGTTGTTGAACTTGCGGATCGGGCCGTTGTTGACGTTTTCGGCCTCGCGCCAGCGGCGCAGGTCGTTGTAATAGTAGCCTTCGCCGACGAACTCCGCGCGGCGTTCGTAGCGGATGACGGCGCGCAGTTTCTCCTGATCCTTGCCGGGGAATTCGAGCGCCGACTCGGCTGTGAATCCTGCCCGGGTGCGGATCGGGTGCACCGTTTCGTTCCATACCGTCTCGTCCAGCTCGTTCAATTCGTTTTTGGCTTCGGCGTACATCAGCAGGATGTCGGCGTAGCGCAGGATCATGTAGTCGATAGGCGATTCGGTGTCGCCGATGCTTTTCTCGGCGGCCGTAGGCGTGTGTTCGTCGTAGACCGTGTACTTTTTGATCGTGCATCCGGTTTGCTGGAACTGCGTCGCCGTGACCGTCGAGCCCATGAACTTGCAGCCCGGGTAGACGATCGTGGCGCCGAAGCGCGGGTCGATTTTCGAGGGATCGAGCCGCTGTTCACCGGGAGTGCGGGCATTGCCGTCGCGGTCGCAGTAGAAGTCGATGAGGTCGCGCAGCGGCGCCATCGTCCCGTATTGGCGGGCAATCAGTTCGAACGAGAGCCCCAGCTTGTTCTGGTTCATGCACTGTACGCTGAAAATACATTCGGAACTGTTCTCTCCGCTTTCGAGGAAGAGATTGCGGTAGGCCGAACCGATCTGGCCCGGGGCGGTGAAGAGTTCGTAATCCGAATCGCAGTCCATCACGGCGCGGGCCGCGTCGGCGGCGTCACGCCACTTCTGGTCGTCGTGGCCGGGGTTGAGCAGCGGGCTGGCCTCGAAGAGCAGGATGCGGGCTTTGAGGGCCAGTGCCGCGCCTGACGTCGGGCGTCCCGGTTCGGCCTTCGGAGGCAGGACCTTCGAAAGCTGTTCCAGTTCGCTGAGCATGAAGGAGACCACCTCTGTGCGCGGGGTGCGCGGCAGGGATTTGTGCTCCATGGCGGGGGTCGTGGTAATCAGTGGACAGTCGCCGTAGTAGGTCGTCAGCATGTAGTAGAACAGTACGCGGAGGAAGCGCGCCTGATTTTTGTACTCCTCGATGACGCTCTTGTCCAGCTCGCGGTTGAGGTCGATGTTGTCCAGCAGCGTATTACAGCGTCCGATGCCTTTGTAGGCGTGGCTCCAGCGGTTGGCGATGATGCCTCCCGAAGTGGCCGTCTGCGCACCGTTGGCGATAGTCGTCCAGGAGTCGTCGTTGCTGAAATTATAGCCGTTGGGCGTGGCGTCGTCTTCCCAGTAGACGGCGGCGCGGCCGTAGATGCCGTTTTCGAGCAGGGCGTTGTAGCACCCCGTCAGGCCGCCCTCCGCGGCTTTGGCGCTGTACCAGAAGGTTTGCTGGTCGTAGCGGTCCTGCGGTTCGATGTCCAGGTCGCAGCCGGTGCAGAAGGCTCCGAGCAGAACCGGTATGATGATTTGAATGCGTTTCATGGTTGATCGGTTTTTGTAAGATCGGTTATAGGGTGAGGTTGATGCCGAAGCTGATGGTTTTCAGGATCGGGTAGGAGAACAAGTTGACCTGCGAGATCGAAATTTCGGGGTCCCAGATCTTGAAGTCCGAGAAGGTGACGAGGTTCTGACCGCTGACGTAGACCTGCAAGCCCTTGATACCGATGCGTCCGACGAGCTGCTTGGGAAAAGTGTAGCTCAGTTGGATGTTTTTCAGACGCAGGTAGGAGGCGTCCTGAAGCCATAGCGTCGAATTCTGGAAGTTCTCGCCCGCTTCGGGGTAGGTCGTCAGCAGCGGATATTCGGTATTGCGGTTGGTGGCGCTCCACGAATCCCTCACCCATTGTTTGGTCAGACCTGCGCCGTTGTAGAGGCCGAAGGCCATGTTGCTCGACGGGTAGACCGACACGTCGCCGACGCCCTGGAACTGCGCTTCGACGGCGAAGCCCTTCCATCCGAAGTTGAGGTTGAAGCCGTAGGCGAACCGAGGTATCGTGTTGCCGGCGATGACGCGGTCGTTGCCGTCGATGGTGTTGTCGTTGTTCTGGTTGACGTATTTCACGTAGCCGGGGCGCAGGTTGGCGCGGTTGCCGTAGACGGCCTGCGCGTTGTCGATCTCCGACTGGTTCTGGAAGACGCCGTCGGTTTCGAGCAGGTACCACGAATTGATCGGATACCCCTCCTTGCAGATCAGCCGGCCGTTGATTTCGGTCTCGCCGTTGAGATCCACGATTTCGTTGCGCGTGTAGGAGAAGTTGCCCGAGATGCCTGCCGAGAAGTCACCCCACGAGTCGCGCAGCGTGAGCGAGAGCTCGATGCCTTTGTTGTCCACCACGCCCACGTTGCTCTTCGGGCCGCTCAGATCGCCGACCTGCGAGGGCAGGTTGACCGTGCGCAGGATGCCTTCGGTGCGTTTGAGGAACCAGTCGGCCGAGAATAGAACGCGGTTGCCGAAGGCCGAAAAGTCGATTCCGGCATCGTAGGAGGTCGTTTCCTCCCAGGTGATCGTGTTGTCGGCAAGAGCGGAGATGGCTGCGCCGCCGTATTTCGTGCCGTCGAAGCTGTAATCGTAGCCCGACGTGTTGACCGAGCTCAGGTAACTGTATAGCGAGACGGCCTGGTTGCCCATCTTACCCCACGAGAAACGCGGTTTGAGCTGGTCGATGAACTCCGCGTTTTTCATGAAGTTCTCCTGGTCGATGCGCCATGCCAGCGAGACCGAGGGGAAGAAGGCCCAACGGTGGTCGGGGGCCAGACGCGACGAACCGTCGTAGCGGAAGACGGCGCTCACGAGGTAACGCTGCTTGTAGTCGTAGGAGAGACGTCCGAAAACCGAGACCAGCTTTTCGCGCGAGGAGGCGCCGGTGGCCTGAGCGTTGACCTGTCCCGAAGCGGAGTTGAGATCGGTGTGGTAGTTGTCGTAGAATCCCTCCTTGTAGGCTTGGAAATTGTCGTTGTAGAACTCCTGATAGTCCTGGCCCACCATGACGCCGATGTGGTGTTCGTCGCGGAAGTTCCCTTCCCAGCCCAGCGTCTGGGTGAAGAAACTGCCCGTCGCCCAAGCATCCCAGTCCTTGACGCGCGGCACCGCCGAGTTGTAGTTGCGGACCTCTTCGGTCTTGGGATTCATGGTGTACATGGCCGGAACGTGGTCTTTGCTGCGGGTGTCGCGTTTGCGGAAGCTGAAATTGGCGTCGTAGGTGATGCCGTAAGGGAGCGTCAGCTTCACGAACGCCTTGGCCAGCAGCTGTTGTACGCGGCGGTCGATCGAACCCTGCTCGATGATCATGCGGGGATTCTCGTAATTGCCGCGGCCCGGGGTAGCGATCCAACTCGACCCGTAGATGCCGTTTTTATGGTAGTCGGACATGATCGGAATGGCACGCATCATGGCGTCCATCACCTTGTTCGTGCCGTATCCCGGCTCCGTGTAGTGACGCATGTTTCCGTAGAGCGATCCGCCGACCTTGATGTATTTGTTGAGCTGGATGCCGAGTTTCAGATCCATCGAAATCCGGTCGGCCCAGTCGTTGGCGATGAATACGCCGTCCTGCTTCATGTAGCCTACGGCCATGCTGTAATCGAGCCGTTCGGTTCCGCCCGAGATGCGCAGATCGTGTTGGTGGACGAAGGCCGGTTTGAGGCAAATGTCGAACCAGTTGGTCGCAGGGTAGACGTCGGGATTGGTTTTCATGCCCTCCTGATACTCCTTGATGACGGCTTCGGAATAGGAGACTCCCGAGGGCGCTTTGCCCGAATTGATTTCTGCCTGATTGCGCAAACGCATGTAGAGGATCGGATCGTCGATCGGGTCGGGGAGGTAGGTGGCGTATTGTACGCCGAAATTGGCCCGATAGTTGATTACCGGAGCGCCTTTGACGCCCTTTTTCGTGGTGATGAGAATCACGCCGTTCGAGGCTTTCGAACCGTAGATGGCCGCCGAAGCATCTTTCAGCACGGAGATCGATTCGATGTCGGCCGGATTGATTTCGTTGATGTCGTATTCCACGCCGTCGAGCAGCACGAGCGGATTGGCGCTGCTGAGCGTATTGACGCCGCGGATGCGGATCGTGCCTCCGTCGGCGCCGGGTTTGGCGTTGTTCTGGTTGATCCACACGCCCGGGGTGTTGTACATCGCCTGCGCGGTGTTGGTGATGGGTTGGTTGGCCTTTTCTCGCATATCGATCGTGGCGACCGAGCCGGTGAGATTCACGCGCTTGACCGTGCCGTAGCCTACGACCACGACGTCCTCGAGAACGGTGGCCTCTTCCAGACGGACCTCTTCGGCGTTCGATGCCGGAAGTACTTTGGTTTTGAACCCGATATAGTTGAAGGTCAGCTCCTCCGTCAGGGCGGAAACCGTCAGTTCGAAGCGCCCGTCGGAACCTGTCACCGTGCCTTGGAGCGTGCGCATGTTGACGACGGTGGCACCTATGATCGGGCCCCCTTTCGAATCGATGACCCGTCCTTGGATTTTCAGCGGTTCGTCGGGTTTCGGTGCATCCTCTTTTTTCGAAATAAGCACCTGTTTGTCGACGATCCGGTAGGCGTAGGGCGTACCGGCGAACACACGGTTGAGCACTTCCGGGATCGGAGCGTCGCGTTTCGATACGGTGATGCGCAGCGTGGGGTCGATCAGATTGTTGTTGTAGAAAAAGGAGAGTTCGCTTTGTGCTTCGATGGCTTTGAGCACGTCGAGGATCGGAGCGTCCGTCATTTCGACGGTCAGCCTCTTCCTTTCCTGTGCATGAAGCGTTGCGGGGATGCCGTTTGCTGCAAGGAGCGACATGCAGCAAAACAGGATCCAGAGGCTTTTCCGGATGTTGTAAAGGTTTTTCATAAGGTTTTTTAGAATTAGGTTTGGGTCGGTGCGGTGCGGAGTCCGGCCGCCGTGTGGCCGGAATTTTCGGCGGGGCCGTTATCCGTATCTTCGGTTCTTCTTCATGAGGCGGGTCGTTTCGGGTTCTTTTTATTTTTCGTAGATGCGCACGTACATACCGTCGCGTCGGTAGAAGAGCGGTGTCTGGTCGGTCGAGGATTGGAGAAGCTGCAAGGTGCGGTCGAGTGTCTCGTCGCTCAGCGAGAACGTGTAGTGGTAGCGTGTCGCGATCTCTTCGGGACAGTCGATATGGCAGTTGTACCATCTTTCGAGGCGCGGCAGGATGACCGACAGGGGTTGGTTCTCGAAACTCAATGACATGCGCTCGTGCCAAAGCGTGTAGCGTTGAGCGTCTACCCGGCTGACGATCACTTTGCGTGTGTCGGCGGAGTAGGTGAATTTCTGGTCGGGCGAGAGCGTGAAGGTCTGTTTCGTTACTCCGGGGAGGGATACACGTACGCTGCCGTTGCGCAAGATGGCCTCCACGTGCCGGCCCCCGAGATCGGAAAAGACTTCGAAAGCCGTTCCCAGAGCCGTGACGTCGATGCCATTGCTGCTCACGACGAACGGTCGGGAGGGATCTTCCGCCACCTCGAAGAACCCCTGGCCGTTGAGCTCCACCCGTCGTTCCTTGCCCGAAAAATCCGCGGCGTACCGGCACGAGGAGTTGGCTCCGAGCCAGAGGGTCGAACCGTCGGGCAGCGCTACCTGTTCGGTGCTTTGGTTCCCGCTGTACAGGGTGTGGATGATTTCCGGAGCGGGACGCCACAGCAGGTTGACGAGGGTGAGTCCTGCACCTATGGCCAGCATGATTGAAGCGGCGGCGCCGTAGCTCCGGCTAAGCCATGCGGTGCGTACCCCTCCCCTCCGCCGGATTTTTTCATGCGGCATCGTGCGGGCGACGATGCGCTCCCAGATACGGCTTTCGCGCAGGAGGTCGTCTTCGGCCGGTTTTGCGCAACGATCCCATTCGCGCTGCATGTATTGCGTGACGTCGTGCCGCTGCCAGAGTTCCGGCATCTCTTTCTGCGGGAGTTTGCCGGCGAGCAGTTTGCGGACGAGCATTTTTATATCTGTCATTTCGTGTTGTTTGCGGTATCCGTAATAAATACCCGGCACGGCACCAGATACCCTTAGTGCGTGCGGTAATTTTTTGTGATTTTCGGAAAAAAACGCTCCGGTTCCGGTCGGAATGTCGTTTAGCAGACCGGTCCGTCGTTGAAAAGTGCGAGCCAGAGCAGCAGCGCGAGGTTGTCGCGCAGGAAACGCAGCGCTTCGTGCATGTGCGCTTCGACGGTTTTTTGCGAAAGGTTCAGTTCTTCTGCGATCTCCCGGTAGCTCTTGTGCTCGCGGCGGCTCATGTTGAAGACTTGCCGCTGACGGGCGGGCATCAGGTCGATCAGTCGGTCGATGTATTCCGCAAGGTCGCGGGCGCTCACTTCGGATTCGATGTCGTCGGACGATTCGAGGGCTGCGAGGACGGATACCTTGAAACTCAACGGGTCGATCTGTTTATGAAAGCGGGTGAAGATCAGATTGCGCGTGATGATGAAAAGCAGTCCCGAAAAATTGCCGTCGGGGTGGATGCGTTCGTGAATCTGCCACAAACGGATGAACACCTCCTGTACGACGTCCTCCGCATCCTCGTCGTTTTTCAGGTAGAGGCGGCTGAAACGGAAAACCTGATTCCAGTGGGTGCGATAGAGACTGGCGAATGCGTTGGCATCGCCCTGCCGGAAGCGGTCGAGCATTTGTTCTGTCGGATTCTGAAAGGGTCGCTTTTCCATCGGATGACATGCGGGAGATACAGCGCTTTTCCGGGCGGTTAGGGCCGGATCGGTCGATGTTCCCCTGAATGAAATAAGTATTTTAGGCAAAAATATCAAATTATTTGTAATTTACAGGCGATGACGAGTTTTTTTAATGAGCTTGTGATTTGTCATTCGCCGCGTGCTTTTTTCAGCCCGAAAGGTCGATGAGCTTCGCCCGAGCGCCGAAAGATGTGCATTGTGGAATTTCCGACACTTTTCCGATATTGACGTGTATCTGGAGAAGAAAGATGAGGTCGCTTCTGTGCGGAGGAGTCTTGCCTTGGGATTTTGATCGGAAGTCTTGGTGCGTACGGATGTATACGGTTTATATGAAAGGTTTGGCGGACTACGCCAAAAGAGGCGTATGGAGATGTCCCGATTAAAAAGCCGGTACGCTCATTTTCGAAATAGCGCGCCGGCAGAATCGTATCGTTTTTATCCGAGCCGTATTTCGGAGATGCCTGAGGTTTTTCCGGTTAGACTAGACGGCGATGCGGATGTGCACCCCCCCCCTTCCTGAACTCGCGCAGCCCGGCGACCATACCGCCGTACCCGGCTCGCTGGCGTTCTCGCTCGGAAAGCTCGCATCTCAGAACGCGGTCGCCCAACGGCTCGGTTCTAACCAACCTAGTTTCATTCGCGAGCTTGAATAGATGTCATGCGTAATCGCATCGATTAGTTCCGAAGATATGGGTCACCTTATAAAAAACATTATGCCATCCGATATTTGGATAGTCATCTTTCCTATGACTTTGATAAGTTTTCGCGGTATTGATGAATTTTGTCTGCTTGCCGATGCAGAAAATATTAAAATAGCTCATGTTGTTGATGTTTAGGTGATTGTGTGTGATGTGAAGTGTGTCGGGGACATTCTGGGGACGGAATTTTGCTGGCCAAAAGAAAAAAGAGTAAATATAAAATGGCTTTTTGCCCCATATAGGAGGTTCTGTCTCCTAAAAATATAAACACGAACGTAATCCGCGCAAAAGGTCAATTATAGGAGTTTAGTCTGGTTTGTTGTATATCTATTCAAGTTCTAAATTAAACCTTCTTTACAACGTCGAAATGACGAACATCGGCAACAAGAATGCTCGTCTCTTTGTCTTTTGGCCAGTAATTTTTTTATGCGATATAACTATATAAAGAGAATTTGCATTTACGAGGGGGAGTAAGCCTTACAGAATAGTTGCACGTTTGATCACTCAAATAAAAAGATGGATATTGACTTTTAGAATGAAGTTCATCTAATCTTTTCATATTAGCAATCTTTAAAAAAGTTTATATTATGCTGGATAAAGTCAGTATATGACAGACTGTGTCTGTTGAATTTTGAATGTTTGCCTTATTGATTCCTCTTAGGATATGCTAAAACACTGCAACTATTAGTTGCAGTGTTTTATTTGTTTGGCATTTAGTTTAGAGTTTCCCATCCTATTCCCTTATACTAATTATTGTTTGGTAGGTGGTTGCTGTTTGTGGATATGGGGCTTATTTATATCGGTCCGGTGAATGGACACAATGTAAATGAAATGGTTACAGCTTTTGAAACAGCGTTTTCGATTACGAATCAGCCGGTTTTGGTGCATGTTCTGACCCAGAAGGGAAAAGGGTATAAACCGGCAGAACAAAATCCTTCCGCTTTTCATGGTGTAGGAACCTTTGATGTAAAAGATGGTACGATTCTTAAAACAAACGAAGTAACTTATACGAATATATTTTCCGACTGGCTTTTGTCACGGGGGGCGCAGTGCAATGAACTGGTTTCTGTGTGTGCTGCGATGCCGGATGGAACCGGAACGGCAGCCTTTGCAAAAACATTTCCATCACGAGCTTTCGATGTGGGAATTGCGGAAGAACATGCGGTTACTTTTGCAGCAGGACTTGCAGCAGGCGGTATGAGACCGGTAGTTTCTTTGTATTCTACCTTTTTGCAGCGTGCCTATGACCAGATGATTCATGATGTGTGTCTTGGCAGTCTGCCGGTTATTTTTACAGTAGACCGAAGTGGCATTGTAGGAAATGACGGAGAGACGCATCAGGGTATTTTTGACTTATCCTTTTTGTCGACGATGCCGGGGATGACGGTGATTTCGCCGATGGATGGTGCAGAGTTGACGGAGGTTCTGGATTTTGCTCTGGGGCAGATGGATGGTCCGGTGGCAGTCCGCTACCCAAGAGGAAAAGCGTACTGCTGTGAGAAAGAAGAAAGAGAGCCGATTGTGTACGCCAAAGCAGAACTTTTGTATGAAGGAAAAGATGTACTTATTTTGGCAGTAGGCAATATGGTTAGTAAAGCATGTGAGGTTCGAAAAAAGTTAGCAGTACAAGGGATTCATCCAACGATTGTCAATATGCGTTTTGTGAAGCCGTTTGATGAGGATTTGGTAAGAGAATTAGCAATCAGTCACCGTCTGATTGTGACAATGGAAGACAATGTGTATACCGGCGGTTTTTCCGAGCAGATTCAAGCATTTTTACTGCGGGAAAGAATTTACCACAAATGTCTTAGTGGATGTTTCCCGGATCAGTTTATTGAGCACGGAACGCCGGAAGAACTCTATGAGAAATATGGATTGGATGCGGCATCGGTATCGAATCGGATTGTAAGAAAGATAAATGGTGAGTAAGGTGAAAGAAAAGAAAGAACGATTGGATGTCCTTCTTGTGAAAAGAGGACTTATGCCTTCCCGTGAAAAAGCAAAAGCCGTGATTATGGCAGGGGAAGTATTTGTCGATAATCAAAGAGAAGACAAGGCCGGACAGACGTTTCCGGAATCGGTGCAGATTGAAGTCCGGGGAAAGAAAATGAAATATGTCAGCCGTGGCGGTTACAAATTGGAACAGGCAATGAACGTGTTTCCGATTTCTCTTACGGATACGGTATGCATGGATGTCGGTTCTTCAACCGGTGGTTTTACGGACTGTATGCTGCAAAATGGCGCAAAGTATGTGTACGCGATTGATGTGGGGACAAACCAGCTTGCGTGGTCGTTAAGGCAGGATGAAAGAGTATGCTCGATGGAAAAGACAAACATTCGCTATGTCACACCGGACGATATTGGTGAGTTAGTAGATTTTGTTTCCATCGATGTTGCCTTTATTTCCCTCACGAAAGTATTAGAGCCGGTTAAGGCACTGATGAAGGAAAATGCTCAGATTGTCTGTTTGATTAAACCACAGTTTGAGGCGGGCAGAGAACAGGTTGGGAAAAAAGGGGTCGTGAGAGAGCCCCGTGTCCACGAAGAAGTGATTCAGATGGTTATGAACTATGCACTTTCCCTTGGATTTCATATTTTGGGGATTGACCATTCGCCGATTCGCGGACCGGAAGGAAACATTGAATATCTCCTTTATATGGAGAATGATAACAGAGAACCGGTTACCATAGATGAAAAGCAGAAGGAAGCGGTGAAAGAATTGGTAGCGCATGCGCATGAGGTTTTATAGGAGGAACTGCGATGAAAAATTTTCAGATTATTTCCGATGTTGAGAAAGACATACATCATGAGACGGCGAGTGAAATAAAAAGATATTTGGAATCTCATGAAAAATGTGCTAAAATAGTAGGGAGTTCGTCTGAAGTTACGCAGATTGACTGGGCAGATTTAGTGATTGTGCTTGGAGGAGACGGTTATGTAATCCAGGCAGCGAAGCGGTTTGCCGGCAGTCATGTTCCGATTTTTGGCGTGAATTTTGGAACACTTGGGTTTCTGACCGAGGTGGAAAAGCCGAGAATTCAAAAAGCACTGTACGAAATTTTGTCGGGAAATTATGAAGTGGAAAAGCGGATGGCGCTTACCGGCAGAGTGCAGAAAACTTCAGTTGGAGAAGCGATTGGCATTGCGATTAATGAGTTTATTATCGGCAAGCAGGATTTTGGACATATGATAACAGCAAATGTCTATGTAGA
>ENA-UESU01000945-UESU01000945.1-human-gut-metagenome-genome-assembly--contig:-NODE-945-length-22639-cov-30.200425_pt1 | contig 22639 bp, 9 predicted proteins | sample MGYA00243007_ERZ508008 | MGnify/ENA primary metagenome ERZ508008 (study PRJEB26167, sample SAMN06115399) | human gut metagenome | host: Homo sapiens | place: China:Henan | collected 2016-06-23 | study...
GTAATTGCCTTTTTCCAGCCAATAGTCAGTGGCAGTCTGGTCCTTAATGTTCTGCTTCGGCGCGGATTTCATCACATTGTAGTCAGGGAAGATATTCATGTTCATATACGTCAGTGATGTTCCGTTATAGATTTTATAGCCGAAAGCTCCGTTGATCTGCACCGAAAGATCGAAGCGTTTGTAACGGAAGCTGATGTTCGAACCCAGAATTGTTTTGGGCACGGCTTGCCCTGCCACATAACGGTCTTCGCCGTCTTCAAGATTGACACCACCACCGTTCAAGTCCGCAATACCATAGGTGTATCCACCGTTCCCGTCGGACACCAGTCCGGTGCTATGAGGCAAATAAAAAACACCTAACGGTTGACCGACCATTTGATAGACGATGTGGTTGTAGCCACCGTGGAAGCCGGCTCCGTCGAGACTGGCAAGGCTCTTGTATTCAGGCGCGGAAATCATTTCGCCGTTGTACATTCCGCTTAATGAGAGAAGTTTGTTACGTTGGAAGGTGACATTGGCATTAATGTTCAATTCCATATCTTTTGTTTTCAGAGGAGTGATACCAATAGCTATTTCCGTACCCCAGTTACGCATGGAGCCGATATTAGCCAGTAAAGTGTTGTAAGTGAAAGGCGGTACACTCACATTATACAGATAAAGCATATCCGTTGTTCGGGAATTGTAGTAGTTAGCGGAAAGTAACAGACGGTTACCAAACAAAGTTACGTCAAAACCTGTATTGAAAGTGTGTTTCACTTCCCACTTCAAGTCGGGGTTCGTATTCCTCAAATCACCCAATGAGACAACGGCAGAGTTGCCTACCGGAACAACTCCGTTCGGCTTTACCAGATTCAGTGTAGTATACGAGTCAATTCCACTCTGGTTACCCGCCAGACCGTAACCGATACGAAATTTCAAATTATCAACCACTGGCAAACGTTTCATAAACTTTTCCTCACTGACTACCCATGCGGCAGATATGGAGGGAAAGAAGCCCCACTTATGATTTGCTCCAAACTTGGAGGAAGCGTCCGTACGGGCATTCAGCGTCAGGACATAACGATCGGCATACGTATAGTTGAAACGTCCCATAAAAGATGCGAGACGGGGTTGTTCGTAGTACGAATTTGTCCCCTCCCACAGACGGACTGCACCGGCTTGCAAATTGTTGTAGCCGAACTTATCCGTGCTGAAATTGCTGACTGTGGTATAATATCCCGTGTACGTCTCTTTCTGGAGTTCGGCTAATGCCAGGACGTCGAAGAAGTGCTTTTTCCAGCCTTTTTTATAAGTCAGCATCATATTTCCGAGGAGAGACTCCATTTTCTTTGTTCCTTTATAAGCCTGCCCGTTCGCCCAAACAGAGGTGGGGAGATATTGCGAATTTTCAACTATATTATAGGTATAGGCACCGAACAGTACCAATTTCAATTCTTTCATCAAATTGAAGGTGAAACGGGCGTGTGTACTGATATGCGAAGTAGCGTCGTCATCGTCCACCTGCATCCATGCCAACGGGTTTGTTATCTGACTGGCGGTAGTGATGCCGTCCCACGAGTTAGTAACGGGATCTTTATGGTTAGGATACGTCGGGTTAAAGGTTGCCGCCGAATAGAAGGTTTTCTGATAGTCAACCAGATTATGATTTTTCAGGATAGAACCGAACATCCCCAGTTCGCAGCCGAAGAAGCCATCGAACATCTTTTGATTCATGTTCATATTGGAAGTGAAATTCTTCATATCTTCATTCAAAATCACCCCCTGACGATCCATAAAACCAAGTGATACACGGTAGCTCGACGTGCTGGAGCCTCCATAGAAAGCGACGTGATGATTCTGTTGCAGACCTGTCTGTTGTATTTCTTTCTGGAAGTTAGTATTATTACCTTTATCTAAAATAGAGATACCGCGTTCGGAAGCTACGCTACGGAACTCGTCTCCCGACAACATTTTAAGATTCTTGTAGACAGTAGAAATGCCGAAACTACCGTTGTAGGCTACCTGCGTCCTACCCTGCATTCCTTTTTTAGTGGTGACTTCAATCACACCGGAAGCACCACGTGAACCGTATTGTGCCGTTTCGGAAGCATCTTTCAGAATCGTGAAACTTTCGATATCTGTGGGGTAAATGGAAGTCAGCATACTAAGGTCGCCAAACACTCCATCGACAATAATCAGAGGATCGTTACCACTAGTCAGTGAAGTGGTTCCACGCAGGCGCACTGCATCCAGAGCTGCGGGTCCATTCGTACCCCGTTGAATAGTCAAACCCGGTACCCTACCCCGAATCGCTTCCAAAGGATTGGTTACCTGGTCTTTGTTCATTTGTTTCTCCGTAATTTTCTCCACAGAACCGGAGAGGGTTTTCAGACTTCCGGTAGCATAGCCTACCGTTATCAAGGAATCCAAGTCCAGAGGAATGACAGGAATCTTCTGTGCAAATGTATTTCCGCACAAAACTACCAGAAGAAAGCTAAGAAAAGTTAGTTTACCGTGTTGTCGTATCATAACTATCAGTTTTTAAGGTAATAATACAAATATAACAAAAAAAGAAGGAATCTGGTTGAGTAGATTCCTTCTTTTATTGATATTAATAGCCGCAATATGACTCTTTTTTCGAGTTTTACCGAGGGATTTGCTTACTTCACTATGATTTCATCAGTAAATATCCAGCCACCCAGTTCTTTGCCGGCACGCGCCTGATAACGTACATAGCGTCCCTTGACGGTTCCTTCCCACGAAACATCGGAAAACTTGATTGCTTCTTCCTTGTTAACAACAAAGTCCTGATGCTTCAGTTCCGTAAAATTGACTCCGTCATCGGAAACTGAAATAACCACAGACGCAGGCAAGAATACTTCAGCTCCCACTACCTGCATGAAAGCTGCTGTGACTGAATGAATAGTGGTCTCGTTTTCCATATCAACGGTTACATCGAGGCGGTTCTTCGAGATAAATCCCTGCCATGCACCGTCACCATAAGTCCAGTCGCCACGGATACCGTCGGTCAAAGTCACATCACCTTGTGCTGCATAAGAGGAGTTGTAAGGAGCGTTATAAATCACTTTCTTTCCCAATGCCAGATGCGTAAGGGGTTGTAAAGATTCCGGCCGACTTCCGATCTCACGCTTCAAATCGAAAGTGTGATAGCCTTTCGCCTGCAAATCCGTTACCGCTTTCAGGGTACGTGCATGGAAGTCCGGCCATGACTTACGTTCCGGAGCCGACCAGGCAACTTCCGCCAATGCCAGCGTACGTGGATATAGCATATATTCCACGTGTTCGGGAGTCGGGACATATTCAGTAAAGAGATTAACTTGCGCACCATACACAAGTTTCGCTTGTTCCGCCGACAATGAAGTAGAAACCGGATTGTAAGAATAGACTTTTTTCAATGGCAAGTATCCACCAATCGCTTCCGGCTGAGAGTACGGAGCGTCCTGATAACTATCCAGATAACAGTAACCACCCGGCGTCATGATAGCCCGGTGTCCGGAAGTTACAGCTGTAATACCGCCTTCTTCTCCCCGCCATGACATTACAGTCGCGTTAGGAGCCAGTCCTCCTTTCAATATCTCGTCCCAGCCGAGCAGACGTCGACCATGATCGTTCAGGAACTTCTCAATACGATGAATCAGATAACTTTGCAGTTCGTCCACGTGAGAGAGATGTTCGTCTTTCATTCTCTTTTGGCATTTCGGGCAAGTTTTCCACGCTGCCATACCGGCTTCGTCACCTCCTATGTGAATGTATTCGGAAGGGAAAAGCGCCATGACCTCGGTCAGTACATTTTCCAAAAAGGTGAACGTTTCTTCGTTTCCGATACAGAAGTCCGCGTTCTTGTAAGGCTCACCCGCGCAAGAGAGTTTCGGATAAGCTGCCAGCACTTCTTCCGAGTGGGCAGGCATTTCAATCTCCGGAATAATCGTGATGAAATGCTGACGGGCATATTCTACGATTTCGCGAATATCATCCTGTGTATAGTAACCTCCGGAAGCTCCAGGCTCGTCGAAACGGAGGTACTTACGTCCGCCGTTCCACCACGTCTTCCAATTGGCGTCAGTACGCCAAGCTGCAAATTCTGTAAGCAAAGGATATTTCTTGATTTCAATTCGCCAGCCTGCCGCATCTGTAAGGTGCAGATGCAGGCGGTTGATCTTATAGAATGCCAATGCGTCTATCTGTTTCTTCACAAATTCTTTAGAAAAGAAATGACGGGATACATCCAGCATTAAGCCGCGATAAGCGAAACGAGGACTATCCTGCACTTCAACAGAAGCAATGGAATAGCCTGTTCCCGAAGGCTGAGATAATTGCAATAGTGTCTGGATTCCGTAGAACAATCCCGCTCCCGATGTTGCACGGATAAGGATTCGTTCCGGAGTGACGGACAGGGTATAACTTTCGGGAGAAGGCAACTGTTCGCTCTTTTCGGTTATCAACAGAGAAAGTACGTTCTGCGTATCTTTTTTCTTTCCTTTCTTTAGATGAACCGGTAATGCTTGCAGATAGCTTTCCAGAAGTCGAGCTTCTCCACCTTGAATGTTTGTATAAAGTTTTGTTTTCTCTGAGAGTAAAAAAGAGCCCGTACCCTGCTCTATTTTCAGAGGGACAGGGATTACGGACTGTGCATGAAGAGGATGTGCCGCAAAGCACATCCCCAATACCCATAAGAAAAGACAAACTTTAGTGCATCTATTTCTTATATTCATTAATCTACTGTGATTTCATCTACAAACAAGAAAGCAGGATTTCCTTTGCCTCCATGCCATTCCGGTATTTTACTTTCAGACAAGGCAACCACCTTTACATACTGAGTTTTCACCGGAGTGAATGACAATTTATGTTCGTAGATACCATTCTTATCACTTTGTTCCATAGCAGGGTATTCTTCGGAAGCTACTTTGGTAAAGTTCTTACCGTCGTCTGATACTTCTACGGAAAATCCTCTTGCATCAAACACCCAGTCTCCCTTCTCTACGCAAGTAGAAATAGCAACGCTCGAAATCTCGGTAGGTTGCTGAAGGTCGATAGTCATATCCATATCGTTTTTATAGAATGCAATCCAACGACCGGCCTTATAGTTGCCATTTCCTTTCAGTCCGTCTACTAGTGTAGATTCACCTTTAAACATATATTGTTTGTTGACCGGTTGATTAGCTACAATCGGCTTCATGCTGGACTTACTGAAATTGATCTTCTCTGAAATCACACGACTGTTTCCGGTAGGACGAACAGCGATAGCGGAGAAGTCTGCATTTTCCTTGATTTTCAGGACACCTTCATAAAGCGGAGAAGCGGCAGTAGGTCCCGTACCGTCCAATGTATAGTGGATAGGGGCATTGTCAATGGTAGACAACGTGATGTCCAATGTACCGTCTGCCGGGTTCGGCGTATATTCGGCTGTTACGTTAAACACATGTTTTGCATAATTGTATCCTTCTGCATCATACCACTTAATCAGTTGCGGCAAACGAGACAGGAAGTCTTCATAGTTCTTCTTGTCGGGAGTAGACCACTGGATTTCACACAATGCAGCCCAACGAGGCAATACCATATATTGCGCATGAGAGAAAGTAGGAATATATTCAGTCCAGAGATTAGCTTGCACACCCTTAATATATTTTTGTTCTTCCGGAGTAAGGGAAGTCGGCATCGGTTCGTAACTATATACTCTTTCAAGCGGCAGATAACCACCAATTCCGAGAGGTTCGTTTTCCGTATCTTTCGTCTGATAATAGTCGAAATACAAATAGGTATTCGGTGTCATAATCACATCGTGTTTCTGTTTGGCAGCTTCGATACCACCTCTTTCTCCACGCCATGACATAACAGTTGCATTAGGAGCCAGTCCGCCTTCGAGAATTTCATCCCAACCAATAATCTGACGTCCGTGGTCGTTCAGGAATTTCTCAATGTGATTGATTACGAAACTCTGCAAACGTTCTTCCTTACTATGTTTATCATCCGATTTTAACCCCAATGCCTTGATACGTGCCTGACATTTCGGGCATTTCTCCCAGCGTACTTTCGGGCATTCGTCACCACCCACATGGATATATTCTGACGGGAAGATCTCAATCAATTCAGCATATACGTCTTCGAGGAATTTCAATACCTGATCGTTTCCGGCACAAAGCACATCTTCAGATACACCCCATTGTCTCCAAACTTCATACGGACCGCCAGTACAACCTAATTCGGGATAAGCGGCAAGAGCAGCCTGCATATGTCCCGGAAGGTCAATCTCGGGGATAACCGTGATATAACGTTCGGCAGCATACGCTACTATTTCTTTAGCCTCTTCCTGCGTATAGAAACCACCATAAGGTTTGCCGTCATATTCACCGGAGTTACGTCCGATAACTGTTTCCGTTCTCTTAGAACCTATTTCCGTCAGTTTCGGGTATTTCTTGATTTCCAGACGCCAACCTTGGTCTTCAGTAATATGCCAATGGAAACGATTCATATTATGCAAAGCCATCATATCAATATAAGTCTTCACTTCATCTACAGTAAAGAAATGACGACTCGTATCAAAATGTGCGCCACGATAAGCGAAACGGGGAGCATCCTTTATCTCTACTGCAGGCAAAGCAATCTCCGCACCTATTGCGACAGGCAATGACTTACGCAATGATTGAATTCCGTAAAATACTCCGGCCTCTGTAGGAGCAGTGATTGTAATTCCGTCACCGGTAACTTTCAATTGGTAAGATTCCGGATTTTCGGATTCTGTCCCAAGTGCCAATACAATTGCATTCTCTCCTTCTGTCCCGGCTTCGATAACAAAATCTTTTCCGGTAGCTGTTTTCAAGTAGTCTGCCAGAAATTTCGCGTTACGTTGCATATTCTCATTACCTTCCGGATAGAGAATCTTCACACTACTCTTCAGAATGAAGGGGTTTCCCGAGGCTGTTACAATTTCCTGAGGCATGGGAATAATCTGGTAATCAGCTTCTTGCTGAGCCGATTGACAAGAGGCAAAAAGCCCTGCTACCGCCAGACATCCCGTTAATTTTAAGAGTTGTTTCATAAACTAAAAAATTAGGTGTTAAGTTATTAATAGAATTATTTAATTATAGGTCTCACGAATATGCTTCACAGTCAGAGGCAGTTCCTCCCCTTTCTTTATTTGAGGAGAAGTAATGAGAATCGTTTTACGTTCTCCGGGCAGAAGATCGAAAAAGTTGTCACTAAAACGGGCACCCTGTAATGGTACTTCGATAAAGACGTCTTTTGCCAAAACAGGAGAAAGAAGTGTCAGTTCGCATTCGCCATCTGTCTGCTTCATTTTATAGGAAATAGTCGTTTCGGGCAAAAGCAGGTCTTTGGTCTTTGCAAAGAAATAAACCGTTTCATCTACCACATGTCCGGATTTGTCTTTCAAGGTAAGCAGCATGAAGCAGTGGAGGAGTTCTTCCGAAAGCGGGCGTTTTGTCGAAGACAGTAAGACGTCAAGTTTTGTCCGATATACACATTGAGAGGTATTTGCAGGAACCGACAAAGATTTCAATAGCATCGGTTTACTGATCTTTTTTCCCTCAAAGTCTATGACTTTCATTTCTAATGTCATTTTCTCCAACGTATCAAGGCGATCGGAAAGAAGGTAGACACATAAGCTGTCATTCCGCTGAATAGGGTTGATATGAATAGGAGCAAAAGCACGTTTCGCCTGATAATGCAAAGCTTTCCAGTTACCATAATAGTCGATACTCGACCATGAAACGACGGGCCAGCTATCGTTCAACTGCCAGTATAGAGTACCCATGCAATAAGGACGGTTACGACGGTGAGCTTCCAAGCCATGACGCATTCCCTGGCCTTGCAAAACCAGTCCGACGTATACAAAGTCCTCAAATTTCTCAGGTACGATATAGTCACGTTCCATGTAAGTACGGATCAAAGCATTGCCAATACTACTCTTTTGGTGGGCATTCATCACTTCCGATTCGATTTGATAATCTTCAGGAGCTGCGAATGTAGCAATAGTTTTCATCTCAGGGAAGGATTGGAAACCAAATTCGCTCATGAAACGTGGCAAGTCGGTATCCAATGATTCAAAAGGTTTCTGTCCGTACCAAACACCCCAATTATGGCTATCGCCTATTCCCCATGATTCGGGACGTCCCCAGTTGGCTAGATAAGGGGAGCTATGGATATAAAAGCGGTCAGCATCGAGTTCTTTCACCTTGGCGGGAAGTAGTTCACGGAAGAGTTTGTCGTAACCGGACATCATTTCCTGATAGATTTCCGGAGTGTATTTTTTCTGATACCCCCAATATTTCAAGGCTTCCAATATCTCATTGTTGCCACACCACATAGCCAGCGAAGGGTGGTTGCGAAGACGGCGGATGTTGTAGCAAGCTTCCTCCTCTACCCGCTTCAAGAATGTAGGGTCAGACGGATAAGGGGTACAAGCGAACATAAAGTCCTGCCAAACCAAGATACCGTTTTCATCCGCCAAATCATAGAAACGATCGTCTTCATACGTTCCTCCACCCCATATACGGACTACATTCATGTTGGCCTCTTTGATATCACGGAACAATGTCTGATAGCGTTCGGTAGTCACAGAGGGCAATAGAGCGTCCTGTGGTATATAGTTGGCACCTTTGGCGAACATCGGAATGCCATTCACTTCAAAATAGAAAGATTCTCCGTCCGCATCTTTCTCGTTCACCAACCGGACGGTACGTAAACCGATACGGTGGGATTGCTCGGCTACCACTTTACCGTCAAAGACAACTTGAGCAGAGAAATCATACAAAGCCGGTTTGCCCCAACCATTCGGCATCCAGCGTACCGGAGACAGGACTTCGGAAGGGATATGGATAGAGTTGAGTCCGGGTTGCAAAGTGACAGAACGGCTAATTACAGTTTCTTCTCCTTTTTCAAATGAATAATTAATCCGTATTTCTGCTTGAATCGATTGAGGAAGTATATTGTTTATTTCCAGTTCATTAGATAGTTCGGCAGAGTGTTCTGTCAGCGACAGTTGCTTGATATGATAATCATTAATGGAAGCGGCGTCATAAAAACGAATTTTTACCGGACGCCAAATACCACTAGTTACCATACGGATTCCCCAATCCCAACCGTAACTGTAAGGAGCTTTACGGGAGAACACACTCAGATGTTTCTCATGGTGGTCATTATCCGCCGGATAGTTGAATCCGTTGGAGGCATATTGAGGAAGAGTTTGCCGGATAGGTGAATGGAAATATATATGGAGTAAGTTTTCCCCTAGACGAAGTTGTGGCTTTACAGGTAACGAATAACCGACAAACATATTATCGGACTTTAACAGTAAGGAACCGTTGAGATAAACATCTGCATAGGTATCAAGACCTTCAAAGATGAGCTGGGCATCATCCCGCTCCAATTGTTCCATTGTAACGGTAAAAGAAGTGCGGTATTCCCAATCTTCGTTTTCCACCCATTGAATCTTCTGTTCATTCATTCCATAAAAAGGAGAAGGAAGTAATTTGTGGTGAATAAGGTCCTGATGTACTGTACCGGGCACTTCTGCCGTTCGCCATAGTTCTGTTCCTGCTTGAGAAAATTCCCAGCCTGTGTGTAGAAGTACAACTTCTGAATTGTCATTACTCTGTGCATACGCCATGCTGCAACAACATAGTAGTCCGCATGCTATCTGAGCCTTTTTTCCTGTCAAATTCAATATCATAGTGGGGGTATTAGATATTAACGGAGTCAAAGATATTACTTTTTTGTCAATTTTCCCCCATTATTCGACCGTTATTTTTATAATTTCCGGAGTACGGACACCGGGCTTCAATTCTCCATTAATATTATAATATGTTTTATCCCACCCCACTAACGCAGCTCCGGCACGCGCTACCAGCGATGTACGGGCAACTTCCTGCCAGATGTCCAGATTGATATTATAGACCAATATACGGTCATTAAACTTATACCATTCTACCGGATGAAGGAGGTAATCTTTTTCAGGACACCGTAGAGCCGCTAGAAATATGTCTTTGTTTACTCCACCTGTACATAATACCAAGCTATCATTTAATGCAACGGCAGCTCCCCCCCCTAAAGATACAACCTCTCCGTCACTTCCTTTCGGAGTAGCTACAGGCATCCATTGCCGAGATACGGAAGAATAACAGTAACCACTTGTGGAAAGTGTTGCCGGTTTTCCTTCCGTAGAAGGAGCAAATCCTCCCCATAAATAGAAACGGTAGTCGTCTCCCCTACGCTGGCCGGCACAAACGGCTTGTGTACGTGCATCTCCGGGATATTCCGGTAACTCATGCCAGCCTACAGAAAGATTAGTTAAATCGAGTCGGAGGAAGGAATTGGATGGCTTTCCGTTTCTATTTCCTCCGGCTATGAATAGTTGTTCCCCAATTAGCGTCCCACACATATTATCCAGAGCATAAGGTAAAGCCGGTAATGTTTCGATGACGACTTTCCCTTTCTTCTTATTTTTCCCATTCTTTTCGCTTTTCTCATCCCAGCGGATTTTATAAACAGAAGTTAGTGCATCCTGACCGTCAGTTCCTCCTATACAGATGATTCCATCCGAACAGGATACAGAAACGCCATAAGCGGCAGAAACGGGAAGTTCTCCAACTTTATTCCAGACAAACACTGTATCTGGATTCATCTCTGCTACATAAATCCCCTGATAGTATTTCTTTTTTCCTCCTTTACCGGCGGGGATTCCGGGAAAATTACAACCTCCTGCCAACAGCAGTTTCCCATTCAGCATTCCTGCATAACAGGCAGAGACTCCTGATTTAAGTCCTTTCTCCGACTTAGGAAATCCCTCCATTCTTTGTAAATGGAGATCGGCAACAAAAGATTCGGGCGCTTCCGCACGAAAAGTTGACGCGGGCAAACCTGCCTCATTCACCAAATTTGCACGTGTGAAAGGTTGCCAGCCATAACGGATATATCGCGGACGTTTCACTTGTTCGCTATATACTTTTATCTGACCGTTTATTATTTCGGCAACTGCGGGATAATAAACGCCGTCTGTCTCGGCAACTTCAAACGTACGCAAAGGACCACCGTCCGAACTCTTCAACCCCTTGCCGTAATCAAAAGTAACATATACGACATCTTCACAAAAATCGGCCCGACAAAATAAGGGTCCGGAAGGCAACACATCATGCATTCCATAAGTTTTATTCAATGCCCAGCGAGCCAAGCGTTCTCCAACCGGTTTTTTATTTCTAGGATGTACATCCAACGAATCACCATAATCACTTGATACTGCCATACCGGTATTCGGAATTTCAGCCATCATTCTACGCTGGCTGTCACGGAACCACGGCCACGAAGGACGAGCTATACTGGAAAGCTGTACATAATAGAATGGCAAATCCTCATTCTTCCAGTTCTTACGCCAACTACCGACTAAGAGTTTAAAGAGCTTCTCATGAGCTTCGCAATTATGAGCGTTTGATTCCCCCTGATACCAGATCACACCTCTGACGGGATATTGCTCCAACGGCCGAATACCGGACTCGTATAAATAACAAGGTTCATAAGGGTGGCGCTGAAACTTCTCCTTCGAGAGTTTAACATTCAATGCAGCTCTTCCACGTACCCAGTCCTGTATAAAGTCATTACGCGTCCAATCTTTTAATATAGCCGGGAATTGATATTCCAACGTATTCCGGTCAATCCATGATTCGGTGGGTGAACCGCCGATAGCATTACAGATCAACCCCACCGGAACCTTCAAGCTATCCCGCAACATCTGACCGAAATAATAAGCGATTGCAGAGAAATGGGCAGCATTGGCAGGAGTACAAATTTCCCATTCGGTCTCCTTATAATATTGAAGATGATTCAAGGAATCGAGAACGGAAGCGTCCCATTGCACTGCGTCCGTGCGCCAGCGCGCTTTCATGTCATACAAACGTAACTGTTCGTCGGCAGCTTGAGGAATGTCTTTTTTGCCGGTAATAGTCTGCCGTAACATAAATTCCATATTCGACTGACCGGAGCATAACCAAACCTCTCCTATCAAGACATTTGTATATTTCAAGATTCTATGAGGGGTAGAAATTGTTAGCGTATAAGGTCCTCCCGCTTTCAACGGTGATAATTTCACGGACCATTTACCGTCCGGTGCAGCCTTTGTAATCCACTGCTGGCGGTCTATGCAAACTGTTACTTGCTCTCCTGCATTGGCTATCCCATGAACCTTCAAAGGAGTATCGCGCTGAAGAATCATATTATCCGTATAAAGCGGAGATAATTTCAAGCCTCCATAATCTCCGGTGATAGCCGAGTAAACTGTTCTCGCCATTATCGCAGCCCCTTCAGCAGCAGGATGAACAGCGTCCGGCAAAAGATAAGGATATGGATAAAGCGGTTCGTGGAAATCGATTAACTGTACCCCGGCATAGCGTGCCACCGTTTCAATAGCCGTTTGTATCTCTCCATGCCAATCACGGGTTCCCGACAAAAAACGGGTATGGCGGTCGGCAATCGGAGTCATTCGTGCAATGATAATCCGTACAGCGGGATTGGCCTCACGGAATGTATCAATCAGCTTCAAATAATCTTTCACAAAAAAATCACGGTAGTTAGGCCAATTGCGAGGGTCGGTATCATTGATACCCAAATGAATGACAACAATATCTCCTGCAAAATCCAATGCTTTCCGATATTCTTCCTGTCGGGTATAAGGGCGATGTCCCTGATTAAGCAGGGTAGCGCCAGGTTTCCCGAAGTTCTCGACTTCATAACGTTCTCCCAGCAGCTTTTGCAACTTCACAGGATAAGATTGTGTTGCACGGTCAGATAATCCTGTACCATAGGTAATACTGTTTCCTACACATGCAACCTTTATCCGTTGCTGGGCAGACAACATCCAACAAACGAACAGACAGACGAATAATAGTAAAATCTTTTTCATTTATTTCTTCCCAATGTAAGGTTTCACAATCTCTACCCATTTCAAGTAACCTTTCCCCAGAAGATGCAAACCATCATTTGTATAGGTAGTGTTCATCTTTCCGGTTTGTTTGTCTATAAAATGGGAGTACAAATCTATATAGGTCGCTCCTTCTTTTTCTGCCAAGCCGACTAACCCTTTATTGATTTCAGGGATAACCTGCCAACGGGAAGTATGTCCCTTGAACATATTGTAATGGTCGGTGACCGGAAGAACACTTTGCAGATATAGCTTTGTTTTAGGCGAATCTGCCTTTATCTTCCTGACAATCATCTCAATACGGGATACAATAGTATCGGCGGGAGTTCCCCTACTCACATCATTAATACCAATCAAAAGAAATATTTTAGCGGGCTTTCCCTTCAGGATAGCATCAAGACGGTCATATACTCCCATACAAATGTCGCCGCTGATTCCACGGTTTTTGACATGTTTGTTCTTGAATAGTTCCGCCCATTCGGCACCGTTTGTGATACTGTTTCCCAGAAAAATAATGTCACTGGAAGTAACAGGCAGTTCTTCAAACAATGTAGCACGCTGGTAGTAAAACGTAGAATATTTGCGTTCTTGTGCGCGGCATAACAAAGACAGGGTCAATATGACCACTAAAAAAAAGATCTTTTTCATGACTATTCTTTTTATTTACTCATTAGCATATCCGTTTTTCATTATAGCATATCTGAGTTTCATTATAACATATTCAAATCTGCTCATAGCATATTTATAAATAGTTCTCTCTCTATAATCGATATGTCACTCTAGTGTTTTATTTGGTGAGTAAATGAGTCCTTCTACCGCTTTCTGTCCGTCAAGAGTAACAAAGACAGTAGTAAACATCCATTTTACTAGCCGGACTTCCGGGCTAACAAACTTCCCTACCGGTAATTTCAAAAGTACTTTATTCCAGCCTTTTTGCAGATGAACTTCCAAAGGCGGGCGTGCCACACAATTTTCGTTGCCCAAAGCTATTTCATTGCTTTTGGTGCGGTGAGTAGCTGTCCAGACAGGCGGTAATATTTCCTGTTCATTTATCCAGATACGGCTTTCCTTATAATCCCATTTTCCCGGCAGAGGAGGAAGATCGGCTTCGGAGCGTCCGTAATTCTGAAATTCAGCCCACAAACCAACGTTTTGTTCTTTCGGCGAATAGACATAGGTGTAGGCGTAGGCCGTATGGTTTTCTTTCGGTTCTTTATAAAATCCGGGAATAAGCGTCCCCCACACGTGGCGTAAATAGATTCCGGCACCAATAGCAGGACGCACATTGTATGTTTTTCCTCCATAGCTGTAACTATCCTGCAAAGTTTCTTCCGGAGGAAAAGCCTTTGCCAGATTTCCTTCGTTCGGGAAAGCATCTGTAATATTCCATTTCACATTTGTCTGGCGGACATACGCAAACGGATAACCGTCAAAAGTATGTTCTTTATGCCACAACAAACGACGTTCAAAATCGGCAAAACTTCTGAATAGTTCCGAATGCTCGTCGGTTGGAAGTATTGTTCCGTTCTTATCGAAATATTCCGTCCCACCACCTTTCCAGGCACGTTCCGCCATAGCCAGCATATTAGGATAGAAATTATTTTCGATAATCATCCCCCACTCGGTACTGACTAACCTGTCATTCCAGATAGCCAGGATTGTCCCTGCTAAATCTTCGCTTCCTTGTTCCTTATTATAAATACGACTGTTGTACAATGCTATGATATCACCAAAGGTGTCAAAATGATTCAGATAATGAAAACGTGAGTCAATGGCGGGAATCCCTTTCTGCGCCTTTCCACGATAACTCCAAAGTTGAGTCATGTCAATCTCCCCGGGTTTGTAGTGCCAACCCGGATTCCATGAAATTACTTTCTTACCTTTGGAACGTACATAGGACACCATTTCCGGCACAAAACGGGGATTGGTAAACTGCACTTCATCCGTACCGATATGCAAATAAGGCACATCAAACGTTTCACAGACTTCATCCATCAACAATTTCAAAATTTTCATCCCTTCAGGACTTTGCATATCATGGCGGAAAGTACGTATAAATGCAGCGCTATGTCCGGGCATATCTATTTCGGGAATCAGCGTCATGTGATGTGCTTTACAGAATGCAACCAACTCCTTGGCTTCTTCCAGCGTATAATATTTGCCGGGCATGCGGGTGGTATTCGCACTATCGTTCAGCATCGGAAAAATCTTACTTTCCAGACGCCAGGATTGATTCTCGGTCAAATGCCAGTGAAAAACATTGATTTTGAATTTGGCAAGCGCGGCGATTTCACGCTTAAGTTCATCCAGTGAAATGTAGCTTCTTCCAACATCCTGCATAAATCCGCGAACCCGGAAAGCAGGCCAGTCGATGATCTCAGCTCCTTGAATATGCGTTTTTGAATTCCTTTTTTCTGCCAGCTGCCTTAAAGTTTGCATAGCCCAATAAACACCGCGTTCGGTTACAGCCTCAACAATTATCCGCTTCTTTGTGATGCTCAGTCGGTAGGCTTCATCCTGGTTCATCGGTATTTCGGGGAGGGTCGGCAGTAATTTAACTTCAATAGTACCGGTTGCCTTGGGGGAGACGGTTCCTCCCATTTCGGAGATAAGAGTTTCCCACTCCTGTTGAAGCACAGGAGTGGAAAGCTGTACCTTATTCACCTGAAAGTTTAAATGAGAGGGGGTAAACTTTTGCGGCTGGGGGAGCAGGTGATAATCACCTGCTTTTACCACTGAAATTGTGCATAAGTTAATTATAATATATATAAATAATATGAGTCTGTTTTTCATGATTACAGGTCGTATGATAATTCCTATTGTATTATATCTCTCAGCCGGATTGCCTGAAAAGTCATATGAGCGACACTGCTTTCATATAATATGCCGACTGTCTCTTTATCAATCATTGTCAAACAAGAATATCCCCAACCGTCACCTTCATCCAGCATCACTTGATGTTCGGGTAGCCAGGTGATACCTCCATCCAGACTGGCCTTGATCGTGATATGATGACGACCTTTTACCGTATTCGGATTGGAGAATAAAAGAATATCCTTATTTAATGTGTTGTCTGCCGCTTTCACGCTGATTAAACTTGCCATACACACCGGTTCCTGTAAAGCTTTACGGGAAGAAGGATGTTCTGTCCAAGTCTTACCGAGATCCTTGGTAGTAGCGACAGCACGACTGCCTCCACGGTTATCTCTCATATTTAACATCAGTACGCCAGGCTCCACTTCCGCTACCTGAGCTTCTGTTGTATTGGTGCGCGCATAGTTATGGATTTTCCATGTTTCGCCACGGTCTTTGCTATACATAATTCCCGCATTCGGAACACGGGTAGAATCGATAAACTGAATCGGGAATACCAATGTGCCGTCTTGCATGGTGATACCTCGTCCCGGTCCTTGCAAAAGGAAATACCAGGATGGATCTTTCACCTGATCTGTTATATTAATAGGCTCCGACCACGTTTTACCATCGTCCGTACTCTTTGACAATACCAACTGGGCCGTATGATTCATATCCATTCCCGGATAAGAACTCCACCAAGCACGCTGATTACCCATTCCATGTGTCCAAGCCGCCACCACCCATGTTGTGTTGGTCTTGGTATCCACTAAGATCGAAGGGTCGCCAACACCGTTCTGCGCAGCAGGCAAACCGCCAGTTTCACCAAAAGCTAAAGGTAAACGCATCTTCTCCCATGTTTTACCACCGTCTACACTACGGCTCAAACCGACGTCCACATGTTCCTGCAAATCAACACTGCTATTATAACGTACATCATAAACTCCCAGCAATGTTCCTTTATTAGTAGTTGCCAATCCCGGAATACGGAAGGCAGCCGAACCATCGTCACCGGCATGGCGTACCCCTACTCCTACCCTATGAGCTATATTCTCCGGTGAAACCGTATGCATAAGTGCTTCTTTATTATCAACCTTAACAGTAACAATCTTAGCTGACACTTTATCCAGCAAAGAGGCGCCCGGTTTCATTTGCAGACTGATCCAGAAATAATTGATTCCGGGAAAAAGTTTCTGATTAGCATTCAGTATCACTTTCCGCCCGGGATTATTTACCTGTGATTTATTAATCGAATAAGAAGGATTCGCAGCCAATGTCTTCCCCGGCGTATGGCTGGAAATATAAGATACGGGAGTAAAGAATTTCTTACCATAGTTTTGTCTGGCCTCCGTACCACTATAATATAACTTAACGGACTGTATATCCGCCATATTCACATCTTTGCCAAAATTCAAAACTACTTCATCCAAACTACGACTCTCTTTTGCATTCAAACGCAACATAAACAACACGTTATCCTGTCGTTCAATCAAAATTGGAATCTGAGTTTCACGCACAAATACAGTATCCGATGCAACAGCCTGCAAAGTCCCACAGACAGATAAAAAAAGGATAGATAATAATAAAAGTAGGTTTCTTTTCATGGTATTATTAATTGTTTGGGCACAAAGATATAAATTTATCATATTACCAGCAAATAATTAAATATTTTATTATATACAAGAATATTAATAAACTAGCATTAGTGTGCCATTTCTTTCTTTAAAAGGAAGAAAAAGATAAAAAGCGAGATAGATAAATTAGTCCCTATCCCGCTTTTTATCACAATGTACTAACTTTTATTCCGGCTGCTTTTTATAAGTGTCATATCCCGGAGTTTGTTCCAGTAATGGATTGATATTCATCGTGCTAATATCCAATGGCCATAAAAGTTTATGCTTTTCACTCGTACTAATCAAAGGAGAAGTAGACGGATAATTGGCTGCTGCCGAAAACGCCAACGAATTATGAGAAGCATCCTGCATACGTACAACATCAAACCAACGTTTACCTTCCCAGACAAATTCCTTATCGCGTTCGTGCAATATAGCCAATTCGTTTGCTTCAAAACTACCGTCAGCGTATTCGTGCCCGGCATAGTCATCGCCATAAGCACGCTTACGTACATCATTAACATAAGTACTGCATGATTCACCTAATCCGTTTGCCACTTCGGCCATCATAAGCAAAGCGTCCGCATAGCGATAGATAATAATATCCGTATCATAAATACGATTGTTATTAGAGTTAATTGAACCTATGCCTTTTTTCATAACGCAGCCAAAACTTGCAGGATCTTTATCTTCTTGAGTATAATATTCCAAAAAGGTTACATCACGACGAGTATCTTTTTCATCATAGGCAGACCAGAAATCATAGGTATATTCATGCCTGAATACACCGCCAGTCCCTTTCAGATTCAAAGTGTCGGTTTCTATCCGCTTGCTGTCACGTCCATACACCTGTCCGATAAATACTGCATCCTGATATAAAAATTGCCCAGCCCAGTTGGTTGCTTCGCCGTCGGCAAAGTGTAATGTGAAAATAATCTCTTTATTATTACGATTGGAAGTACTGAAAACATTTTCAAAATCGGACAGTAATTCAAACTTACCTATAATCTGATTCAAAGCTGCTTGAGCAACCTTCAAATCAGTTGTTCCGGTAGCAGTATGTCCGGTAATGGTCACTTTAGCAGCCCACATATATATTTCCGCTTTCAACATCAGGGTAGCAGCTTTGGACCATATTGTTTTATCGTAACTATTTGTCACTGTAATATCTGCATAATTATTCTCTGATTTTTGAATATCACCTTTTATAAATTCAAGCGTTGCTTCCGCTGTCGCACGTTCCACATAAAATTTGTCCGCAGTCACCTTGCCATTCAAGAGTTCAACTTCAGTGACAATAGGCACTCCCCCATACGTCTTATAAAGCATGAAATAATATAATGCCCTCAATCCATACGCTTGAGCCAAATAGTGTTTTCTGTTTGTATCATCCAGGAAACTGCATTCATTCTCTACTTGCTGAATAAAATGATTGACTTGCATGATTGGAGAATAAAGACCGTACCAATTACTAATACCCGGCCTGTCTTGATCGATTACATTGGAACGGAGATTAGCATAGTTCAAACTAGTATTTTCAGATGAAGTTCCTACACGTTGCGTTCCACCACGAACTTCTCCTAGAACATAGAACATATCATAATAACTTCTCAGTTGAGAATGCATACCTGTCATATATCCATCAACTTGAGCTTCATTATTCCAATAGTTTCCACTTCCGAAATAATCCTCGGGAGTCAAATCCAAAGCATCGCATGATGTATAGAGGACAGAGGATACAAATAAAGAAATGATGTATATTATTTTTTTCATAATCTGTCTTTTTTATATGTTAGAAAGAAACGTTGATACCAAAAATTACAGTGCGAGGCAATGGATATCCACCGTTGTTATCCGCCTTTTCAGGTGAGAACAAGTGCTTCGCTTCTGTCAGATAACCTAAGTTTTGTCCTGTCACAGATAATTCCACGTTACTCAATTTAGCTTTTTGCACCCATATCGACGGTAACCGATAAGTTAGCGACAGTTCACGAAGTGCCAGATAATTACCATTATACACAAACATGGAAGAACTACGGCAATAGTTTCTCTTTCCCAACTGATCCGCCCAAACATATGTAGGATATTTAGCGTTCGGATTGTCCGGTGTCCAAGTATCCTTAGTTTCCTGGATAGTATTATATGTACCTTGCGCGCAAGCCATAATCCACATTGATTTCCAGTCTACCGCTTTGAACCCTAAAGCATAGTCGAAACGCGCCGATAACGTCAAGTCTTTCCAGCTCACCGTAGTATTGAAACCGCCTGTCCACTTCGGTACCGTATTTCCTACCTTTACCATATCATAATTATCAATCACGCCGTCCCCATTGACATCTTTCCATTTTACGTCACCTGGCTGAATAGGTAGTGCGTTTTCTTTTTGGCTGTCGGACAATTTATTATAACCTTCTGCCCCTCCATATAAAGGTCTGCCGGTCGATCCATTATTACCGGACGTAATATCAATCAAACCAGCCGGTATCTCATCCTGTGATTTATAGATACCGTCAGCGATAAACATATACAAGTCACCCGGACGTTGTCCTTCCTGATAGCCTCCTACCCACATTTTAGCGTCACCATAGCCGGTATATACCTGATATGCATCTTGTCGATTACGCTCCAGCCCGTTATCCGGCAACGCTACGACCTTATTTTTGTTCAGTGCTCCATTCCAGTTCAGATTCCATTTCCAGTCTTTCCGGTCAATAATACGGAAAGCCAGTTCAAACTCAAATCCTTGATTCTGGAACTTACCGTTATTGGAAACCACAGAACCTACTCCAGACGTGGAAGGTACGGTGATATTAGCATATTTATCACTAGTCAGACGATTATAATAGGTCAAATTAGCATTAATACGATTTTCGAGAAAGCCTAAGTCAAGACCGATTTCAAAAGTTCTGGATTTCTCCCACATCAGATAAGGATTAGGAATACTTCCCAAAAGAAATCCCGTAGCGCCATTGTAAGTATTACTACCGTATGACCCCTGTACGGTATAATTGCCTACAAAGTTCTTGTTGACATTACCGTTCAGACCGAAACTTGCACGTAATTTACCAAATGAAAGTATATCGCTTGTGTTTGCCATAAATTTCTCTTTGCTGAAAACCCACCCGGTCGAAACACCCGGAAATACTCCCCAACGGTTTTCTTTTGCCAGTTTAGAATAACCGTCTTTTCTAAGTACCAGTGACAAGAGATATTTTGATTGATAATCATAATTTACACGTCCGAAGAAAGACATGATACGCTGACGTGAATGCCAAGAGTCAATAGAACGTTTTCCCTCTTCTTTTGACGTATACTGTAAATCCATAAAGTCGTCGGTCGGGGCTCCCGAACCGGATGCATTGAAACCTTTATTATAAGAATCATAATATTCGAAACCAGCCATCGCATCCAGATAATGATCTTTGTTTATCTGATAATTATAATTTAATACAGCATTATAGGTCTGATCCAGTGTGCGGTCATAATAAGCAGAGGTACTGCGTGAAGTAACCTTATTTCCCGGAGAACTTAAATAATCCTTATTAAAGCTTTCGTCCTTTTCTTCCTGATAATACCAGATTGCACCAAGCTTTAACGAAAGTCCTTTCATGAAGTTTACAGTGAAAGATTGATTCATTGTAAACTTATCAGTGTTCTGATCCCGGACAAACTTATCAAAATTATACTGCTGATTACCATCCCCGGAGTTAGGGCCTAACAGCATCTCTCCATCTGCATTGTAACCGCGGAAAGTAGGAGGCAATGACAAACAACGAGAAAAATAATTAGCCTCTGCTGTCTGAGTTGCAGGCAACCCGTTCCAAGTAGCGTCCGCAAAATTAAAACTGGAACTGGAAGTTAACCATTCTTTCAGCTTATAATCAGCATTGAAGGTAAAGGTTATACGCTTATACCAGTTGCCGTATGCCGTACCGTCACTCTTATTATAACCTAACCCGGCATAGTAGTTCCCTTTTTCATTTCCGCCACTTACACTTAAATTATAATCCTGTGAAAATGCTGGAGTTTGGACGTTGAAATCTGAGATGTCTGTGTTTTTATAAATAAGTTTATCCCCATAGATAGGGTCGATCATTGTTTGCCAACCCTGATCCAACAAAAAAGCCAGATTATCAGTATATTTCATTGTACTCCAAATAGCAGAACTCGTTTTGTTTCCATCCAGAGGGGTCACCCCGTCACTCGCAAAATAAGCATTACCTGTACCGTAAGGAGTAGCACTAGTCAATGAACTAAGTGAAGACCATGCCTTCACAGCGCTTCCGTCCGGATGTTTCATATCTCCCATATAAGCATTCTTATATCCCATACGCATCCAATAAATATAATCTCCGGCATCAAGAAACTCATAGGAATTTTTGAAATAGTTTAACCCGAACTTTGCTTTCAGGCTCACTTCTGCTCTTCCGCTTTTTCCGCGCTTGGTTGTAACAAGGATTACACCATCATTGGCACGTGCACCATAGATTGCAGTAGCACCGGCATCTTTCAATACTTCCATTGATTCAATATCATCCGGATTGATATCACTCAAAGAAGAACGTACCTGTCCATCAATCAGAATCAGAGGAGAGCCAGAACCATCAAAGTTAGTACCTCCACGAAGGACCAGCGTCGGTGTACTGCCCGGATTACCGGAAGTCTGGCTAACGGACAAACCTGCAACAGCTCCGGATAATGCCTGACCGGGATTTGAATACAATCCCTGCTTCAATGTTTCTTCTTTTACCTTGGAAATTGAGTTGGTAACTTTAGTACGCAACTGTTTACCGCCATAACCGGTTACTACCACTTCCTCCAGCATCTCAGAATCTTCTTTCATCTGAATCCGGAAAGAAGTCTTTCCTTTAAGATCAATTGTTTGTACTTGATATCCGATATACGAAACTCTGATTTTTCCGTCCGGATTCATGTTTAATACAAATTTACCATCGATGTCAGTAATGGTACCATTTGTTGTACCCACTTCGACAACACTCGCTCCGATGATTGGTTCACCAGCAGCATCGCTTACCACACCGGTAATTGTTTTTGTCTGTGCCATAGCCCCTATGGAGCAGAAAAGACACAACATAAGCAAAAGGATGTCTTTTTTCATTAGTATTACTTTTAGTTAATAATTGAAATAATTTTAGATACTTATCTAAGTCCAATTAGAACTAATCTTCCGGTAATACCTCATCTCCCTACGTCAGATTCCTCTTTAGAATTTTAATCGGAGCAAAAA
>ENA-UESU01000955-UESU01000955.1-human-gut-metagenome-genome-assembly--contig:-NODE-955-length-22425-cov-20.204493_pt1 | contig 22425 bp, 15 predicted proteins | sample MGYA00243007_ERZ508008 | MGnify/ENA primary metagenome ERZ508008 (study PRJEB26167, sample SAMN06115399) | human gut metagenome | host: Homo sapiens | place: China:Henan | collected 2016-06-23...
GAGGTTCAGGGCCTCTTTGTCACAAGAGTATCTCATGGAGATACTACTTGCTACTCACTTTTGATGCGGTTGCCCTGACTGAAAAGGACATTCGTCATCGAAGACATGCCTGCATGGAATCCGAATATACGAAGCAAGACAGCCATCAGAACAAGCGACACCCGATACTTCATCGACCCTTGCATTGGAACAGCAGCCTTGGGTTTAGGGCCCAACGACCTTATCAATAACTTGGACACAATGGGATTGATGTTCGAGACACTTTGCATTCGTGACCTAAGGGTGTATGCCGAATCCATCGACGGAAGTGTTTACCATTACAGGGACAAAAACGGCTTGGAGTGTGATGCTGTCATACACCTCCGGAATGGTTCCTATGGCCTTGTCGAAATTAAGCTGGGCGGAGAAAGATTGATAGAGGAAGGAGCAAAATCGCTAAACACACTTGCCACTTTAATTGACACCACAAAGATGAGAAGCCCTTCCTTTATGATGGTTCTGACCGGAGTGGGCAGATATGCCTATCGTCGGCCTGACGGCATCTTAGTTGTCCCCATCGCTTGCCTCCGCAACTAATGCGGTATAGGCTCTCATTATTCCTGAACAAATTGTTAGGACTCTAACTACGGAAACCATTCGCCTACTCAATAAAGACAACCCTAAGATAACAGACAAGGAATTTGCTGCAAATGTCACATTATTGAAAATGGAGTCGCTTACCACATTAAGAAGTTGAAGCAGTCAGGCAAAATCAAGAGAAATGGTGGAACACGTAATGGTGGGTATTGGGAAATACTACAACAATAAAACGGCACAGACGAATCTCGACCTAAATTACTTTAAGAATGAAATCTGTCAGCCTGACGATAATCCTCCGATTGGTATCGTTTTGGGAGCACAAAGGACGAGCTGTTCATGGAGTATTTCAAAGAAGGTGTACCAACATGCTGATACACCTTCTCCATTTGCAAACTTCCTTAATGCCAAGCCATGGCGCCGGCAACTACTTGGTCTCCCGGTAAGTCCCGCTGCCATACTCCTTTGGTTCCGTCTCTCCGGGGAGGGTGACGGTGGCGGTGGCACCCTCGGGGATGGTAAATTCCCAAATCCAGGTGTCGCCCTCGTATCTCCAGGCACTCCTGATGAGCCCGGCAGCAGAACGGTACCGGGCATCCACATATCCCAACCGCTTGTCCGGGACAGGCTTCATGATGATGTGCCTGAATCCGGGGTTGGCCGGGTCGGCGGCGATGCCGGCCACGGTCTCCCAAATCCATTCGCATACGCATCCGTAGGCATAGTGGTTGAAGCTGTTCATGCCGCTCGGGCCCATTCCCTGCTCCATCGTGTAGCTGTTCCACCGCTCCCAGACGGTGGTGGCTCCGTTGTCCACGGAGTAGAGCCAGCTGGGGTTCTTGTGCTGGAAGAGCAGCCTGTAGGCAATGTCCGCCATGCCGTTCTCCGTGAGGGTGGCCATGAGGATGGAGGTACCCAGGAATCCGGTCTGCAGGCAAAATCCGTGTTCAGCAAAGTTGTCGCGCAGGCGGGCGCACATCCTTGCTTTGGCCTCGCCCTCCACCAGCCCGTTCTTCAGGGCGAACAGTGCCGGCGTCTGCATGGTGTTGAGGATGGCTATCTTGAAGGTGCCGTCCTCGGCCAGGAAACGCTCCTTGATGTATGCCCGCGCCGTATCGGCCATTTGCCGGTACTTGGCGGCATCGCGGCCGGTGGCGGCAGCCATGTCGGCCATCATGAGCGCGTCGGACATCCAGTAGCAAGCACTCAGGTAGTTCCAGTAGCCTATGGCGTCGGGCAGCAAGCCTTGGGCGGAGAACACCTGTTCGGCCCAGCTCTCCAGCGGTTCGTAGCTCAGCCAGTCGGCAAACTGGAAGTTGCCGTTCTCGCCGCAGAGGGTCTCGTGGTCGTACTTGGTGTCGTTGACGTGGTTCATGAACAAGTCCATGGCGTTCCAGTTCTCCTCCACGATTTGCTTGTCGCCGAACTGCTTCCATACCGTCCAGGGCACGATGATCCCGGCGTCGGCCCATCCGAAACGCATCTGTTCGTTGCCGTATTGTGCCGGTGGAGCCACTCCGGGGAATCCGCCCAGGCTGTCCTGCGAGTCACGCATGTCGCGCATCCACTTGTGGAAGAACTTCCTGGTGTCGGCAAAGAACGTCCCCGTCTCGGCGAATGCCTGCGTGTCTGCCGTCCAGCCTAAGCGTTCGTCGCGTTGCGGGCAGTCGGTGGGCACGGACAGGTAGTTGGACAGCTGCCCCCAGCGCGTGTTGGCGATGAGCCGGTTCACCAGTCCGTGGCCCGTGGCGATGGTGCCGGTCTCCATCTCCTTGGTGATGGAGCTGACGGGGATGGACTTCAGCGACTTGATATCGACCTTGCCCGTAGCGGTGATGGAGAGGTAGCGGTAGCCGAAGAAGGTGCAGCGGGGTGAGTAGTCCACGTAGCCGTCAGCGTCGGCAAAGGTGTAGTCCAGGCGGATGCCGCAGGGGAAGCGCAGGTTCTCGCGGTGGCAGCTCCCCTCGGGGCCGTCCATGCCGCGGGCTTTGGCGCCGTTGCCGTCGTTGAGCAGCTCGGCGGGGAGGCAGGTCAGCACCGTCCCCTCGGCAGCCTTGAACACGAAGGAGGGCACGCTGGCGCAGTTCTGCCCGAAGTCCACCACCAGCGTCTCTCCGGGGCCTACGCTCATCGCAGTGCCCGGTGCGAACTCACGGTCCACGACCACCCGTCCCGCCTCGTCCTCCTTCGCCCCCTCTACATCCTTCCAGACGTAAGCCCGGGCGGGAGCCAGGGCGAGGTCGCTGCGCAGGTAGATTTCCGCCCCGTCCGAGGGCAGGATTTCGCCGGAGAATTCCGTGTTCACTTCGGGTGTGGAGAGCCTACCGGCACAGTCGTAGCCCATCGGCTCGCGTGCGTCGTACTCCTCGCCGTCGAAGATGGCGGCATGCCTCACCGGGCCCGCTATCCCCGCCTTCCACTCCTCCGTGTTGGTGCCGTAGCGCCGCTTGGTGCCGTCGGCAAAGGCCAGTTCCAGCACGCCGCGGAAGGCGCATTTCCTGCCTATCATGCCGTGGTGCCCTTTGGGTGTGATGATTTTGTCTGCCCACCATCCCGGTGTCACCTGTACGGCGAGCGTGTTCCCCTCGCCCCGCGCGGTGCGGACGATGCCGGTGATGTCATAGGTGAACGAACGCTTGGTCTTGGCGTAGTGCGTGAAGCCCGGCTTCAGCACCTCCTCGCCCACGGGCTGCCCGTTCACGTATAGCTGGTACACCCCCAGCGCGGTGGTCATCCACTTGGCCGAGGCCACTTCCTGCCCGTTTGTCACGGTAGAAACGAACCAGCTGGCGCCGTCGGCTGCGCGGCCTTCGCCCAGCTCCTCCACCACGGGGGCGTCTGCCGCCGAGATCCATTGGGACCCGTCCCATGCCTGCGGCTCCAATGCTTCGGTACGCCGCGCGGCTTCGGTGGCGCCGTGCGGCGTGCAATTCGAGAAAACAGCGAGGATCATCATCGGGACGATGCCCGCTGCGTCATGCAATTTCATTTTCATACTTTTACAGATTTTTTTATTCAAGTTTCGGCCTTGCCGAAACTAAATGAGTTAAAAGGAGTTAGGAGGAGTTATCACTCCGCTACGCTCCGTTAGGAGTTATCGCAGGCTACCGCCTGCTCAGTCAATAGCTATAGTATCGACTTTAACTCCTTAGGCCCGTCAGGGCCGATAACTCCTTTAACTACTTAACTCCTGAAAATGTCGGCAAATCCGGAACTTGAGTTTTTTATGGTTTACATAGATAGTCGGAGGCGTAGATGAAGGCGCCCGCCGTCCACCCCATGAATGGCGGCATCTCGTATTCGTTGTTCACCTCCAGGTTGCCCCGCTCGGCGTTGTACTTCTCCCACAGGTTGCCCGTAGCCCGGTAGATGCGGGTGATGCTGTCCACGTATTTCGCGGCAATGCGCCGCGCCTCCTGCCCGAAGCCGTAGCGGTCCAGCCCCATGACCGCCAGCACGTTGCAGCTCGCCCATGCGTTGGGATAGTCCCACTGGTAAGTCCTGCTGCGCTCGCCCCGTTCGCACGCCGCCACGCCGCAGGGACATTCCAGCCTGTGCAGGCAGGCCACCACGCTGCGTGCCTGCCGCCGGGACAGTGCGCCTGCCGCCATCAGGTTGAACACCGCCGCCGAGTAGATGGGGCTAAGCCTGCCGTTCACGTAGTCGTAGTCGTAGAAGCAGCCGTCCGTGGGGTTGTAGCAATACCTCTCTATCAGCGCTCGCCGCCGCCGCGCCGCCTTCTGCCAGCGTGCGGCACCCTCCTTGCCCAGTTCGCGGTAGAAGTAGGCAAAGTTCTGCTCGTACCGGTAGAGGTTGGCGTTCAGGTCTATGGGATTGAAGTCCCCGCAGCGCAGCCCGAACCGGGGCGAGAAGTCCCACCCCGACTCCGCCTCGGCCAGCAGGTGCGAAGCCCGCTCCAGCAGCCGTGCCGTGTCTGCCAGTGCGGGCAGTGCGGCCAGCCGCGTCCTCATGTACGCGTCGAACTCCAGCAGCTCGTCACGCGCCGCGCTGGTGCCGTAGCGGTTCAGTCCCGTAGGCGCCATCCGGCGGGTCATCCAGAACGCGTACTCCTTTTCCAGCGTGCGGCAGGCAGCCTCCAGCCACGCCTTGTCGCGGGTGGTGTCGTAGATGTCGCGCACCATCATGCTGGCCATGGGCGGCTGCGAGCGGTTCAGGTAGGACGTGTTGGAGCCGTTGGGCACGAATCCGAACCGCTCTATCAGGTAGAGGATGTTGTCCACATTGTCCAACGCCTGCCCCGCCGCGCCGTCGCGCAGCAGCCCGATGTTGGTGAAGTACGTGTCCCAGTAGAACATGTCCTGCTGGAACGCGCCGCTCAGGCTGGGCACGCTGTAGGGGCGGGGCAGGCCGATGAATCCCAACGTGTCCCGGGGGCACACCTTCACCGTGCGTCGCAGGTGCTCCCCGATGAAGCGTCGCACATCCCCGTGGCGCTCCGAGCAGTCTATGGTCAGGCGGCCCTCCTCCGGAGTGAGCGACACCGAGTTGCCCCGCTGCTCCATCTTGCCCTCCAGGCACACCACGCCGTAGGCGTTGCCCTTCAGCCGGCCCGTCAGCCGCCGGCCGTCCTCCACCTTCAGCGGCAACGTCTTCCCCGCGGCCACCTCCAGTTTCAGCCTCCACGGGCGCCGTGCCGTGCCCTCTATCCCGATGTGCCGTTCGGACAAGGTGATGGTGTAGGCCGCCCCGTCGTCCGACGTGCAACGCAGCTGCATCAGGCTGTCGTCCTCCGCCGCCACCACCACGCTCCCTATGGTCACCTCCCGCTCCTCGCCGTCCGTCACGGCATAGAGGCGCATGGCGGCACGCTCCTGCGGGGTGCTCCACAAGAACCCGTCCACTATCGGGCAGGTGGTGAACACGCATTGACTGGAAGTGCTCCGCTGCCTGTAGTAGTCCGACTCTATCCGTTCGTCGAACAGGTGTATGTCCCTGAACCGGATGTGCCGTTCGTCCCACAGCAGGTTGGCCCGGTAGAAACGGCTGTCGAACCATAGCGTCCTGTTGCCGCGCCCCTGCGGGTCGTCCAGCATCGCCACCGCGGTAGGCGGAGTGACCCGGTACCGCTGCCCGAACCATCGTCCCGACTCCTCCAGCGTCTCTATGCGTATCCTGCCCGCCTGCGCCAGCGAGTCCAGCAAGGGGAATTGCAGCTCCAGTCCCTGCCTGATGCCCGCCCAGGTGAAAGAGTTCTCCTGCCCCGCCTGCGTATAGTTGAATCCGATGCAAGGGTCTTCGAATATCGACTTGAAGAAGCATCGCACCCATTTCCCGCTCCTGCCCGCAGGCCACGCAGGCTCCAGCGTGATCACGCCCTGCGCCTCCTCACCCAGCCCCGTGTCGTACTGGTAGATGGGGTCGCTGCCCAGCATGCGGAACACCGGTACCCGTATCTGCCCCTCTTCGGTCTGTGCCGGCATGTATCCGTTGATGCGGCTGGGGTAGTAGGCCTGGTTCCAGTATCCTCCCCACAGCGTGTATCCGTCGGTGCCGTACTGGTCGCGGCAGGTGCACGACGCCACGATGCCGTATCTGCGGTGCATGTATCCCAACGTATGGGCGTCGATGAACCACGACCCTACCGAGGCGGGGTATTTCCCGAAAACTTCCTTGAACTTCTCCATGTACACATCTACGAGCCTTTCCCTCTCCTCGGGAGCGTATCCTATGGCAAATCCCACATCGGCGTGCCAGTCCCACGGGTAACGTCCTCTCCATTCCATTCCGGCAGCCTCCACGTGCGGTTGGGTGATTTCCCACCAGCCGCCCACCTCTGTCCCCCGGGCCATCTCCTCTTTCAGCAGCGACTGGTAGCGCGGATTGGCCAAGGCGTCGTATTGCAGCAGGAACGTCCCCCTCATGCCGTACCTCCTCAGCAGGTTCACCTCTTCGCGCACCGTCTCATACAGCACCTCTTCGGTGATGCTGCTGTCTCTGGGCTCCAGTTGGCGCACGAAGTTGATGATGTTCACGATGCGGGGCGGACGGTTGTTTTGGGCGACACAGTTGCTTGCCGCCAGGAACCACAGCGCCGCTATCTGGAAAAATAGTTTCATCATTACATTTCAAAGTTGTTGTTATTATTGTTGTTTTTTTTATCGCATTATCTATCCCTGCACGCACAGCCTCCTGCCGGTGCCGCGCCGCCGCCCCCGTTTCAGTACGGGCGGTAAGGCTCCGACATCTGGTTGTGCGTCTTGGGAATCCACACCCTGTAGCGTCCGGCCGGATCCCAGTCGTCCCCGGCAGAAGCGAAATCACAGAACCTGATCCGCCTGACCGCCTTGTTCTCTGCGTTCTCCAGGTCCGTGCCCAGCACCATGGGCACCTCCATGGTGACCCATGCAAAGGAGTCGTTCCGGGTCTCGTGCGGCACGGCCTCCACCTCGCCCTTCGCGTCGTGCGGGATGACGGCACACTCGTCCACATACCCATCCATGAACCGGCTGTCGCGGGCGAAGACCAACGGCCCGTAGGTCACGGCCTGGTGCCTGTCCTGCTCCACCACTTTCGCCTTCAGGTCGAAGTCTATGGACACCTTGTCTCCCTCCTTCCACTTCCTGTGCAGGTAGAGATAGCCGCCCCTGCGCAGGCCGTGCTGCGCCTCGCCGTTGACGGCCACCCGGCTCTCCGCGCCCGCCCATAGCGGTATGCGGAGGGCGAGTGTGAAGGCAGCCTCCCTGCGCGGGCTGACGGACAGCTCCACACGCCCGTCCACGGGATAGCGGGTCCTCATGTCCAGCCTGATTTCGTTCCGATCCATCGCGAACGCCGCCTCCGAATCCAGATAGAGATTGACGTACACCTTGCCGTCCCTCATCATGTATGCCGTCTGGGGAATCAGGGCGAACGCACGGGGGGCGTTGGCATTGCAACAGTTGATCTGCATGCCGCACTGCTTCTCGCCTTCGCACCGATGCCCCTCCAGCGGGCTGTATTTGGCTATCTGCGTGCCGTCGGCCTTCATGGACGCCATCAGTGCGTTGTACATGGTACGTTCGAACTCGTCGGCGTACAGCGCATTGGCCGTCTTTTGCAGCAGCCGCGCACACAGCTGCATCCAGGTGAACGTTACGCAGGTCTCCATCGTGTGGTAGGTAGGCAATGTCTGTTTTTTCTTTCCCTCGTACCAACATTCGAAGGTCGCCCCCGACCCGGTGATGTTGATTTCATCGGCGATGATGTTTGCCACAGCCCTCTCGGTAGCCTGCAGGTAGAGCGGATCGCCCGTGATCCTGCCCAATTCGGCTATCCCTTCGTAGCAGGACATCATTTCATAAGCTTTCTGTCCGTTTTCATAGCTCCACCACGACTTAGGGAAGGTGTAGCGATGGACGGGGATATTCTTTAGTGCCTTGGTAATCAGCTGCGAATGACCCTCCTTCTCCATGCTGTCTATGATGCTTTGCGCGAAGTGCAGGTATCGCTGTTCGCCGGTTGCCTCGTACAGGTAGGCCACCGGTTCCAGGATGGAACAGCTGGGCATCCCATAGTAGAATCCGGTCTCCGCTATATCCATCCGCTTCTCGTCCAGCTCCTGGATCAGAAGGTCTATCAATCGCCGTACCGCCATCAGTGCATTGCCGTCTTTGGTCAGCCTGTAGTAAGACAGCAATGCCAGGGAGGTGTATTTCCGTCCCCAGATGTCCCAACACGCCAGCCGGTCCTCGGGCTTATAGTTGCCTATATAGCCATCGGCGCCTTGCGTGTCCATCAACTGCCTGGCGGCATTCACTATCTTCCGGTAGAGCTCCTCGTCACGTGTGTATTCGTACGATGCGACGGCTCCCAACATCCATTTCCCTATGAATTCCGATTGCCAACCGTTTCCTTCCGTCAGGTGCCGGAAGGGCTCCACCAGTTCACCCTCATCCTGCGCCTTCACCCTTTGGTCAATGCACATCCGGATGCGGTCGCCCACATAGCCGTTGATGCTGATTCTTCCCCCCCCCTCGCCATTGGCGCCGCCGAAGAGTTTCTTAGCCTGCCCGTAGGAGGCGGTAGCAGCAAGGGCAAACCACAAAATGCAAATATTTATTTTCATTTTCTTTCCCGGTTTAAAAAGTTATTCACTGAATGGCTCGTCATTCTACAGTGACGCCATCGACGTAGTTATGCTTCACTATATATTTCGAAGTCGCGGTCACTTTCGTACCCCTGACGTAGTAGTCTTTGATGTGTATGTTGGTCACCTTATGCTCTTCGTCACACCCCGTCAGCTCGATGCCTGTACAAACGGAACCTATTGCACGTACATTCTCGATATATACATTGTCTATGCTACCGCGGATGTTGTCCTGCGACCATGGGGTACCCGTGATCAGCAGGCTGACCGTCCTTCCCCATCCGCTGGTGTCCATAGGCTCGTCTTTCAGCATGGCATTTTCCGTTATCGGTTCTTCGATGGAGATATTGCTGAAGTGTACATTTTCGATACGGGCTCTGTCTCCATTGTTCATGTCCAACGCCACCATTGTGAATCGCGGGATGTAACAGTTTGAGACAGTGACGTTACGCATCACGTCGGCCACGGTCTCGGCGCCAAACTCGATGGCCTTCCCCCAGTCGTTCCAAATCACGCAGTTGTCCACGGTGATGTTCTCCACCACCTGCGCTTTGTCGTAGCAAGCCTTCTGCCCCTTGATCACGATGCAGTCGTCGAAGGCCCTGACGAAGGAGTTCTTTATGGTGATGTCGCTGCTGTTGACCATGTCTATCCCGTCGGCATTGTATCGCCAAAAGCCTACCAGCTTGACATTGTCGAAGGTGACTCCATGGCAATAATAGGGCACCACAGCCCAATGAGCAGGATCCTTCACCACAATGCCCTCGATGTGTGCGTTCGATACCCCCTTCAGGGAGATGGAATGTCCCGAATTCATGTGGCTGGAGTCAAGAATACCTTTTCCCACAATCTTGATATTAGAGGTATTTTCACTTTCAATAGCTCCATAAACTATGGCTCCTTCATCAATATACACCATCTCGTTGCTTCTCATGGTGATAAGGCCTACTTCATGGGTGCCGGGACCAAAATAACGTGCATCAGCACTCCTATCGACCGTCAGTTTTTCCGGATTGGCAAACAGATGCAAGGGCTCGTGATGGTCACCAAATTCGACAACGAACTGGCAGGGACCAGACAAGGTGAACTCGATTGTATTGTCTTTCACTGTGGGGACAATGCCAAACTCTGTAGGACGTATGTTGCATTCCGTGACTTTTTTTGGTGATGTAATTTTCACAGTAGCCCCCTTTTTATAATCGAAATAGGCAAAATGTGCTATTTCCGTCTGGGAGACAGGCCGTTGATACCCTTCCCACACCTGATTGTGAGGGTATTTGGAGACCCGTGCCTCATGAACTGTCACCGGAGTTCCACCTACTTCTATCTTCCATTCTCCAGAAGGCTCATCAAATGGCTCATCATTGGTCTTGCTTTGACAACCTGTACAATGAAAAATGCAGCTTACTATAAGTATATACTTCAAAAATAGATCTATAATTCTCATGATGAATGATGATAAAATAAATGATTGTTACTGACGCAATGAATAAAGATTGATTAGAGTACCGGAAACTCTATCCCTGGGTTTCCGGTACTCTATTCATGCTTTCAATTATTAATATCCCGGATTTTCCACCAAATTAGGATTATTACCCGTACGTGTCAACGTGATTGGGAAATAATATTGGTGTTCGAAGAATTGAGGTCTATTATCCCCATCTATATTATATAACACTTCCAGTTTATATTGAGTCGGATTCGTACCATAAACCTGTATATAGCGCAATCCGGAATAGCTTTGAGACAATGCACTTGTAGCTATCCTCCAGCGACGCACATCCCAATAGCGATGTCCTTCGAAAGCCAACTCTACTTTTCGTTCGTGACGTATCTTGTCACGGTCGATGGTTGCCAGCTCACTGATACCAGCACGTCGGCGAAGCTCGTTGATAGCAGACAGTGCTTCGGACGATTGGTTCAGTTCGTAGGCTGCTTCGGCCAGGTTCAACAAGATTTCTCCATATCTGAAAATGATGTAGTCGGTACTGGAAAAGCCCGGAGCTCCCTGAAGGCTGTTATAGCTTTCGTCCAGGTACTTCATCACGCCAAAACCGGTTCCGAAAGTGTTGTCTACAGACTGTGTGCCCTGTGCCAGCACGCCCTCATGCGATCCGCTGGCCAGTACTTGCCCATTGGGCAGGAGCAGCCCATTGTGGTAGTCCACCTTGGTTCCCTTCCAGTCGGTATTCTGCGTATAGATGGTGGCAAAGAACCGCGGGTCTTTGCCACCCCAAAGTTCTTCCGTGGTCCACGTCCCGTCCATGATCTGCTGCCTGTTCAGCGTGCCGGGTCTTCCGTCGATGTATTCAAATTCCTCCGCCATTTCCAGGTAGGGGGCGTCTTTGTTGCCTGCATTCCATGCATGCGGTTTGGGACATTGGGCAAAATCGTAGCCCCAGCAGCTTCCGCCATTGTACTGGCCGGTATCTACAGACGTGGGCTGTCCGTTGTGCTTTTTGGCAAAGATCACCTCGTTGTTGTCTTTGACCAAAAAGATGTTCTTGAAGTTGACCACCTTGTCGGCATCCGAATTGTATAGGGAGAATTTCTTCTGGATCTCTTTCGATGCGTTGTATGACTGGCGGTAATAGTCCGCGGCTTCGGATGCCGGGATGCCCAGCAGGCCGTCCAGTTGCTGCGTGCCGAACTGCGCTATGCTGCCGGCATAGAGCGCGGCGCGGCTGATCAGAGCCAGGGCGGCATACCGGGTGGGGCGTCCGGATTTAGAGTCGGCCACATCGGGCAGATAGCCTTTCTCGACGACATCCGCCATTTCAGAGAGTATGAAGTCGTATATTTCCTTCTCCGAAGTGCGCGGGGCATACAGTTCTTCCTCGGGGTCGTCCAGCTGCTGGGGAACGGTGATCAATGGTACTGCGCCGTACCGCTTGACCATGGCAAAATAGTTGAACGCCCTCAGGAAGCGGGCTTCGGCCATACGCTGATTTTTAAGGCTCTCATCAATAGGAGACGAAGGGAGCCGCAGTAGGAACTCGTTCAGCTTGCGGATGATGACGTAGGCATGGTCCCACCACTCCAGCAGGCCGCCGCTAGAATTGAGCCCGCCCGCCTTATAGATGGGTGCCGCATCGGTGTTGTACCGCCAGTTGGCCATGGCTTCGTCGGCAATCTCGTTGATCCAGTGCATGCCCATTCCGGCCTCGCTTTGCCAAAAGCTCGAAAAGTATTCGGAGAAATAGGTAGGCGTTTCGTTGACGAATACGGAAGACTGGTAATAACATTCCCCAAGATAGCTTTCTATCAATACAGGATCGCTCCAGACCGTTTTGTCTGAAATGATATCCAGCGGCTCCTTGTCGAGCACATCCAGACAAGATGTCATTGTGGTGAGTGTCGTGGCAAACAACACTAACAGTAGATTTCTTATAAACTTTTTCATTGCATTCTGCTTTTATTGTTTTAGAATGAAACATTTAACCCAAAGCTGATGGTACGTTGTTGCGGATAGTAGGAGCCTACGTTAGCCGATTCGGGGTCGATTCCATATTTGCCCAGTTTGTTGAATGTCAACAGATTGGTTCCAGACAGATAGACCCTTACACTGCCCAGATTGCACTTTTCTGCAAGCTGCCGGGGCAGGTTGTATCCTACAGATGCTACCTTCAGACGGAGATAACCCGCCTTCTTGTAGTGGAAGTCGGATAGCCAGCTATTGCTGGCAGCTCCGCCCAAGCGGCTGAAGAGGGCATGCGGATTGTTTTCATCCGCGGTCCACCGCTCTTCGTAAAGCAAAGTGGAGTAGGCGCCGCTGGTCACAAACTTGTTGTAACCGAAGGCTCCCTGGAACAGCGCGCTCAGGTCGAAGCCCTTGTAGGCCAATGCCAAGTTAATGCCATACATCCAATGGGGAGCTCCCCCCGAGCCTATCTCGGTCAGGTCTTTCCAGTTGATGATGTTGTCGCCATTCAGGTCTTTGTACTTCACGTCGCCCGGCCGGAGGGTGGCATTGCCGCCCAGATCCTGATAGGTGGGTGCTGCCATGATCTCTTCCTGACTGCTGAACAGTCCGTCGGAGAGGTAGCCGTAGTCGATGTCAATCCATTTCCCACTCTTCAGGTAGATACGGGCCTGGTCGGGGTCGGTGAGATTGGCTTCTTCGAAATACTTCCACTTGGCACGCGACCAGGAGATGTTACCGCTGATGTCATACACGAGGCCGTTCCACTCGCCGGCAGTGCCCAGCTTGAGCTCAAAGCCCCGGTTGGACTGGCTATTCAGGTTCTCGGGCGGCAGGCCGGCACCGAAGGTGGACGGCAGGGAGCCGAGCCGGTTGGCGAGGATGCCGGAACGCTCGCGGTAGAACACGTCGGCTTCGCCATAGAGCCGCCGGCCGAAGAGCGAGAAGTCGATGCCGACATTGCTGATCTTCACCTTTTCCCAAGTCAGGTTGGGGTTGGCAAGTCCCGTGGGGGTGATACCCCGCACGGCCTCGCTGCCGAACAGGTAGTTGTGGCCGTAGTTATAGCCCGACAGGTATTGGAAATTGCCTACGCCATCGTTTCCCGACTGGCCATAGCTGAGGCGCAGCTTCAAGTTTTCGATAAACTTTATATCAGACATGAATTTTTCCCGGGAGATCACCCAACCCAAGGAGACACTGGGGAAGTAGCCCCATCGCTTCTCGGGAGGGAATTTGGCAGAAGCGTCGGCGCGGAGGATGGCTTCCAGCAGGTACTTGTCCTGATAGCTGTAGTTGATGCGGCCGACGACGCTCATACGGCCCATCTCGGAGGCGTAGCCGTTGTTGGTGATGCCGTCGGAGCCTCCAGCAAACATCTGGTCGATGGCCGAGCTCATGAAGTTCTTACGGGCTGCAAGCAGCGTGTTGCTGGAGTAGTCGATGGCTTCCAGCAGGGCCATGGCCGTGACGTGATGATCCTGGAAACGGTTGTCATAGTTGAAGGAGTATTGCTGGGTGAAGGTGGCATCGCGCGTCACCCACTGGCTCAGCGAGGCTTTGGATCCGCCCGATGTTCCGGCCAGGGTGTAGGTGTCGCTGGCAGGATCGTAGGTGTAGAGGTTCACCGGTTTGGTGAAGGTCTTGTTGAACACGTTCAGCTTCCTGTAGCTCTCGAACAGTTTGAACGACAGGCCTTTCACGAACTTGAACTTATATTCCAGCGAGGCGGATGCCCGCAGGTCTTCGTTCCTGGTGTCGGAGTATCCGGACAGGGCCCGGTTGGAGCTGACGTGCAGGCCTCCCGTGCCTGCTCCGTAGGCGTAGGGCTGCTTGGTGGGGTCGGGCAGCGAGGCGGGATAGTAGGGCAGTGTGTTCCAATAGTCCTGCCAGATATTGGTCACTCCCGGAGACATGTCGCGTGTTGGGTAATTACGGTCTTCCTGGCTGTATCCGATGTTGACTTGCAGGGTCAGGTTGTCCAGCACCTTGGCATCGATGTTGGACTGGTAGTTGAACCGCTCGTATTTGCCTCCGTTTTTCTTGATCATCGTCTGCTGGTTCAGGTAGCCTACGAACCCATAGTACTTGATCTTGTCGCTACCTCCACGGATGGACAGGTTGTGCTGCTGTTCGGGCGCCCAGTCGCGCATGATCTCTTTATACCAGTCGGTGTTGGGGTAGAGTGGGTCGGTGCCTTCGTAATACTTCTGTATCTCCTCTTCGGTGAAGGGAGCATCGGCTTCGGGCTTGCCCGACTGGAGGTGCTGTTCGCGCTCCATCTCGGCACGCTGGCCGGCATTAGCGGGCTTGAGCATGCTGGTGGCGCCCTGCCAGGTGAAGGTGCTGCTCAGCGTGATGGTAGGCTTCTGGTTGATACCACGCTTGGTGGTGACCAGGATGACACCGTTGCCGGCACGGGCACCATAGATGGAGGCTGCGCCGTCCTTCAGTATGGATACGGACTCTATCTGGTTGGTGTCTATGTTGTCAAGCGACGATTCCACGCCATCGACAATGACCAGCGCATCGCCAAACCCGCGGATGTTCAGCACGGCCGAATCGGAACCGGGCTGGCCGCTGGATTGGGAAACGATGAGTCCGGGCAGACGTCCGGCCAGCGAGTTGGAGATGGTGGCGATGGGGGCGACCGTCAGGTCTTCGGACTTGACGCTGGCTATGGAACCGGTCAGCGTGCTCTTCTTCTGGGTGCCGTAGCCCACGACCACCACTTCGTTGAGCAACGCATTGTCCGGCTGCATCTTGACATTCAGCACCTGCTGGCGGCCCGCCTGAAAGAGCTGTTTCTTGTATCCGATGTAGGTGAATTGCAGTTTTGTATCGTTATATACCTCTATTGAAAAACTTCCGTCTAATCCTGTGACGATTCCTCTGTTCTCTCCCTGGGCAATGATGCTGACGCCTATCAGGGGTTCGCCGGTATCTGCGTCAGATACCTGTCCGGTCAGTGTGTGTTTCTTCCCCCTTTTGTCATCCTGCTGAGACTGCCGTGTCTCTTCTTTTCTGAGGGAAATCTGCCTGTCGTTGATCTCGTACTGTATGTCTGTGCCTTCGAACAGCCGGTCCAAAACGACCGTGATGGGCTTGTCCTTGACGGACAGGCTGACGCGGCGCTGCGTATCGACCGCCTTGTTGTAGTAAAAAAAGATGAATTCACTATTCTTTTCTATATAGTCGAGCACTTCGCCGACCATCTTGTCTTGTAATTCTACCGTCAGTGTCTTCTCCTGGGCATACCTGTCGGCACGGACTGCGTAGATGTGCAAAGAAAGAAAACAAAAACTAAAAAGAAATAATATGCGGGCTACTTTCGCCCCCGCGGGAAATATACTATCTATATTTTTCATATATTGCAACGATTTTTATAAAATTGAACAATTGACTATTGTTTGATTTTTGGCTGAATGGTAATTGCAGTATCATTCAGCCTTTTTTCTTAAGGACTCCTGTTATTCATAATATTACACATAAAGGGTTAACAATATTATTCCTGGTAGGCCCCGGGGATCAAGGTGCCTTCGGCAGGGAAGGCTGCGATGCTTTCCAGCCAGTCTAGGAACTCCTTGCCCAGGGCCTGTCCTATCTTGGCGGGACGGGAATCGGGATCGAATTCGCCAATGGCACTCTTCACGGCACTCAGGGTGGTGGGGGTGAAGCTCAGGGCGGAGATGTCCTTTTTCCACGTCATGATGTCCTTCTCGCCGTTGTATTCCAGTCCCAGCCGGATGCCGTTGTGGTCGTGCTCCGTACAGCCAAACAGATCGGTGCCCGAAGAGACGAACCCACCGTTCTTCGGGTCGATGCCGCCCAGCAGGTTGTAGCCCTTGGAGGTGAGGCGGTGTTTGCCGGGATCGCCCACATTGACCAGAGGATAATCTACGGCGTTGCCGGTAACGATGATGTTGTTCATCAGGAACGACTGCTGGGAGGGCGATGACTCACAGCGCAAGATGACGGCCGGTATCCCTTCGACCATCGTATTGTTGACCAGCAGCATAGCTGCGGCGCCATTGATGGAGGCTTCGGTGCCCCAATTGGCGACAAAGAACGTATTGTTGATGCACAGGTTGCCGCCTGCCATCTGGATGGCATAACCGGTTTCCCTGCCTGTATTGAAATTGATACGGCTGCCGTTGATGAAAACCGCCACATCGTTGCCCTTGGAACGGATGGTTCCCTGCGAACCGCCATCGCCTGTGGCATTCTCCCGCAGCAGCACGTCGTTCATCCGGACGATGCCGTGGTCGGCAAAGATGGCGGTGCCTCCGGCACCCTCCGTGGCAGTGCGGTGGTTGCGGCACTTCCTGATGCAGCAATGGTTCAGCTGCAGGGTGGATTCGGCGTGCGTCAGGTAGAAGCCGCTGCCGTAGCTGTTGTCTGAATTGTTGTCATGGAAACCTTGGGAAAAGGTAAAGCCATCGAACGACACATCCACGTATGCGCCTAATGTGAACAGGGAGTAGTCGCCGGTATTGGCTTCGCCGTCTCCATTCACGTCGCCTGTGAAGACGCTGGGATTGGCCATGTCGCGCTTCCCCAAATCTATCCCGGTGCTTGCCGGATCATATCCGCCCCGGAACTGGATCGCAACTTGCTTCTCGACCCCGTTGTATTCAATCTTCACGCCTTCGGGCTTGTCTCCGATGAGATAGGTGCCCTGCGCGACGTGGAAAGTCAGGTTGGCGATATCGTCTGCGGTTGCCGTAACACTGCTGCTGAGCAGGCCGCGCAATTCTGCCGTACCCATTGCGTTGTCCCAGTTTTCGCCCGAACCCGTTCCTGCCTTCTCCGGCCTGACAAAGTAAACTTTCGTGGGCCATTCGGGCACGTCGGGCTCCTCGGGCTGAGGCTCTTCTTGCTGGTTGTCCTCAGGTTGGGGGTCATCGCTCGAACATGCGTTCCCCATCAAAATAGCTAAAGAGAAAAAAGCGATCTTTGAAAACGATAAAAGTGCGTTTTTAATCATGGCATTTTTCATATATCAGTAATGAGTTTTTATAAAATTGGATAATTGACTATTGATTTGCTTTTGGGTTGAATGGTGATTGCAGCATCATCCAACTCTTCGCTTTTTTCTTAAGGGCTTCTGTTGTTCATAATATTACACATAAAGGGTTAACAATAATGATCCATATCTATCTCTTCCTTACATAGATGGTTTCTTCTACCTCTTCGTAGCGTATAGGAGCGGAAAAGGAGATGGCACGCAGGACGTCGTCCAGCCGCTCCTTCAGGTCCAGCTTGCCCGAGACCTGCAGTGCTGCCACGCCCGGTTCCAGGACAAACTCACGGCCGTAGTACAAATTCAACTTCCTGAACACCCGCTCCAGGGGTTCGTTCATATACATCAGCATATTCTTCACCCAGCATATATAGGGCTCCACATCGACAGTGCGGGGAGCATGCAGCCGCCCCGTCTCGATATCGACCAGTTGGCCGGGAGCAAGCCTCACCTGCTGCTCCTGCCGGTTCTTGACATTCACGCTACCCTCGACCAGCACCACCGAGGAAGTGCCCTCCGACGGATAGGACGAGACGTTGAAAGTGGTTCCCAAGACTTGCACCTGGAACTCACGGGTACGCACCACAAAGGGGGCGTCCTCGCGACGGGACACTTCGAGAAAGGCCTCTCCCTCGACATAGATTTCGCGGCGATGCCGTTCGAAACGGACGGGATAGACCACACGTGTCCCCGAATTGGCCCACAGGCGCGTCCCGTCGGCCAGGGTCAACTGCGTCCGCCTGCCTTTCGGTATGATGAGCTGGCAGAACTCCGCCTCTGCCTCCGCCTGCTGTGGCTGCCTGCGGCCGATAGTGTCCGAATTGACTACCACTGTCCCGTTCTGCGAATGGACGATGCGGGCATCCGTCGCCTTCACGTCCACCTCCTCCCGGCCGGGCATCAGCAGCCGGATATCCTCGCCGACGGCTTCCGGGGCTTGTGCGTATTGGGCGAAATCGACAATCGAATCGTCCTCCCGCCCGTCGGGGATTAACCGGTGGCCCAACCAGTACACGCAGCAGAGCACGGCGGCGGCCGCTACGGTTGTGGCAATATGCAGAACACGGCGGCGCGAGCGCTTCCTCTTCTCGATGGATACCTGTTCCTCTACCCGTCTCCACAAGTCGTCCAGCTCTTCAGGAGCGACATGCCTCTCCTGCTCTCTGACGTACCCGATCAATTTCCGTACGACGCGGCGCGTAATTAACTCTGTATTCTTCATGATTCAACGTCTTTACGCTTAAAACGATGATGATGCAAATATCTACTCACTTTTTCTGAAAAAAAAATCAGAGTTTTTTTATAAAAAGAGAACAAAATGCCTTTCCGCATCTCCGGCACGGCACAAAAAAAGAATCATCCGACATTTGGAGTGACGATCGTTGATGCCACTCCAAATGTCGGATGAGCATACACCAATCCCCCGGCACGGTGCTCCGTCCGGGGGATTAGTGTATGCTTGCTACAGCACGCCCTGCCTGCGCAGGAAGTCGCGGATGCGGTTCATCCAGGTGTAGCTGCCCGTGCCGGGCGAGGCATGGTGCTGGAAACAGTGCTGGCTCAGCGCCAGCGTGTGGAGCTCGCTCTGTATGCCCATGCTCCGCATCTTCTCCCACACCTTCACGGAGTTCATGGCTGCCCATCCGTCGGCATCGCCGTGGATGAAGAGCATCGGAACCGTCTGCAGGTCGAAGCTGAACTCGGGCACCAGCACGGCGCTGTCCTCGTTGCCCCCTTCGCTGTTGGGCGCATTGTCCCCGTCGGTCAAGGCGTATGCGGGATAGATGCCCACGCCCCACTGCACGTTGCAGGGCAGCCTGTCCACGTCGTCTATAGGCTGGTAGGACTGGTGCATGGACGAGGTGACGCCCATCAGCGTGAGATGGCCGCCTGCCGAGCTGCCCATGATGCCTATCTTGCCCGGATCCAGCCCGAACGAGGCTGCCCGGCTGCGCACCACGCGCACGGCACGCTGCAGGTCTTGCCACGCGGTGGTGTGCTTGGCCAGCCCCACAGGGCGCGGAGATCGGTACTTCATCGTGACCACGGTGATGCCCAAGCCGTTGAGGTAGCGGCGGGTGGGCGTCACCTCGAAACCGTCGGGATTGTTGCCTTCGTACGAGCCTCCGCTGTAGATGATCTGTATGGCGCCGCTCTTCTTCTCCTTGGGGAAATGCCACTCCAGGTAGGGCTTGCACTGGTGCTCCTGTGCGCAGGGCATCTTGCCTTCGGGCCACACCTCTTCCCTGATGGTCTCCCGGCGCCCTTCGTCGCTGGCAAAGCGCTGCATGATGTCCTCCTGGGGTGCGAGACGGCGGTAGAACTCCATTTGGTTCAGGAACTCAATGCCCCGCTCCAGGCCGAACGCCCCGTGTCCCTCGTTGGGGTAGAGGTGCAGTTCGGCAGGGATGTGCCGGCGGCGCAGCTCCCTATAGACCAGCGTAGAGCCGTTGGGCGAATAGATGTCCATCCCGCCGTGGTGGAGCGACATGGGGCAGGTCTTCTCGTCGAACCGGAACACGCCGGACAACTTAACGTCGAGGCCATAGCCCTGGCGCGTGGCAGGCGTACCGCTCTCGGCATCGCTCGTGACGTAGGCGGGGGCGTTGACGATGGCCCAGTTGATGTGGCACGGGATGGTGTCCATTGCATCCACCCGTTCGTAGGCCGGTGTCTGCGAGCTGGCGGCCAGCAGGAGTGCCAGGTGCGAGCCTGCCGACATGGAGATGGTCCCGATCTTCTCGGGGTCGAAGCCTCGCTTCCGGGCTTGGCTGCGCACCATGCGGACGGCCCGCTGCGCGTCTTCCCACGCCGTCTGGTAAATGGGCAGCCCCACAGGGCGTGGCGTGCGGTACACGAAGTTGACGCATTGTATACCCTGGCGGGTCAGCGTCTCGTGCCACAGCTTGACGAGTTTCACGTCGCAGCAGCACTCGTACGAGCCTCCCGAGATGAGGATCATGCAGGCGCCGTTGCGCACAGCCTCATCCGGCCGCTCGAACCACTCCAGGTAGGCCACCCGATGACGGTCGGCCTTGAACCCCGGTTCGCCTGCTTCGTCTGTCATGGCAGCGATCTGGTGATCCTGCCGATGGGGCATCTTCCCCTTGGGCCAAACGGTTTCCCGTTCCCATGCGTAGCCGCTCCATGCACACAACAGGGCAGCTACCAGCAATAACATTTTCTTTTTCATGATAACAATTCGTTTACGGTTAGGACGGTGTTGCTCCCGTCGTTTTTTCCTATGTAGTTTCCATTAAAAGACGATGATGATGCAAAATGTCGACTCACCTTTTCCGGAAAAATGAGAGGGCTTATCGAAAAAACAGGGAAACTAATGCCCTAATCCGCGGAGTTCCAGCACAAACTCATCGTAAATATAGGTGTCGCTCATTGTCTGCAACCCATAGCTTGGGTCTACAAGCATCTGGTACACCCTGCTTTTGTAGAACAAATCCAGAGCTTGTTCGCCGCTGATGTCCAGGTTGTCAGAAATCATCATTATAATTCGGGCTATCTTGCGCCAAAGCACTTGTTTCCTCATTGTCCTACATCCTCCTTTCCCACCGTTTCTGAGTCCTTGAATCGAATATATTTGCTGATAATCTCTTGGTTGCGGAAACAAATCTGGTTGTTGGGCTTTTTGTATTTCAGCTGGTCAAGAGCCTGGTCTGCTGTGATTCGCCCATTTTCATAGTCTTCTACAGTATCGATGACCTGATCGTTTGCCACGCCGCCTTCCACAATATCGTAGTTCGTCTCATCTCTTCCCTGACGGCAAGCCACTACAAATTCCAACCACTCCAGATTATAAGCCGGGAATTTCTTGTAAACATAGGATGCTGTTGCCAGAGATTCGTCATCAAGCTCATACATGCTGACTATGCCTTGCGGGTTCTTTCCCTTTCTGCTCGCTACAAGAAACGCCCACTTCTGCGCCTGGCTTTTGATGCGGGTGGTGTAGAATCCTTTGCCAAAGTCAAGATTCCTGCGGCCGGCTTTTGCAAGGGGATTTATGACTTTTACATTTGAGCTATGAAAAATTTCCATTTTTTTGCCGTTTAGTTGTTGTTCTGCTCCCAATTGATAAGTGTTTCCGAAATATCATCGGCCACGTAGTCAATGCTTTGAGTATGCAGCATCTCATATTGCCCAATGAGCCGTTGGTGGATCAGATCCTGTTTTTGCAGCCTCTCTTCCATCTCTTGTCCGCTGATGTTCAGTTTTTCAGCTCCGCTTTCTATTGCCATTACAGCAAAATGTATCTTGCGGTATGTTTCGTTGTTTACGATATCCATGCTGTTTCCTTGTTTAGGGGCAAAGTTATACAAAAAATCGGTTCTTCCAAACGAGGCTGCGCCACTAATGCCCTAATCCACGGAGTTTATCTGGTGAGCCAATACGAAAACAAACAGCAGATACTCGTCCAAAGTCATCCGGGACCGCAAACTGGCCAATGCGCGGGAAACCAAATTCATGGAAGACTGGGGATTGATATTCAGGACAGCTGCCATTTCTTTATAGGACAATCCTTTGACATAACGAAGATAGATGGCCATCCGCTGGTTCTCAGGCAGGCTGCGGTATGCGCTTATCAATCTCCTGCTTAATTGCAGCTCTTCGTCATTGCCTCTGAAAAGGGATTCTATTGCGGCATCCTCTACTTTCAGCTCGAAGGCGTGCTCGTCCAGCTCTTCCGTCAGTCTCATTGAGGACAATTTATCAGATATGATATTTTTCAAGGAAGTCAAGAGATAAGAGCGTACATACTCCGTCGATGACAATCGCCTGCTCGTGCAGATTTTCACAAAAACATCCTGGATGCAATCCTTCACGAGCTCTTCGTCTGAAGTATATTTCAGGCCGAAGTTAAGTAATAATCCGTAATGTTTCTGATACAATACAGACAAAGCTTTCATATCGCCCTTCAATACAAGGTTCCATAAATCCACATCATATAAGGTATATTGCATCATAAAAGCAAAAGATATTATATTTATAAATTAACGTAACTTCGACTTACATCTCCCACAAAAAAATATTAATCCATTCATAAATAAAAGAACAGCGATAAAAGCATTAACTTTATAATGGTCAATTATAACATTAAAACGATTATCGCTATGTATTTCGAGGACAAAATTACTAAAATAAATTGTTTGGCGAATGTTTTCTACAAAGAATTTGCAAACTGCACCGGAATCAGTTTTGTTGGTTCCACACAACTGAAAGCCTGATGGCACAGGGCAACCGCATCAAAAGTGAGTAGCAAGTAGTATCTCCATGAGATACTCTTGTGACAAAGAGGCCCTGAACCTC
>ENA-UESU01000976-UESU01000976.1-human-gut-metagenome-genome-assembly--contig:-NODE-976-length-22116-cov-13.899587_pt1 | contig 22116 bp, 19 predicted proteins | sample MGYA00243007_ERZ508008 | MGnify/ENA primary metagenome ERZ508008 (study PRJEB26167, sample SAMN06115399) | human gut metagenome | host: Homo sapiens | place: China:Henan | collected 2016-06-23...
ATGAGGTTTTTACATGTCAGATTTCAAAAACTTAGATCGCCTTTTACAGAAATATGTAGATGATGGACTCCCGAACTTCGTGGTTTGACACGCCGAAGTCCCTTACTTCGCACACAGAAGTCCCTTGTTTCAAGGTTCACCCAGATATTGCACGATCGTCCTCACCTGCAGGGGAGTCAACATCTTCTTCCCCTTCCTCCAACCGTTACCCTGCAGCTCCGCCTTTAGCTCCGGATTGACCCCCACCCATTTGGACAACCGTTTGCCAGCCGATGCCGGCATCAAATCCGGACCGTAAAGGACCGCCAATTCCTGCCACCCGTAACTCCTGACTTCGAATTCATTCAGCATCATAATCCCATTGTTTTATTGCCCTATAAAGATAAGCAATAATTGCTGATATTCAAAATATAATAGCATTTATATTCTACCTATTTCTGCACCTATCTTCACCGATATTCGCCGATATTCCCGAAAGCGTATTCCTGCCTGCCGTGGGGCCCTACCTTTGTGTTGTCATCGATAAAGAAAACAGATAAATAGCCTCGGAAACAAACAGCAAAACAATGTCGAACAAAATTTAAACAGGCGCTAAGTCCGGCATGAACTCTCTGGCACATTTGTTGTTATTCTATATATGCATTAAATTCAGAAAAAGAAGCAGACTTAATAACATATATAAATATGGCCTATATAGATTATTACAAAATTTTGGGAGTAGACAAAAGCGCTTCGCAGGACGACGTCAAAAAGGCGTACAAAAAGCTTGCGCGGAAATACCATCCCGACTTGAACCCGAATGATCCGGACGCTCACCGCAAGTTTCAGGAAATAAATGAAGCCAATGAGGTGCTCAGCGACCCGGAGAAACGGAAGAAATATGACCAGTATGGAGAAAACTGGAAACACGCCGACGAGTTCGAAGCCCAACAGCAGCAATATCGCCAATACCAGAACGGGCAAGGCGGAGGAGCCTACTGGAGCAGCTCCGACGACGGCAGCGAATTCTCCGACTTCTTCGAACAGATGTTCGGCGGCATGGGTGGCAGAGGCAGACGCAGCCACGGTTTCCGCGGACAAGACTACACGACAGAATTGCAGGTCTCTTTGACAGATGCTGCCAAGACACACAAGCAGATCATCACCGTAAACGGCAAAAACCTGCGTATCACCATCCCGGCTGGTATCGCCGACGGACAGACCATCAAGCTGAGAGGACAGGGCGGACCGGGTGTAAATGGCGGGCCGGCAGGCGATTTGTATATCACTTTCCATATCCCGGAAGACAGCCGGTTCAAACGAGTGGGCGATGACTTGTACGTCACTGTTCCTTTAAACCTATATACGGCAATCCTCGGCGGCGAACAGATTGTCGAGACAATGGACAGTAAAGCCAAGCTCAAAGTCAAACCGGGAACCCAAAACAACACAAAGGTACGGTTGAGAGGAAAAGGATTCCCTGTTTATAAGGAAGAAGGAAAGTTCGGCGATATGATAGTGACCTACTCCATCGACATCCCGACCAACCTGACGGACAAACAAAAAGAATTGTTCCGCGAAATACAAAGTCTTAATTAAAAAACGAGATTGTTATGCAAACAGATTTAATCATAGTCAGTGAATATTGCCGGATATGCCATATCGAACCATCGTTTCTCTACCTATTACAAAAAGGCGGCCTGATAGAGATAGACACGGTAGAAGGGGAAAGCTACCTTCCCGCCTCCCAATTGTATGACGTAGAACGATATACTCGTATGTATTACGACTTGTCTATCAACATAGAGGGGATCGACGCCATCCATCATTTGCTGGGCCGGGTAGAATCTCTGCAACAGGAGGTGAATCGGTTGAAAAGCAAACTGAGGCTATACGAAACAGAAAATCATGATTCGATAGAAGATTTATAAGCTATCAAAATGCTGTTTCTTAAGGCCGGAGAACCGGGGTACAAGAATATTTCACAAACTATTTGTAAATAAATTTGGATTGTAAGAATATTTTTGTACCTTTGCACTCGCAATCGGGAATGATCGCAACTATATCGCGGAGTGGAGCAGTGGTAGCTCGTTGGGCTCATAACCCAAAGGTCGTAAGTTCGAGTCTTGCCTCCGCAACCAGTAAAAAGAGAATCAAGCAATTGGTTCTCTTTTTTTATTTATCTTTACCGCCAAATAAAAAAACAGATATGAGTCAGATAGAATTGATCCTGAGCCGCCACGGCGAGACGGAAGAAAACAAATTGCATATTATGCAAGGCCAGCTCCCCGGCCATCTGTCGGAACTGGGCAAACAGCAGGCCAAAGCATTAGCAGAAACGCTGGACAAGGAGGAGTTGGACGTGATCGTGTGCAGCGACCTCGCACGTAGCTACGACACAGCAATGGCCGTCGCCCGGCAGAAAGGATTGCAGCCGGTGGCGACTCCTCTTCTTCGCGAAATGGATTGGGGCATATATACCGGGAAAGTAGCGGATGAGATGGATTTTACGACACTGCCGGAAAGCGTGGAGACCATAGAAGCCCTATACAAAAGAGCGGGAGATTTTGTCGACTTCCTGAAAAAGGAGTTTCCGGGAAAGCGGATTCTGGCGATCGGGCATGGAGGCTTCAACCGTGCCATCGTCGTGCAGCTGGAGAAACTGCCCCCTGAAAAGATACTGAGTTTACCGATCATGAAGAATACGGCATGCATGCGTTTCACGCTGCCGTAATCTCCCAACGGCTTAAATCATTAGCGGATGGTGATCGTGCAGTTTTCCAGGCTGTCGATAATGGCAAGGCTTTCTACACGCACGTCCGCTTCGTTCAGCACATCGCGTCCCTTCTGGAAAGCTTTTTCGATGATAAAGCCCATTCCTTCCAGCTTGGCGCTAGACTGTTTCACCAGGTCGAGCACGCCCATTGCGGCATTGCCATACGCCAGAAAGTCGTCAATAAAGAGGATACGGTCATCGGCAGTCAAAAAGTTGTTACTGATACACACCGTGTAATCGCGGTCTTTCGTAAACGAATGGACAACGGTAGACAACATATTCTCCATTGTCTTCGGTTGTTTTTTCTTGATAAAAACGACAGGCAGATGCATGATGTACCCCACCATAATCGCCGGAGCGATACCACTTGCTTCTATCGTCACGATCTTATTGATATCCGCATCCCGGAAACGGTAAATAAATTCTTCTGCCACCTTATAAAGCAACATGGGATCCATCTGATGGTTAATAAAGCTGTCAACCTTTAAAATCCCTCCCGGAAAACATCTGCCATCCTGCAGAATACGTTGTTTTAGTAATTCCATTTTTATTCTGTTTTATCTTCTTTGACTCGTATCAATACATTTGCAATAATAGCGGCAAGTCCACCGGTTGTGATCCCGGACGAAAAAATACCCTTTACAGCTTCCGGCGCCGTATTCAGGATATCCGGCATCAGCTCCACACCCAAGCCAAGCGAGAGGCTGACCGCCAAAACCAAAGTAGCCTTCCGATTGATTTCCTGCGAAGCGATAATTCGTATGCCGGCAGCCGCAACCGTACCGAACATCAATAAGGTCGCCCCACCCAACACCGGGTCAGGCATCAAGGAAAAGACAACACCGACAACAGGGAACAGCCCTAACAGCACCAACATACCGGCGATATAATATCCGACATACCGGCTGGCAACTCCCGTCAGCTGGATAATACCGTTATTCTGCGCAAAGATCGAATTTGGGAAAGAGTTGAAAATCCCGGCAATAAAGGAGTTCACCCCATCCGCCAGCACGCCGCCCGAAACACGCTTCAGATAGTCCTCTCCTTCTATTGACTTTCCTGAGATCATCGAGTTGGCCGTCACATCGCCGGTAGCTTCGATCGCCGTAATCAGATACACCAGGCCAATAGCGACAAAGGCGGAGAAATTCAGGTCCAACCCATATTTGAAAGGCATCGGGATATTGAATCCCATCAGGCTTTGCGAAGAAGCCGCCGCCATATCGACCATACCGAGAAAGTAGGCCAGCGCATAACCGATGCACAACCCCAATACGATCGAACTCATACGAAGATACTTGTTCTTGCAACGGTTAAAGAACAGGACACTCAGCAACACTGTCGCTGCCACCCCTATATTCCGGATGCTCCCGAACGTCCCGTTATCCATCGCACCATAGCCGCCGCCACATGAAACGACTCCAACCTTGATCAAGCTAAGTCCGATCAGCAGCACCACGATGCCCGATACCAGTGGAGTTATGATAGAACGCATATACTTGAATGTCCGGCTGATTACCATCTCGATCGGGGCTGCCGCAATACACGCCCCGAATATAAGGGGCAATCCTCCTGCCAGTCCGGCCGTTATGATCGGACCGATGAAAGAAAAACTCGTTCCTTGGATACAAAGCAACTTCGCCCCTACCGGACCAATCCGGCGACACTGTATGAATGTCGAGACGCCAGATGCAAAGAGTGCCATCGAAACCAGAAAACCGGTTGTTTCGAGATCCAGCTTCAAGGCTCCGGCAATAATCAACGGGGGCGTAATGATCGCCACAAAGATCGCCAGCAAATGTTGTAAAGCGGCAAACAGGGCTTCCTTAAAAGGGGGACGGTCGTCTATACCATAAATCAGATCGGTCTTTTCGACCGGTTCAATCGTTTCTTCCTGCTCTTCCAGGTTTAGTTTCATATCTTTACTATTCGTCTATTATAAATTCAGTTCTTTTAATGTTTCTCCTTTAGCATTCAGCACACGAAGAGTCATCTCCTTCCCTTTCTTCTGCAAAACCATCACCGTAGCTCCATCCATCCGGTAACCGCCACCCACTACGACAGGATAGTTGTTTCCGTCAGAACCTTCAGGGATATAAGCGAAACGATGAGTATGCGCATTGATACTGACAGCGAACGGTGCTTTCTCAAGGATCGCTCCCCACTCGTCCCGGCAAGGATTATACGAATCATAGTCCTCTCCTTTCCCAAAGATGGGAACATGATGGATCAGCACCCGCTTAGAGGCTTTCTTGAAGGCTCTGGACGCCAACTCTTCCTTGAGGAAACCCACCTGTGCCTTACGCAGGTCTGAAAAATCATTCAGCCCATAATAGACCCAATGCGTATCCGGTTTGTCTTCACCGCAATCCAGCATGACGATACGCGTATCGCCCCAGTTGAAAGCGCCGTAGGTTTTATCGCCCACATAGTCGAAAAGACTGCGCAGGCCGATCGAATAGGCATTGCGTATCTCATGGTTGCCACGGATATAGAAGACAGGCACCCGGTCGGCTCCGACCGTTTCGTTCAGTTCACTGAGGAAACAGGTAGCCTCGTCATGATTGGCCGGATCGTCGATGCAGTCACCATTGAAAACGACAAAATCATATTTCAAATCCTTCACCTGCTTATACAGTGCCTGCAAAGTCTCGGAATGTTTATGCAGGTCGTTGAATATAATGGCCGTAAAATCGGTGTCCGTCGTAGTAGGCAAGGTAAAAGTATGGAAATCGGAAACGGCAGTTTCGCCGAACACCTTCTTATAAGCATGATAGAGCATGATTTCCTGCGAACAAACCCGGTAATAATAGGTTTTTCCCGGTTCCAGTCCGTCCAGTCTGATTTTATTTTGCAGATCGTTGCAGATCACCTGCCCATCCACGATCGTACGAGCCTTCTGCAGGTGTTCCTTATCGGTTCCGTATTCCACCCAGCTATAAGTCGGGACGGTAGTCTGCCACATGACCGTAATTCCATTTCCTACAGGATTTTGCAGATAGGGCTCCGTACGGAATATCTTGCCCGCAGGCTGATTGAAGATAATATCCGTGATGATCGGGCGGTGGTCGGAAGCGGCCGGCTCATCCCATACACGGGATGAGATGCGGGTAAAGGCAGTCGTATCTTTCGCATAGGCCGCAATATAATCTATAGTTTCGTCGGGGTTATTCGCCGGGAAAGTCGGCTTCTTCGTATCCGTCAGGATCACAAAATCGTTCTGCAGTTGCCGGATAAACTCCGAACCGGGATGTGCATTCATATCGCCGGCTATAAAGAAAGGCTTGTTTGCCGAAGCCGCCACCTGCCTGATGACCGGCAAGGAAAGCATCCGGTCTTCCTCGGTCAGCGAAAGGTGCGTACAGCAATAAATATACTTTTCAAATTCTACGACAAGCAGCGCACGGGCTTCTTCCCTTCCAGGCAGGGGCAGATAACGATAGCCAAGAGGCTTCTCCTTGCTCAACATGCCGATACCATATTTCCCTCCATCGTAATCAATTGCCGGGGCATACATATGATGCATCAGGGTGAGTCCGGCAATTTCCCGCAAGACGTCTTTTCCTCCACTACGGCCTGTCACACTGTCGATCTCCTGTACTGCCACGACATCGGGACAAACTTTATTGATCACTGCCGCCGTACGCCGAAAGTCGGTCACATCGTCCATTCCTCTACCGTTACGGATGTTATAACTCATAATGCACAAAGTATTATTCTCGCGCTCGCTTCTCTCCTTCGAGTAGACTTTTCCCAATGGCAACAACATCATCAATGCCGCCGCCAACCAAACCGCCTGTTTCATTTTATCGCCGGATTTATAGATTAGGCCACAAAAGTAACAACTTTCCATGAGTCCGGCAAGATAAATCCTCATCAGGAAACCCATAGGGGTAGCCGTCAACCAAACACGACGTCCAACGTCCGTATCATATCGTCAATATCCTCTTCCGTCGTGTCCCACGAAGTGACAAATCGGGCTTCATTGATTTCCTCATTCCACATATAGAAGAAATATTTTTCTTGCAACTTCTTCAGCGGTTCCGTGGGAATGGTAAAGAAAAGCTGGTTGGATTCTACTTTCTGGGTAAACCGTATCTGCGGATATTTTTTCAAAGCTTCAGCCAAGCGATAAGCGCTACTATTTGCTTTCCGTGCGTTTTCCAACCACAGGTCATTTTCCAGATAAGGAATAAACTGACAGGAAAGATAACGCAGTTTGGAAGCCAATTGGGCAGATTGCTTTCTGAAATACTGCAAATTCTCAGTTATCTCAGGACGGAAAGAAACCACAGCCTCTCCCATCATCATCCCATTCTTAGTTCCCCCGAAACTCAGGATATCCACCCCGGCATCGACGGTCACCTCCCGCATCGAACAATTCAGATAAGCACAGGCATTCGCCAAACGTGCACCGTCCATATGCAGATACATGTTATAAGAATGCAACAGATCAGCAATCGCTTTGACCTCCTCGATCGTATAAATCGTCCCCAACTCGGAAACCTGTGAAATATAAACAGCTTTCGGTTGCGAATGATGGCAGACACCGAAATTATGCAGACGAGGTTTGATCAATTCCGGCGTCAGTTTTCCGTCCGGAGCCGGAATCGTCACGATAGCACAACCAGTCATACGGGCAGGAGCACCACACTCGTCCACATTGATATGAGCTGTTTCAGCGCACAAAATACTATTGAACGGACGTGTCACAGCCTGCAAAGCTACAGTATTCGCCCCTGTTCCGTTAAAAACAAAAAAAGGCGATGCCATTTCGCCAAACACTTCTTTAATTTTCGCAGTAGCTGCTGCTGTCCAGGGATCGTCACCATATCCTACAGCATGGTTATCGTTCGCCTTTATCACGGCATCCATCACCAAAGGATGAACACCCGAATTGTTATCACTTGCAAAACTTCTCATTTCCGTTTAAAATTTTGAGCCAAAAGTAATAAAAATAAACGGGAGCACCCCTTGGATACTCCCGTTTATTTTTTCACATATTTATTTTAAACTTCACCTCAACTTCGATGAAAATCTTTCAAGACTTTCTGCAATTCCTGACGAGCGAAGAAGATACGGCTTTTAACCGTTCCCAGAGGTACACATAGCTTCTCTGCAATTTCATTATACTTGTAACCACTCAAAAACATGGAGAACGGGATTTTCAACTCATCGTTCAGGCTGTTTATCGCTTTTGTTATCTCTTTGATTTGATAAGCACCGTCAGGAGAATCAAAACCTGAGTCATTCACTACATCCAGATTATACAGGTCGACACCCTGGTCAACGACAGTCTGTGTACGAACGATTTTATGGTAGTTGTTTATGAAGATATTACGCATCACAGTTAAGACCCATCCTTTGAAATTAATATTATCTACAAACTTTTCCTGATTGTCCAAAACTTTCAGCGTTGTGTCTTGCATCAAATCCTGGGCGTCATCCCGATTTGCGGTGAGCATTAATGCAAAATTCATCATGTTTTCTTGCATGCTCAATAATTTTTTCTGAAATTGCAACGCATTCATATTACTTATTTTTTTATATGTTTAATACCGGTTTGGCATTATCCTTCACCATTGAAGGACATTACAAATGTAGGAATAATATTTTAAATACAATGCGGTTTGATGATTATTAATATTAAAAATCGTAACTTAATACATTTATAACAAACAGTATTGAAAATGAGCAGTATTTACAAGTTTTGCAACAACTAAAATACAAAATTCACAACATGTATGTTACAAATTCGTACAACATGTAAAAGAGATGGAGAATAATATAAAATGAAGAAAAATTTAGGACTTTTTTTAGCTATCATATTGGTTCAGATAGCTCCATTTATATCAGCGGCAGACACCTTGCACCCGCTAATATATAAAATCGATATAAAAAAAGAGATAAGCAACACCACACGCCTGTATCTTAGCAATGGTTTAGCGGAAGCCTACGCTTTGGGTGCAGACGCCGTCCTGATCCATATGAACACATACGGCGGCCAGGTAGATGCTGCAGACTCGATGCGTACGGCTATTTTGTACAACCCCATCCCTGTCTATGTCTTCATCGACAATAATGCGGCTTCTGCTGGGGCGCTCATTTCCATCGCATGTAAAAAAATTTATATGCGGAAAGGTGCAAATATCGGGGCAGCCACCGTCGTGAACCCAACAGGGGAAGCAATGCCAGACAAATACCAATCCTATATGCGTTCCATGATGCGTTCGACAGCCGAAGCGCATGGACAAGATACAATCGTCCAAAAAAACGACACCTTATACAAATGGAAACGAGACCCGTTGATAGCCGAAGCGATGGTAGACGAACGGGTTGCCATTCCAAATCTGATAGACACAGGAAAAGTCCTTACTTTCACAGCACAGGAGGCTCAAAAGTGGGGATATTGCGACGGTATAGCAGAAAATCCGGATGAAGTAATCACGCAATATTTGGGATATAAAGATTACAAAATGAAAAGTTATATCCCTAGTTGGCAGGACGATTTAAAAGGATTTTTGATGAATCCTATTTTTCAGTCTATTTTGATCATTATTATCATCGGCGGTATTTATTTTGAAATGCAAACGCCAGGACTGGGCTTCCCTTCTGCAGCCTCCCTGCTGGCGGCAATCCTCTACTTTGCACCACTCTATATAGATGGGCTGGCGGCAAACTGGGAGATTCTGGTTTTTATCATCGGCATTCTATTGCTCGCAGTGGAAATCTTCATCATTCCGGGATTCGGGGTTGCCGGAATTAGCGGTATCATATTGATTATCGGCGGCCTAGTCATGGGCTTACTGAACAACGATCATTTCGATTTCGAAGGAGTCAGCGGAAAAGAGATCGGGAAAGCGACATTGACAGTCCTGGTCGGATTAGTGACAGGCTTCAGCCTGATGATCTGGCTGTCTAATAAAATCGGACATCGGGGAATGTTCCGGAAAGTCGCGCTAAATACAGATTTGGAAAATGCGATATCATCCCCTGATTTATCTTCGTTAGTCGGGAAAGAAGGTACAGCCGCAACCGTATTGCGTCCTTCCGGGAAAGTGTCGGTCGACGGAGTATTTTATGACGGGATTTCCGAATCAGGCTTTATAGAGAAAGGGGGCAAGGTCAAAGTTGTCCGTTTTGAGAATGCACAAGTGTATGTGGAAAACCTTTAAGACACGGCCGTCTTGGCACTTTCTACGCAGGGACGCGTTGATATAAGATATGCTTGTCTATAACAAGGTATTGCAAGGTGTTCATGGCCAAGAGATCGCTCAGAATGTTTTTCGCGGTATAATAATTGATCCGCCCGATCCGGCAAAACTGGCTGATATTGATATGGGGATGATCATCCAGATAAGCAAACAAACGTTCCACAGGTTTGCTTATCTTCAATAAAGTCCCGTCCGGTTTATGCTTTTTCTGCCAGGCAAGCACCAACACTTCATTTGCCAAAATATTTTCATCGGCGACCCTTATGTAGGCTTTAAACTTATCATCCTTATCGGGAGCGGTATGCGGTTTATCCGAACTGGGGGCGATGTACACCTCAAGAACCGTTTTGCCGTTCACCTCCCAGCGTGTCGCCTCAAAGGGGACTTCCGGGCGGGTATACATCTTGGAGGCCGCTTCAATCATATAATATTCTTCTTCGCTTCGGACACCGGAGATATTCCCGTTATCTTTCACACCGATCAGGAGACGTCCACCGTCGGTATTGGCAAAAGCACTCAGCGTACGCGCAATCTTCTTACTGTCGCTCACTTCGAATTTAAAATCAAGTTGTTGGTGTTCCCCCTGCTCTATCAACGCTTCTATCGGATGCATCTTCTTCATTTTGGCAATTTTTTAGATCGGCAAAATTAAAATAAATACATAACTTTGCCAACAGAAAAAACAATGAAAGCATGTCTCAAATACCTTCTCTTATATCGGATCTTGCTGTCATACTGATTTCAGCGGGATTGGTCACCTTGCTTTTCAAATGGTTAAAGCAACCGGTCGTACTCGGATATATCGTAGCCGGAATTCTTGCCGGTCCGTCTATCACGCAAATACCGACTGTCACGAATATAGAAAGTATCCGTATTTGGGCGGATATAGGCGTAATCTTCCTCTTATTCGCTTTAGGACTCGACTTTAGTTTCAAAAAGCTGATGAAAGTCGGCGGAACAGCTGTGATCGGAGCTATTACCATCGTGATAGGCATGATGACACTTGGCTATACTACCGGATTATCTTTAGGTTGGGGACATATGAACAGCCTTTTCCTCGGAGGAATGCTTTCCATGTCGTCTACAACCATTATTTTCAAAGCGTTCGACGATATGGGACTACGCAATCAGAGGTTTGCCGGAGTGGTCTTCGGAATCCTTGTTGTCGAAGATCTGTTTGCCGTTTTACTAATGGTTTTACTGTCTACATTGGCAGTCAGTAAACACGTAGAGGGGCTGGAACTGCTCAACAGTGTGATCAAACTGGGAGTCTTTTTGCTTTTCTGTTTTGTTATCGGCATTTATCTAATTCCCTCTTTTCTAAAAAAAGCCAGGACTTTCCTGAATGACGAGACCTTGTTGATCGTCAGCCTGGGATTATGCCTCGGAATGGTTATCATTGCCACGAAAGCTGGTTTTTCTTCCGCTTTGGGAGCTTTCGTCATGGGATCTATCTTGGCAGAAACCATTGATGCGGAACATATCGAACATATTATCAAACCAGTAAAAGATCTTTTTGGAGCCATATTCTTTGTCTCTGTCGGGATGTTGATCGATCCGGCATTGCTGTGGGAATACAAAATTCCGATCCTGATTCTCACGTTGGTCGTAATGACCGGACAAATATTATTTGCCAGCTTCGGGGTCTTGCTTTCTGGACAACCGGTCAAGATTGCCATACAATCTGGTTTTTCTCTCGCTCAAATAGGCGAATTTGCTTTTATCATTGCATCGTTGGGGCTGTCATTAGGGGTAACCGATAATTTCCTCTATCCTATTGTCGTAGCGGTTTCAGTTGTCACGACTTTCTTTACGCCTTACATGATTCGTATGGCAGAACCTGCATGCCGGGTTGCCGACCGGATCATACCGAAGTCATGGATGAAATTTCTCAAACGTTATTCTTCCGGTTCCAATACCATACATCAGAAAAGCGCCTGGAATAAACTGTTGAAGGCGCTGATCCGCATAGTCGGCACTTATACAGCCGTTACCCTTGTCCTGATCTTTATCTGGCTTCAGTTCATAGCTCCTTTTATCATGAAAGAACTTCCGGGCATACGGGGAGCGGGTATCTCACTCGTTCTGATCCTGCTACTAATAGCTCCCATGCTGCGCGCGATCATGATGAAGAAGAACCATTCCGCCGAATTCCAACAATTATGGCTGGACAGCAAGTACAATCGGGGACCATTGGTTTCATTGGTCATTTTGCGTATTATATTATGTATCGGCCTAGTCATGCTGCCCGTCGCCCGTTTGTTGAATGCCACAGTCGGTATCGTACTGGCGATCGCAGCAACCGTCATCGTTATTGTCATTTTATCCAAACGGCTGAAAAGACAATCCATCCTGATGGAACGACATTTTTTCAGTAACCTCTCCGCACGTGAATTGGAGAACGAGCGGAAAGCTCCGATCAACCAACGGTTTGCCAACCACTTGTTGGAACGCGACCTTCATTTAGCCGATTTTGAAGTAAAGCAGAACTCCCCCAGCATGGGAAAAACCTTGAAGGAACTCAACTTCCGCCAGAAATGCAATGTCAACATCGTAACGATCATTCGGGGAGAACAGCGGATTAATATTCCCGGAGGAGAAGAACGTCTCTATCCATTTGACAAATTGGTAGTAGTCGGTGCAGATGTCGATCTTGAACATTTCCGCCAATATCTGGTCGAGCGATATAAAAAGGCCCAAACCGACAAGGAGCAGACGACGCATGAAGTCAATATGGAACAATTCACCATCACCGAAGGATCCCATCTGATCGGGCGTACAATTCTGGAATCAGGCATACGGGACAGGTCTGCCTGTCTGGTCATCGGTATCGAACGAGGTTCCTCTTCCATCAAAAACCCATCTCCTTCAACTGTTTTTGAAGAGGGGGATATTGTATGGATTGTTGGAGAACATGAAAAAGTCGTTCAGTTAAGCGAAGGAAAAACGGTGAACAATTGACAATTTCATAAATCATAAATTATAATTCATAGATCATGAAGTTTATAGGAATAATTCCTGCACGCTACGCCTCTACCCGCTTTCCGGGGAAGCCACTTGCCGATTTGGCAGGCAAGCCGATGATCCAACGGGTATACGAACAAGTCCAAAATGTGCTTGATTCAGTTTGCGTAGCTACGGACGATAACCGTATAGAAGCAGCCGTCCAAGCTTTCGGCGGCAATGTCATCATGACATCCGACCAACACAAAAGCGGTACGGATCGTTGTTATGAAGCGTATTGTAAAATCGGAGATGGATACGATGTGGTTGTTAACATACAAGGTGACGAACCTTTTATCCAACCGGAACAGATCGAAATACTAAAAGCATGTTTCATCGATGACAGCATCCAAATCGCCACCCTGGTAAAACCATTTCGCCCGGATGATGATTTCGAAACGACCTTATTCAACGCCAATTCACCGAAAGTAGTTTTGAACAAGAAGAATGAAGCTATGTACTTTAGCCGTTCGATCATTCCTTACATGAGAGGCAGGAAATATACCGAATGGCTGCCGAACCATACCTATTACAAACATATCGGGCTATATGCTTACCGCGCCGACACACTCAAAGAAATTACCCATTTACCCCAATCCCCTCTGGAACTGGCTGAAAGCCTGGAACAACTGCGCTGGCTAGAAAACGGCTACAAGATAAAAGTTGGAATTACCCAGCAGGAAACAATCGGTATCGACACGCCAGAGGATATGGAAAAGGCATTGGCCTTCTTGAAAAATAGGGAGTATCAACCGACTAATGAATCGGCATCCGCATAAAAAGGAATGCCGGTTGCTTTGGAGAGCAACCGGCATTCTTTTTATCCCATCAGATTCGACTTCTCAACGGCGACGGTTATTCTCCCGCTGTTGTTTCTGTCTTTCCAACTGGGCCTGTTGAGCTTTCTGGGCTTCTTCCAAACGTTTCATGAAACCAGACTTCTTCATCGGCTTTTTCTTGTTTTCTTCCAACTTGGCCAACAGCTTATCTTCGTTAATCGTATAACGGAAAATTACAGTTTGCAAAATCGTGATCAATGTGGAGATGAAGTAATAGTAGGTCAAACCGGATGCATACTGATTGAAGAATACCAACATCATCAGCGGCATCATGTACATCATCGCCTTCATTCCCGGCATCTGCTGCTGTCCAGTGTTCGTCTGATCCATATTGAACTTCGTATATATGATGTTCGTTACGGTCATCAACAAACAGAACAAACTGATATGATTTCCGAAGTACGGTGTAATAATAGGAATATATGTATTCCAGCTTACAATCGCATCATAAGTAGACAAGTCGTGTGCCCAAAGGAAACTCTGGTGACGCAATTCTATAGCCGACGGAAAGAACATGAACAGAGCGACCAGGATCGGCATCTGTAACAACATCGGAACACATCCTGCCATCGGACTCGCTCCGGCACGGCTATACAGTTCCATGATCGCACGCTGACGCTCTACCGCCTTATCCTGTCCCGGGTATTTAGCATTGAGCTCTTCTACCTGCGGGCGCAATACACGCATTTTGGCCGATGACATATAAGACTTATACGTCAACGGAAACAGGATCAATTTTACGATAACCGTCAGCAGGAAGATCAACAAGCCGTAGCTATGAATAAATTGTCCGAGGAAATTAAACAACGGAATGACGAAATACTGGTTCACCCAACGGAAAATACCCCATCCCAGCGGAACGATCTTTTCCAGATCCAGTTGGTCGGCTTTCTCTACATCATCATCGTAAGATTTCAACAGAGAGAACTGATTGGGACCAAAATAGAAACGCATATCCGTCGCTTCGTTACCCTTCAAGTCGAAAGGTACGGAAGTCATCGTCTTATACTCTTTCAGGAAAGAACCGTCTTCAGGCAACATCTTCGAATCGATAGTTGTCGACTCGAATCCTTCGTTTCCGGCGATCAGGATAGAAGAAAAATACATGTCCTTATAAGCGACCCATTTCAACCGGTTAGACAATTGTTTGCTGTCGTTCTTGGTTTCGCTCAGGTACTCCACATCGTCGGCCATAAATTTATAATATACCGTTGCATAACGGTCTTCAAACTTACGCCCCTTTTCCTGCTGGATTATTTTTTGTTGCCACAACAAGTCCAATGCAGTCGTACCTGGCGACAGTACACCATTCAGGCCGGTTCCCTTAATGGAGAACTGCAACATATAATCATCCGGTTTTAAGGTATACATAAAATCCAGATGGCTGCCTTCACCCGTATTCAGACGCATGGTAATACTGTTCCCGTCATTTCCTTTTACAGGGGTAAAATACAAATCACCGGTATTTACCACGCGATTATCAGCCGTAACCAATGTAAAATCGAACTTCGAGTCCTTTTCATCGAAAAGCACTAAAGGTTCACCTTTATAATTATCGTATTTTTTCAGGCGGACATATCCAATACGCCCTCCCTTATTGGCCAAACGGACTTCAATCAGCTCGTTTTCCAAAACAGTGGAACCCTCCTCTCCAACCATTGCATCGGCGAAAACGCCAAACGTGTTCTGTAAACGGGCAAGCCGTACAGAATCGGGCAAGCCGGCCAGTTCGTCGTCCGCTTTTGCTTCTCTATTCAATTCTTTCTGCTGTTCCAGCTGCTTTGCATATTCTATCCGGGCTATCGAATCCTGCATCCGGCGCTGTGCTTCTATCTGCTCCGGCGTAGGCTGATTCAACCAAGTAAATACAATTAAGACAACTCCAATAAGCAGGAAACCTATTATCGTATTTTTATCCATCTATAATTTTTATTTTTTATTTTCAACTGCAGCTTTTACAAAGCTAACGAAAAGAGGATTAGGATTAACGACCGTGCTGTTATATTCCGGATGGAACTGAACCCCCACAAACCATTTCAATGCAGGAATCTCAACGACTTCAACCAAGTTCGATTCCGGATTTTCACCTACACACATCATGCCGGCTGCCTCGAACTTATCACGATATTCGCTATTAAATTCAAAACGATGTCGATGGCGCTCCTGGATGTGTGTCTGTCCATACGCTTCATAAGCCTTAGACCCTTTCTTCAATATACAGTCGTATGCTCCCAGACGCATAGAACCGCCCATATTGGTTACGTTCTTCTGCTCTTCCATCAGGTCGATCACTTTATATGGGGTATTTGGTTCCATTTCTGTCGAGTTGGCTTCCGCCAGTCCCATTACATTACGGGCAAATTCAATCACCATGCACTGCATACCCAAACAAATACCCAGGCAAGGGACATCGTTTTCACGAGCATATTTCAATGCAGCAAATTTTCCTTCAATACCACGCTGTCCAAATCCCGGAGCAATCAGGATTCCGTCCATATCTTTCAACAATTCGGCAGCATTACCATCATTCAGTTTTTCAGAATGGAACAAATGCAAATCCAACTTACGATCATTATAAATAGCGGCCTGCAACAGAGATTCGTCGATCGACTTATAAGCATCCTGCAGTTCGACATATTTACCGACTAAGCCGATCCTTACAGTTTCAGTAGCATCAACCTTACGTTGCAAGAACTGATGCCAAGGCTTCATCTCTGGTGTCGGTCCGACTTCCAGTCCGACCTTACGCAGGATCACCTCGTCCATCTTCTGGCGCTGCAATACCAATGGAACTTCGTAAATCGTCGGAACATCAATAGACTGTATGACGGCATCCTGTGCTACATTACAGAAAAGGGCCACTTTACTTAACAAATTGGCACTCAACTCATGTTCAGTACGCAATACCAGAACATCTGGCTGAATACCCAGCTCCTGCAGTTGTTTTACAGAATGCTGTGTCGGTTTGGTCTTGTATTCTTTTGCAGCCGCGATATAAGGTACATAAGTAAGATGTACGCATATACAATTCTTTCCCAATTCCCATTTCAACTGGCGCACGCTTTCGATAAACGGAAGAGATTCGATATCACCGACCGTACCTCCAATTTCAGTGATCACGAAATCAAATTTGTATTTATTTCCCAGCAATTTCACATTGCGCTTGATCTCGTCCGTGATATGAGGCACCACCTGCACAGTCTTTCCCAGGTAATCCCCTTTACGTTCTTTGTTAATAACGCTCTGATAAATGCGGCCTGTAGTGATATTATTTGCACGGGTCGTCTGAACATTCAAGAAACGCTCGTAGTGTCCGAGATCCAAATCCGCTTCATGTCCGTCTACGGTAACATAGCATTCCCCATGTTCGTATGGGTTCAACGTACCTGGATCGATATTGATATAGGGATCAAATTTCTGAATGGTAACTTTATAACCTCTTGCCTGAAGTAGTTTACCCAATGATGCGGCAATAATTCCCTTACCCAATGAAGAGACCACGCCGCCCGTAACGAAGATGTACTTTGTATCTGCCACGATAGTAATATTTTAATTATCTTTTAATTGCACACTCGCATTTCAAAACTGCAAAGTTACATAATTTCATTCATATAACAAGGGGAGAGAGAAAAACATCTTTTGTCCTTTTGACAGCAAAAGGAAGCTGATCCTCTTCATATAGAAACGAACAAACTTAAAAAAGGTACATCAAACGGATGTAACGAAAACAGAGCTCTATATAAAAGTTTTGTTTAAAAAACAACTATCATACTATCATAATTAAATTCATATACTTGTAAAACAGCATGTTATTCCATGACAGTTCCTATTTTCAACTATCATTCATCTATCATAACCATCATGGTCAAAAAGCAATAAAGTATTATATACCAGACTTTTATAAAACAACAGATATGTTCAAAAGCTGATACAAAGTAGATAAAAAAGGCTCGTTTTTTCATGAAGACAAGCTACTTTTTTACCGAAAACAACTTGAAAAGTTTCTTCAGACCCGGGTGGAAGGACATGGGAGATCCGGGTGTGGAGGAGGTGGAGACCCGGGTCTGCGTGAAACCGGAACGGGGATGTGGAGCTGTTTATCTGCCTTGTTTGAGGAGATTTTATGCACTGTTTCTGATTATAATCCAGTGGATTACCTTGTGTATCCTCCCATGGCATGATCGCTTCCTTCTTTATTGGAAAGAGAATGTTAAAAAGATAAGTCGGTAAGGTCGTTTTCATAAACATTTGCTATTCTTAACCTGGTAATTCCAATCAAAACAGTTTAATTTTTGTTATAAAGATAGATTTAAGTCTGAAACGGTCTAAACAAATTATTAGGTATGATACGAAAACTTTTGATTCGGGATCTGACTCTCCGGGATGGTCAGCAATCTGCTTTTGCAACGCGAATGTCACAAAAACAGATAGACAAAGTGCTTCCTTTTTATAGGGAAGCCGGTTTTTATGCGATGGAAATATGGGGTGGTGCCGTGCCCGATTCTATCATGCGATATTTGGGAGAAGATCCCTGGGAGCGGTTGGAGAAAATAAAAGCTTCGGTAGGGAATACCTCTAAGTTGACGGCCCTTTCACGCGGACGTAACTTGTTTGGTTACAATCCTTATCCCGATAAGATTATTAAAGGCTTCTGTCGCAATTCTATAGAATCCGGATTGGATATCATGCGCATATTTGATGCGCTGAATGATGTGGAGAATATAAAATCGACAGTCAAATATGTAAAACGCTTCGGAGGAATGGCTGATTGTGCCGTCTGTTACACGATTGATCCGTATCACTCGGCTGTTGAAAGAATTGTCGCAGCTTTACACGGGCATCCGTTGCATAAGCCTGTTTTTACAAATGAATACTTCTTGGATAAAGCGCTTCAAATGGAGGCTTTGGGAGCCGATATGATCACGATTAAGGATATGAGTGGCCTGATTCCACCGGGAAGAAGCGCTGAAATAGTACGTTTGTTCAAAAAACATCTCAAAGTTCCGGTAGATTTTCATACTCATTGTACGCCAGGATATGGTCTGGCTTCGGTTTTGGCCGCTATTGTCAACGGGGTGGATGTTGTCGATACCAATATCTGGTATTTCGCTGGTGGAACGGCTGCTCCGGCAATCGAACTGGTGTACGTGTTCTGTAAGAAAATGGGGATCGAGCTGGATATCAATATGGAGGCGATCGCGAAAATCAATGCTCATCTGTTGGATATCCGCAAAGAGTTGTCTGTTTTCGATATGGCAAAACAACTACCTAAGCCATTTAACCCTTTGACAGACAGAATACCGACTGAGATCGACCGTTTTTTTAACGATGCGATCGACGCAGCCCGGAAAGACAAAGAGGAAGATTTGCTTATCTTCTGCCGTGCCATAGAAGAATATTTTGGTTTCCCTGAACCGAATGAACTGGTGAAGAAGGCACAGATACCGGGAGGAATGTATACGAATATGGTAGCTCAGTTGAAGCAATTAGGACAGTTGGACTTGTTGGAAAAAGCAATGTCGTTGATCCCCCAGGTGCGTATGGATGCAGGTTTGCCGCCTTTGGTAACGCCGACAAGCCAGATCATCGGGGCTCAAGCAGTATCGTGTGCGTTGGATCAACTGAAAGGACGTCCGATGTACAGTAATCCGTCCAACCAATTCGTCGCTCTGGTAAAAGGAGAGTATGGAAAGACGCCGGTTCCGATTGATCCGGAATTTCGTTTGAAGATTACGGGTTCGCGGGATGAGGTCCCCTATGATCCTTCCGATTATGAAATGCAGGAGAATCCCGTAATAGAAGAAGTTGGTGTCCAATTGGCTGAGAACGAAAAAGAGGTCTTGCTTCTGGAGCTTTTTCCGATGATGGCACATAATTTCCTAGCGAAGAAGAAGCAGAAACAAGCACATGTTGCCACATGATATCAGATTGTTTTTATGTATTTAAGAGCTTTTCCCCGGCTATTTGTCCGGAGGAAAGCTTTTTTGTTTTACATTTGTCTGCCGGAAATAAGCTGGAGTCGAAATGGGAAAGAGGTACAGGATAATTCTGTTTTTGTTTTTTACTGCAAATATGGTTTTTGCGGAAAGTAACCTCGACTCTTTATTAGTCAATTTGGATCAAACGATTCTCCAGCATGAGATTTATAAAGACAGGAGAGAAGCCCGGATCCGTGAATTGAAAGGAAAAGCAACCAAGACAGCTCCGAACTCTATTGCCGCTTACCAGCTCAACGATAGCATTTATCGGGAATATAAATCTTATATGTGCGATTCGGCTGTCCTCTATCTGACCAAAAATATCAGGATCGCCCGTAATTTGCGTGATCAGGAGCGGGAGTACAAAAGTAAATTGCTGTTAGCCTCCCTGCATGCTGCAACTGGCATGTATCAAGAAGCGATCGATGTATTGGAGGAAGTCCGCCGTGAAGATTTGCCAGTTTCTCTTACCCGTGATTATTACGCCTGCAAAGAGCAGGTATACAGGGAGATCTCCGGTAATTCCCGTGATCCGCAAAGTATACGCCGCTATGAAGATAAATCTTTCGTCTATCGGGATTCTTTAGCGATGATGTTGCCGGAAGATGCCGGCAAGCGGGTTGAGTTGCAGGAACTGGCTTTGAGGGCTGACGGACGTACTGATGAAGCCCTTCGGATCAATGATACACGTTTGGCAAAAATTCCGTTCGGAACTCCTGAATATGCACTTACTTCTTATCAGCGTGCGATGATCTACCGCCAGAAAAAAGATCGGGAAAAAGAAAAGTATTATTTGGCCCTTTCTTCCTTGTCAGATATTCAGTCGGCTATCACAGATCATGCTTCCTTGTGGATGTTGGCTGATTTATTGCTTAAAGATGGCGATATCGAGCGTGCTTATCATTATATCCGTTTTTCTTGGGATGAGACGAACCGGTTTCGTGCCCGCTCAAGAAGTTGGCAGAGTGCGGATATCCTTTCGTTGATCGATAAGAACTACCAGGCTACGATAGAAGGGAAGAACCGGATACTGGTCGCATATCTGACGCTGATCAGTGTACTTACTTTGTTATTGATCTCTGCCATCGTCTATATATATCGGCAGATGAAGCGACTGGCGGAGGCCCGCAATCATTTGCAGGAGACAAACGAGCAGTTGAAGGTGCTGAACGGCGAATTGTATCAGATGAACGATCGTTTGCAGTCCGCCAACCTCGAACTGTCCGAATCCAACCGGATCAAGGAGGAATATATCGGGCGTTTCATGAGTCTGTGTTCTTCTTATATCGATAAACTCGACGGTTATCGCCGTATGGTTTATAAAATGGTTTCTTCCGGACAGATCGGGGAACTGGTTAAAGTTACCCGATCGTCAAAGGGGTTGGAGGCGGAGCTGAATGCACTTTATAAGAATTTTGATACTGCATTTCTCCATCTGTTCCCGAATTTTGTGACACAATTTAATTCACTTTTGCTTGAAGATGAGCAGGTGGTACTGAAAAGGGACGAGTTGCTGAATACGGAACTTCGTATTTTTGCGTTGATCCGTTTGGGGATAAACGACAGTTCTCAGATAGCCGAATTCCTTCGCTATTCGGTGAATACCATCTATAATTATCGGGCAAAAGTAAAGAACAAGGCATGCGTTTCCAGGGATGATTTCGAGAATTTAGTCCGGAAAATTCATTAATCCTTTTATATTTGATCCACTTTTTTAGTAATATAAAAGATTTGTATCTTGTTGTTAAATAGATATTTGAGTGTTTTGTCTGTCCACTTATTTATTCACCGTCTCCCTTAGCTTTCCTTTTCTTCTTAATTTTGAATCACACATTTCAGGTCAGCAGATTATTCATTAAAAAAGTAATACGCATGGAAAAGAACATAGGGGAGTATCTTTCCCGCAAAAGTACGGAAGTGATTGCTATAGTGGCTTGTATCGGTTTGATCATAACTATTATTCTGGCTGCCGGGTCAATCAGGACTGAGCAGGAGAAGGCTCATATGGTCTTGCATTCAAGCTGTCTGCAAACGAAATAGGCAGATGCTTGTTTTCTAAAAAGAGTGTTTTAATTTCTCTATACATAATTTATATCCGATTCCTGTGCATAGTAGTAGGAATCGGATTTTTTTTATGTGTCTGAGAATCAGAAATGGAGGGATGAAATACGAAAAAAGTGAAAAGAAATGAAATGAAAAACTTGCATAATTCAAATAAACCATCTACTTTTGCATCCGTCTTAGAGACAAGGAGAGATGGCAGAGTGGTCGATTGCGGCGGTCTTGAAAACCGTTGAACTGAGAGGTTCCGGGGGTTCGAATCCCTC